>Ga0180215_1000622_pt1 | contig 43102 bp, 44 predicted proteins | sample eDN3rd37CBELigBY_FD_128871 | JGI IMG/M metagenome (GOLD analysis project Ga0180215, IMG submission 128871) | Enriched backyard soil microbial communities from Emeryville, California, USA - eDNA 3rd pass 37_C BE-Lig BY (version 2) (version 2) | ecosystem: Environmental > Terrestrial > Soil >...
TCACCAAAGTCTCTTGCTGTTGAAGGTGATAAAATTGGGCTCCAAATTGGAACCCTTAATAAGAAAATTAAACATGTTATGGTTACACTAGATGTGGTGGAGTCAGTTGTCGATGAAGCGATAACTAAAAAAGTAGACTTACTCATTGCACACCATCCTCCTATTTTTAGACCCATTAAAAATATGACAACAGATACTGCATACGGAAAGATGATTGAGAAATGTATTAAACATGATATTGCGGTATACGCTGCACACACTAATCTGGATGTTGCGAATGGAGGTGTCAATGATTTATTAGCAGAATCCTTGCAATTGAAGGATGTGGAAGTGTTTATTCCTACATATGAAGACCAGCTAAAGAAACTTGTTGTGTATATTCCATCATCACATGAAAGAGAGCTGCGAAATGCACTGGGAAAAGCAGGTGCGGGGCATATTGGAGAATATAGCCATTGTTCATTCGCAACTGAAGGAGAAGGGAGCTTTTTACCTCTTGATAAAGCTAATCCTTTTATTGGAGAAAGAGGAAAAGTGGAATATGTTGATGAATCAAGAGTTGAAACGATTTTCCCTGCTTCTATACAAAAGAAAGTTATTCAAGCTATGTTAAAAACTCATCCTTATGAAGAAGTGGCATATGATATATACCCATTAGAACAAAAAGGACCAATAATGGGGTTAGGACGCATAGGCTCTGTGGAAAATGAATTAAGCCTTGAAGAATTTGCTTTGCATGTGAAAAATAGCCTTGGAGTTGAACGTGTAAGAATGGTAGGTGACCCTTCCAGCAAGGTGAAAAAAGTGGCTTTATTAGGCGGCGATGGAAACAAGTATATCCAACAGGCAAAAATAAAGGGTGCAGATGTATATGTAACAGGTGACCTATATTTTCATGTTGCACAAGATGCGCTGATGTTAAATCTGAATGTGATTGATCCTGGACATCATGTCGAAAAGGTTATGATTGAAGGAGTAGCTAAAAAATTAGGGGAACTTTGTGAAGAACATCATTTTGAAGTAAATGTGTTTGGCTCACGGGTAGATACGAATCCTTTTAAATTTATATAAAATTGCATTAAAAAAGCGTCTGACTGAGTTCAGACGCTTTTTGGTCAATTTTTTATTTTTACTTTTGGTAATATTTTTGACAGTGGTACTTTATCATCTACATTCCAAGTAGATTCATCTTGCGGATTGTATTTCTCCAGGAATTGAATGACTTTTTTTGTAATTGGTGTCGGTGTAGATGCTCCTGCTGTAACAGCAACAGTTTGAACATCCTTAAGCCATTCAAGCTTAAGCTCACTTAAATCTGAGATACGATATGCCTTTGTACCGGCAATTTCTTCAGATACCTGTGCTAATCGATTTGAGTTATTACTTTTAGGATCTCCGACTACTATTGTTAAGTCAGCATCTTTAGCTTGATCAGCAACAGCTTCTTGGCGGACTTGAGTGGCCATGCAGATTTCACGGTGAACTTCTACATGAGGGAATTTTTCCTTCACTGTTTCCATAATATCAGCAACATCCCACTGACTCATTGTAGTTTGATTTGTAACAATGACTTTCTCGTTTTGAATGTTTAACTTTACGACATCCTCTGATGATTCCACAAGATGTACGATCTGTGGAGCAACACCTACTGCACCTTCTGGTTCCGGATGCCCTTTTTTACCGATATAAATTACATCGTATCCTTGAGCTTCCTTTTCGCGGATAAGGTCATGTGTTTTTGTTACATCTGGACATGTTGCATCTAGTGTAACAAGCCCTTTCTCTTTTGCGATTCGTCTAACCTCAGGAGAAACACCATGAGCTGTAAACACAACTGTTCCTTGATCTACTTTCTCCAGTATGTCTAATCTGTTTTTTCCATCAAGTGTAATAATTCCATCTTCCTCAAATGCATCTGTTACATGTTTATTATGAACAATCATTCCTAAAATGTAGATGGGTCTTGGTAATGATTTATCTAAAGCAGCGTTCTTTGCAATAACCATGGCATCAACAACACCATAGCAATATCCACGTGGTGCGATTTTAATTATGTTCATTAAACTGCCTCCCTAAGAGATCAAATAGGAGCAGGAGCAAAGTAATAGTCATGTCCTGTTTCCACTCAAAAAAGCCGTATATACGGCCTTTTTCACTAACAATCTCTTAATATTATAACGAAGAATAGGGAATATTACAAAGAAGAATATTAGATATACATTTTAGGTTGTGAACTTCTTGGTGAAGGCTTTCGTTTTTTATTAATGGTAGTAGGTGCTTCTTTTTCCTGTTTTTCTTCCGTAACGATTGGCTGAGTAGCCTTTCGCTTCTTAGATGTTTGTGTATTGGTTTGTTGGTTTAATTCTTCATCTTTTCCGGTAGAAGAAGATTCCGATTCCGCTGAGGTTGTGTCAGAATCATCACTACTATTTAGTTCTCGGTATATTTTTATCATGGCAGGCAAATTTTTGACAAGTGGTCCATATTGCTGGACCATAGGTGTTACTTGTTGTGCCATTCCGAGAACCCGTTGAACGTTTCCTAGCATTCCTGAAATATTTGATGGATTCATCAGGCCTTGAAGTCCTCCGGTAGCCCTAGTTGCATTAGAGACTGCATTAGCCCCTCCAATAAAGCCTTGAGGGTTACCTGCAGCAGCACCCTGTGATCCTGGCAGAAAACGGGATATTAATCCTTTTAATCCACCGCCACCTGTTCCTCTTGGCGTCATCGAACCAAACTGCGGGCCTCTTCCCATACCGGGTCCGGGCATTCCTTGTCGTCCCATTGGGATTTGACCTTGTGGAGGGAAGTATCCTCTAGTGTTCATGGGAGGCATTGGTCTTTGTTGAAACATAGTTTTCCTCCTTTCCAATAATTGTTCCTCTATCCTAGACTATGCATAAAAGTGGTGTTTGGTTTCTGAGGTATTTCTGCAAAACAAATTGAATTTGAGTTTTTCTTTTATTAAGGTATAATCTAATGATGGACTGATAAAGTGATTCGAGGATAAATTCTATGATCGATTGAATATGAAAGCTTTATCAAAAAGGAGAGATACGGATGGAACAAACAAAATTTGAGCGTTTTTCATTAAAACCTTTTATTATAGAAGCATTGACAAAGGAATTAAACTTTTACGAGCCAACAGAAATTCAAGAAAGATTAATGCCTTCCATTCTAAAAGGGGAGAGTGCAATCGGACAATCTCAAACAGGTACAGGAAAAACTCATGCCTATTTATTGCCTTTATTAAATCAAATAGCAGCAGAGAAAAAAGAAGTACAAGTTGTCATCACTGCTCCTACCCGGGAATTGGCCACTCAAATCTATCAGGAAGTAGGAAAAATCATTACTTATTCTCCTGATGAAATTTCGGCTAAGCTATATATCGGAGGAACGGATAAGCAACGAACCATCGAAAAGTTAAAGACACAACCACATATTGTTGTAGGAACTCCCGGAAGAATTAATGATCTTGTAAAAGAGAATGCATTGATCATAAACAAAGTTCGTTCGTTTGTTGTAGATGAAGCGGATCTCATGCTTGATATGGGTTTCATCAAGGATGTGGATATGGTAGCCGGTCAAATGCCGGAAAACCTGCAAATACTAGTATTCTCTGCAACCATTCCAGAGAAATTAAAACCTTTTTTAAAGAAATATTTGGCAAATCCGCGATTTACACACGTTGCTCCTAAACAAGCAACTGCCGCAAAAATAGAACATATTCTTATACCTGCAAGACATCGTGATAAAATAAAGCTCGTTTATGATTTGTTAGTTGATTTTAATCCTTTTCTAGCAATTGTTTTTACAAACACGAAAAAAAATGCTGATATTGTTGCAGATGCCCTAATAGAGAAGGGGCTGAAAGTGGGTAGAATACATGGTGATTTATCCCCTCGTGATCGTAAAAAGATGATGAAACAGATAAATGATTTAGAATATCAATACGTGGTAGCAACTGATTTGGCTGCGCGTGGTATTGATATTAAAGGAGTAAGTCATGTTATTAATTACGAGATTCCAACAACAGAGTTGGATTTTTATATTCACCGCGTGGGTCGTACAGCCAGAGCAGGTAGTTCAGGGATTGCAGTAACCTTATTTGAAACTTCTGACGATGATGCACTGAACAAACTGGAAAAACTAGGCATTGAGTTTGTGAATAAAGATTTTGTTGCTGGAGAGTGGAAGGATATAGATGACCGTAAACGTCGTCAAAACCGAAAAAGGGTAACAGATGAAGTTGATGCAATGGCAAAGAGTATTGTTCAAAAACCAAAGAAGGTAAAACCTGGTTATAAGAAGAAAATGAATCGTGAAATGGAACAAATTAAAAAGAGAAAAAGAAGATTAACAAAGAAACAAAAATAGGGGGAGTAAAAATGTTGAAAATTGGATCACATGTTTCTATGAGTGGGAAGAAAATGTTACTAACTTCAAGTGAGGAAGCCGTTTCATATGGAGCGAACACATTTATGATCTACACAGGTGCTCCACAAAACACAAGAAGAAAAAAAATAGAAGACCTTAACATTGAAGCGGGACAAGCTCATATGAAAGAGAATGGTATAGAGGAAATTATCGTCCATGCTCCTTATATCATTAATATAGGAAACACGACAAATCCCGCAACATTTGAACTAGGTGTAAACTTTTTACGTTCAGAAATTGAACGAACAAAAGCGCTTGGAGCTAAACAAATTGTTCTGCACCCGGGTGCGCATGTAGGCGCAGGTGTGGACGAAGGAATACGAAAGATTATCGAAGGTTTAAATGAGGTTTTAGAACAAGATCAGGAAGTACAGATTGCTTTAGAAACAATGGCTGGTAAAGGTTCTGAATGTGGAAGATCCTTTGATGAATTAGCGAAAATAATGGATGGTGTGACTCATAATCAGCACTTATCAGTTTGCTTTGATACATGCCACACACATGACGCAGGATATGATATTGTAAATGACTTTGATGGAGTACTAAAACAGTTTGATTCGATTATTGGATTGGACAGAATAAAAGTGCTGCATATTAATGATAGCAAAAATCCAATGGGTTCTAGTAAAGACCGACATGAAAATATCGGTTTTGGTCATATTGGCTTTGAAGCACTGAATCGAATCGTTCATCACGAAGCACTAATGAATGTTCCTAAGATTTTGGAAACTCCTTTTGTTGGTGAAGATAAGAAATATAAAAAGCCTCCTTATAAATTTGAAATTAATATGTTCAGAGAAAAAATGTTTGATGAGGGACTTATGGAAAAGATAGTAAATCAATAGGGAAAGAGGAGAGAACTACATACAAAAAAGTAGTTCTCTTTTTAATGAGCCAAATCAATAATTATTTAAAAACATAAAAGCAAGTTGAAAAAGAGGATATTCAGAGTTTGAATATCCTCATAAGTATGGTTAGTTCGTAAATTTCTGGAATATTTGATTTACTTGTTGAGCTGTTTGTGGAGAGGTAATATTTGCAATCTGAGTAAGTAATTTTTTTCTTTCATTCACATTAAAAATATTGATGTTTTTTCCATGCATAGCTTTTACAACTTTAGTTGCTTGGGAACGTTCTATTGTAATATTAAATTGCTTCGCATATTGCATGAGTTCCTCAACAGAAATGTTGTTAAGCTTTTGGTTGATAATTTTTTGAAATAAGATCATAGTTAAACCTCCTCTAAAACAATGTATGGAAGGTTTGATTAAAATGTGCTGCTTTTTAAGAACGCAATTTGCTTTACATTTTATAAAGATTCCTGTACAATTCTTATGTTGTAAAAGTCTAACATATAGAAATCGTTTATAAATCGTAACGATTCTTAAATCATAAAGGAAGATGCAAATGAATCAACCGGTTGTAGAAATAAAAGATCTAAACTTTACTTATGAGCGGCAAAGAGTACTTGAAAATATAGATTTAACGATAGAACAAGGCAGTTTTCTGGGGCTTGTCGGGCCAAACGGATCCGGAAAAACAACATTATTAAAATGTTTATTAGGATTATTAAAACCTCAGCAAGGTGAAATAAAGTTGTTTGGCCATCAAATTCAAAAGTTTAAAAATTGGCATGAGATTGGGTTTGTTTCCCAAAAAGCAAATAGCTTTAATACCGGATTTCCAGCATCTGTGTTTGAAGTAGTGTCAAGTGGTTTAACGTCGAGACTTGGGTTGTTCAAATTTATGACTAAACAAGATCGTACAAAAGTGTATGAAGCGATTGAAGCTGTTGGATTAAGTGCTTTTGCTAAGCGTAATATTGGCGAAATGTCTGGTGGACAACAGCAAAGAGCGTTTATTGCAAGAGCCATTGTAAGCAACCCCAAATTGTTAATTTTAGATGAACCAACCGTTGGGGTAGATGCTCAAACGGTTCAAAGCTTTTATGATATGTTGTTATCCTTAAATAAGGATCTTGGTATCACACTAATCTTGGTAACTCATGATGTAGGCACGATTACAGACAAAGTGTCACATGTTGCATGCATTAATAAGCATTTACATTTTCATGGGAACTCCAAAGAATTTGAATCACTAAAGGATGATGAGATGTCCGACTTTTACGGACACTCCTTACATGTGTTATCACATGATCACTCCCATTAATGGAGGAAATATGAAATGTTAAGTAGTCTTTTTCAATATGAATTTTTACAAAATGCCTTTATTTCTGGAATGCTTATTGGGTTAATTGCACCTTTACTTGGTGTATTTGTAGTCGTAAGAAGAATGTCTTTAATCGCAGATGCACTTAGTCATGTTACATTGGCTGGAATTGCTGCTAGTTTATTATTGGAAAAAAAGGTAACAGCTTTTGTAGGAATCAATCCACTATATTTAGGCATGGTATTTTCAGTAGGTGGTTCTCTTTTCATAGAAAAACTTAGAACAGTTTATAAGCATTATCAAGAATTGGCTATCCCGATTATCTTATCAGCAGGTGTGGGGATTAGTGTTATATTTATTTCGCTTGCTGACGGCTTTAATACCGATTTATTCAGTTATTTATTTGGTAGTATAAGTGCTGTAAGTCGTACGGATATGTATGTGATCTCAGCAATTACAGTTGCAGTTATTCTCGTTATATTTTTCCTATACAAAGAACTTTTTTTGTTATCATTTGATGAAGAACATGCCGTAGCATCTGGTATTAGTGCCAAAGTTATTCACTTTATTTTTATTTTTATGCTGGCACTTGTCATAGCAGGTTCAATGAGAATTGTTGGGATTTTGTTGGTTTCATCTCTTATGACATTACCTGTTGCTGCCAGTATAAGAATTGCTAAAGGATTTAAGCAAACGATTTTCTTTTCTGTACTATTTGGTGAAATATCTGTTATTATTGGATTATTCCTAGCCTATTATTTAGATTTAGCACCTGGCGGAACAATTGTCATCCTATCAGTTCTTATTTTGATTATGACAATCATATGGACTAAATATACAAAGGGGAAAGTTTCATGAACGTTCAAGAAGCTCTCGACTTATTAAAAGAAAAAGGATACAAATACACAAGTAAAAGGGAAGAGATGCTCCAGCTCTTTGCTGACCATGATAAGTATCTTACAGCGAAAGATGTATTGGAATTTTTGAAAGATGATTATCCAGGTTTAAGTTTCGATACAATTTACCGAAACCTTTCCCTATTTGCTGATCTTGGTATTTTTGAAATGACAGAGTTGTCTGGTGAAAAGCACTTTCGATTTACATGTAGCACAAAACACCATCATCATCATTTTATTTGCTTGAAATGTGGAAAAACGAAAGAACTTCCTGGTTGTCCAATGGGAAATCTAACGGATAGCCTTAATAACTATGATATAAGCGGTCATAAGTTTGAAGTATATGGAAGATGCCCTCAATGTCAAATATAAAGAAAAAGGAAGGCTGCATACAGTAGCCTTCCTTTTTCTTATATCTTTATTTCAGTCCATTGCTGGACCCAATTCTTTGCCTCACGCCAATCATTTACTCTAATAACCCCTTTTGGAACAGGATCTTGATTATAAGGCGTATTAAATAAGATAACTGGTATACCGTGTTCTTCATTTATCATACAGGCATTATCATGCTTGTCCTCGAAGAAAATGGAAATATTATTTTCCTTAACAGCCGCAAGTTTATCATGGCTCCCAATTAATTCAATATGATGATAAAAAAGGTCTTTATCTTTGAACCATTGATTTGTAATTTCTATTAAATGCTTTCTTCTGGCGCTAATAAACATTAATTGATGCGTGTCTTTCCATTCATCTAATACTTCTTTTGCATGTAAAGCAAGTGGTGCTTCTTTATAGATAATTGGCTCAAATTCGTCCATCCAGCTCCAAAAGTCTGCATCTGTAATGTTGTAAATTTTTGTTAAATCATATTGAGTTAAATCTTGATATGTTAAGGATTTTTTAAATGAATGATTTAAATAAGGTAAAAAGGTTTGCGGATCAGTAACAGTTCCATCTATGTCGATTCCTAGTCGTAACATTTGTATTCTCTCCTTCATGAAGTCCTAATACATAGTGTACCATACACAATTTTTAATCGAACAGAAAAGTTTTACAGTTATACTTTTTAACACTAAGTTTATAATAAGAATGCTCCTTTATTTAAGAAAGGATGGGATCTACATGGCAGACGAAAATAAGTTCAATGAACGAGATCGTTTTGACAATCCTGATTATAGGGGAATCACGCCGCTAGATCGAGAAATAGATACAGATTATGAAACAGAAGCAGCTGCTGAAATTGCAGCCCCGGTTAATATGGGAGGTACCTATAAGGCAGCTGATACTGAGACTGATCGAGGTGAAAAAGTTGGTGAAGGCAAAGGGATAGGATATCTGGCCTTAGCTTTATCCATCATTTCACTATTTATCTTACCTGTCATTTTAGGAGCAGCAGGTATAATTGTTGGATTTATTGCCAGAAGAAGAGGGGCTCTTACAACTGGAGCTTGGGCAATTGGAATAGGTGTCGTTTCAATTATCTTAGGGATCTTTATCATGCCGTTCTTTTAGAATAGCTGATAAGACATTGAAATTGGGGGTTGATCTTTATGGTCAATCCCCAATTTATTATTTTAATCAGGAGTTTTTTAGCGATAGGGGGATAGGGCACATGGAAATGAAAAAGAAACAATCTATTCACAATCCTGTGAAATCCAATCAAATAAATAATGGTGCGTATGAGGCTAATATGAAGCTCCAGGAACGGTTTTATGAAGATGATAGCAGGGAAGAGGATTCAGCCCTCTCATTGGCCAACACAAGCAATTTTGGAACGTTTATCTTACCTGAAGATGTATAAAAAACAAAGAAAAAAGGATATCCACAAATTGCGGTATATCCTTTTTTCTTTATGAATTTATTTTATGCGTTTGCTTCAGCCTTCTCAGCGGCCTGCTTAGCATAATGTTCTTCAGCAATTTTATCAATTTCTTTTTTCAGTTCCTCAACCATTGTCGCTTCAGGAACTTTACGAACGATTTCTCCTTTACGGAAAAGTAAACCTTCCCCGCGTGCACCAGCTATACCAATATCAGCTTCACGAGCCTCTCCTGGACCATTTACGGCACAACCTAAAACGGCAACCTTAATTGGAGCTTTAATATGTGAAATATATTCTTCCACTTCGTTTGCGATACTTATTAAATCAATTTCGATTCTTCCGCAAGTTGGGCAGGAAATTAATGTTGCAGCATTTGCTGCTAAGCCAAATGATTTTAAAAGTTCACGGGCAACCTTAACTTCCTCAACCGGATCGGCACTTAAAGAAACACGTACCGTATTTCCAATCCCCTTGCTAAGAATTGCTCCTAAACCAGCTGCACTTTTTACTGTTCCGGCAAAAAGTGTTCCTGATTCTGTAATACCTAAGTGTAAAGGATAGTCAAAAGCTCTAGCAGCTTTATCGTATGCTTCAATGGCCAAGTTTACATCTGAAGCTTTCATTGAAACGATAATATCGTGGAAGTCCAAATCTTCCAGGATTTTTATATGGTATAGGGCACTTTCAACCATACCATCGGCAGTTGGATAACCGTATTTTTCTAAAATCCGTTTTTCTAACGAGCCTGCGTTTACTCCGATTCGGATTGGAATTTTACGTTCTTTTGCTGCTTTTACGACAGCTTCTACTTTTTCTCTTCTCCCTATATTCCCAGGGTTGATTCTGATTTTATCTGCTCCACCCTCAATTGCTTTTAACGCGAGTTTATAGTCAAAATGAATATCAACAACAAGTGGAATATTAATTCTTTTTTTTATTTCAGCAATTGCATTAGCTGCACGTTCATCAGGACATGCAACACGTACAATTTGACATCCTGCTTCTTCAAGACGGTTAATTTCAGCAACAGTTGCCTCAACATCATGGGTTTTAGTTGTTGTCATACTTTGAATAACAACTTCATTATTTCCACCAATCGTTAAATTCCCGACTTTTACAGGTCTTGTTTTCGTACGATGTATGATTTCACTCACGTGTAAATCGCTCCTTAAAGTAGTTTAAGCATTTCATGAACATATAACTTTATGATACTTGAGTTTCTTCTTTTTTTCTAGTAATTCTACTTTCCAACCTCATTTTACAGGGAGGGTTATGAATTGACAAGGATGTTCTACTATTTATAATCTGGAAAAAAGTAAGAAGTACCAACCTGAATTTCCTCCACTTTTACATCAGGATTAAGTTTTTCAAAATCCTTAACAAGCTGATCAATTGAAATTGGAAGTGTACCATGGTATTTCTCTGTAATCGTTAAAACAGTATCACCTTGTTTGACAGTATGTTCATAATAAAGGGCTTGTTTATCTTTAATATTAGTATCGGGTACTGAGGATTCGATAGCCGTTTTATTCATAACTGGGAGTGTGCCAACTTTTAAATCATAATAAATAATATAACAAATAAAAAAACATAGGAGTAAAATTGAGAATCGCTTCATTTTTTAGATCCTCCAATGAAATGATTTTATATAATGATCCTATGCTTGTCCTATTTAAATATGTCTGCTTTTTTGTATCTTCTATATAAAGTTTTGAAAACATGGCACTTAAAAAACGCGGATTTCTCCGCGCTTTTTTAAGTGGTTTCAATCTTCTTCTTATTTGATGGGATTTCTTTTAATACCAGGTATAGAACGATTAAATGAACAAACCAATTCAATAAAAATCCAGTTGGAACAACCACTTGCAAACTATCCATGATGATAAAGAAGATGGTCGCTAATGTTGTAGAGTATGCTGCAATAACCCATAATTGTTTAAAGTTCACTTTTCGCTGCAGACTGTTTTTGAATGCCAAGCCGAACAAAGCTAAAATGGTGATTTCAATAAATTTGACGAATGCACCAAATAAGTACATTACAAGAATCATGATTGTAAGTACGATTGGAAGCAGCTGGTTGAACTGTGATGTGATCTCCATGATATCTTCCTTTGAGATGGTCATGTTCAATAGGGAGTATTCATAGGTTTGTGCTTGCCCATTTGCCGCAAAAACAAATTTATCCGATAATATCCCAATTGCATTTTCTTTTGCTTCCATCTCCTCCACTCCATAAGCCCCAGAACCGTCTAAAATGATAAAAAATCCATCTTTCTTTATCTCTACAGGTTTTTCTGAGTCTGTTGAGAGTAAACCATTCTCAATTGTAAAAGAAGGCAATTCGTTTCTGAGTGTTTCATCAAAACTTTTCAAACCTTCACTTAAGCTGCTTGAAAAATAAAGAGCAGTTGGTAAGGTGCTTAACAAAGACAAAATAAAGACGAACAGAATCGTTTTGCCTATTCCTTGAAACCGAAATTTCGAAATCGTTTTTGGAGAATAAATACTTACATAAAGTTGCTTAAATATATTCATGATAAGAAGACACATCCTTCAAAAGTTTACGCTCTCTATTTTATATGCCTTGATAGATAATGACAAGGAAACGAAGCTAGATAAAAGGAATAATCATATAAAATTCACTTTGTAAAGATATTATAAATTTTTTGTAAATATTTTTAATAAATCTCTTTACAATAAAACAGTATTTCGTTAATAATTGTAAGGGTTGTAGATGTTTGTCGACAAAAGACGAAATGAGGAGTTGGAAATTTTGGAATTAGATATCCAGAAGATGATATTTGAATTCATTGGTGGATTAGGGATTTTCCTTTTCGGGATCAAGTATATGGGAGATGGTCTTCAACGATCAGCTGGCGATAAGTTGAGAGACATTTTGGATAAGTTTACGACAAATCCGTTAATGGGTGTTTTAGCGGGTGTTATTGTGACGGTATTAATTCAATCCAGTAGTGGAACAACTGTTATTACGGTTGGTTTAGTAAGTGCTGGATTTATGAGTCTTAGACAAGCTATCGGTGTAATTATGGGGGCTAATATTGGGACAACTGTTACGGCATTTATTATTGGTATTAAAGTTTCGGATTACGCGCTGCCTATAATCGCTGTCGGAGCAATATTACTATTTTTCTTTAAAAACAAAAGAATACATAATATCGGTCAAATTGTTTTTGGATTTGGTGCACTATTCTTTGGATTGGAATTGATGGGTGATGGAATGAAACCACTCCGCACCTTAGAGGCATTTCATGATTTAACGGTTAGTATGAGTAGCAATCCGTTATTGGGAGTAGTAGTTGGAACCCTTTTTACGGTTATTGTACAAAGCTCCAGTGCAACGATTGGAATATTACAGGAGTTATTTGGCCAGGGATTAGTGGATATAAAAGCAGCTCTACCTGTCCTTTTTGGAGATAATATTGGAACGACAATTACAGCAGTGTTAGCATCTATCGGTGCTTCTATAGCGGCCAGAAGAGCAGCATTAACACATGTTATTTTTAATTTAATTGGAACAACCATTTTTCTTATTTTCTTACCTATATTTACAAGTTTTATGCTGTATTTACAAGGAGCATTACATTTAAATCCTGAAATGACGATCGCTTTTGCACACGGTACGTTTAATTTTACAAATACGTTGATTCAATTACCATTTATTGGTTTCTTAGCGTTTATTGTGACGAAGTTAATTCCGGGTGAAGATTCAGTAATTGAGTATAAAACAAAACACTTAGATCCAATATTTATAGAACAATCTTCATCTATTGCACTGGGACAGGCAAAGGAAGAAGTCCTTCGTATGGGACAATTTGCAACAATTGGTTTGGAAGCAGCAAGAGATTACCAAGCAACATACTCTCAAAAAAATGCAGACACCGCCATGCAACTTGAAGATGCGATTAATAACCTAGATCGAAAAATTACAGACTATTTAATACTTATATCAAGAAGTGAAATGTCTCCGACAGAGTCTGAAGAACATAGCATGCTAATGGACACAGTTAGGGATATAGAACGTATTGGTGATCATATTGAAAATGTAGTAGAATTAGTTGGCTACCAATTAACGAACAAGGTTAAACTAACAGATTCAGCTAAAAAAGATTTAGAAGATATGTTTGAATTAACAATTCAAACATTAAAAGATTCAGTAACGGCTCTTGATGACAAAGATACGGCGTTAGCATCAAAAGTATTAAAATCTGAGGAGCAAATAGATAAGATGGAAAGAACCCTTCGTAAAAAGCATATCATGCGTATTAACGAAGGTAGCTGTACAGGTTCAGCTGGTATTGTTTTTGTTGACATCATAAGCAATTTAGAACGAATTGGCGATCATTCCGTTAATATTGCTGAAGCTGTTTTAGGCTATAGAGACTAATCTTAAATTGAATATAAAAGGGAAACAAGGTTTCTTATTTTAAGGCTGTGTTAAAGTAAATTTAATACAGCCTTTTTTATATATTTTTAGCACTATAAAAGAGTAAGGACAATACTAGGTCGTAAATCCTCGATTGAAAATAAGCAATATGTCTTATTGACGTATTTTCAATCTTAACACTAGCTTAATATTTCGATGTTATAATTAGTCGAAATTACACGAGAGATGGAGGATTCGGTTTGGGAAAGAAATGGGTTGACCACATCAATAATATTTTTATACATAAGAAGTTTGACCAGAAAAAACTTAATCAGAACGAGAGAAATATGAATAAAAATCTGTCTGCATCCAATCGTTTATTTGATAAAGCATTTAAAAAGTTTAGTTTACAAAATCGTTTATTGTTCTTATTTATTTTCTTATTAATTGTTTCCGTTACTATTGTAGGTATTAGTTCTTATATTAAGGCAAAGGATACAACTATTGAAACAATTGAAAATCGTATAAGTCGTGAGTCTGAAGTAATGACATATGTTGCTAAAAACTTAAAGTTTTTATATGTAAGTGATGATGCATATTTTATGCAGCAGTTAGAGATTAGTATTCGTGATCAACAGCGGCAGTTAGAAACAGACGGTATTCAATCGCATTTATATTATTATGCCAATGGAGAGATCAACACATTTAAAGTAAGTAATCATTCAAAAATCTCTTTCACAGATGCTTTTAAAGAAAAGATTGCAAAAGAAGAAAAAGGGGTTTTTCACCAAACCATTAAGGGAGAAGACTATACAATTTCTGTTATTAACATGCCTGAGGTTAATGGGAAATACCTTTTAATCGTCCCAACAGCATCTTATTTGGGACCGGTGAATGAAATGGCGCAATTTATGTTCGCTGTAATTATTGTAAGTTTAGTTATTTCAATCATCTTGCTAATTTTATTTGTTCGCAGTGTAACAAAACCTTTGACTGAACTTCGAAATGTTATGACAGAGGTGCGCGAAGGAAATTTAAAGAAAAAAGCTTTAATTAATACAACCATTCCAGAGCTTCAATCACTAAAAGTAAGCTTTAATATGATGATTGAACAGATGAGTAACGTTATAAATGAAATAAATGAAACAACAACAGAACTGGAAACAACCGGAGAAAAATTGAGTCTTTCTTCTGAAGATGCCCTTTCATATAGCCGCCAGTTAATTACAGCTATTAATGTTGTAAAACACGGGGCCGAACAAACAGCAAGCAGTTCGGATAGTAGTGTAAATGGATTTCAATCAATGAAACAAAAAATACAAATATTAATCTCTGGTATGGATATGGTATTTCAAAGCTCTGAGGATATGAATAGATCAGCTAAGCGTGGAGAAAAGAATAATACATACTTAATTAATACCATTAACAGTTTTGAGAGAGATTTTGAACATATGACATCAACTATACAAGAAGTAAAAGAGCATTCATCTTCAATAACAAATCTTGTTGGTTTAATAAAAGGTGTTGCTGATCAGACGAAGTTATTATCTCTTAATGCCACAATCGAAGCTGCAAGAGCAGGTGAAGCAGGAAAGGGATTTGCCGTCGTTGCAAACGAGGTACGTAAACTGGCTGAGCAATCTTCTTCTGCTACTGTAGACATCTCCAAATCAATTTCTGAAATGGAAGATGTAACTATTCGTGCTACAAATGAATTTGATGAAATGCTTCTAAAGATAAGGCGCTATCTTGAAACAGCAAACGATTCAAAATCATCATTTGATGAATTAATGATAGAAATTGATACTGTTAGTAAGAAGCTCCAAGGAATGCAAGGAGAGCTTCAAAAATTAAAATTGGTACTTCCAGACCTTGAAGAACAAACATTAAGCTTTGCATCCATTTCACAAGAAACCCTTGCCAGTACTGAAGAAATGCTTTCAACAAGCAATGATCAAATACAACAGATGGAAAGTACTCATGAAATTGGCTTACAATTAAAAGGATTATCCAATTCATTATCTGGCATTTCCAAACAATTTAACGTAAACTAAAAATGACAGGTTGTATAAATCCTCATATTTATACAACCTGTCATTTATAATTTGTATTCAATATATATAAACTAGAGAAAAGGTGTACGCACCTAATAATAAAATAGCATTAAGACAGTGAGAAAGCGAGAAGGATTCTAAGTAAGAACAGAAAATTGTTTTACATAGCCGAGAAAAATTCTTTCAAGGAGGTTTTTGCCATGCAAATAATTTATTGGTCAATGATCATCCTAATGTTTGTTGTTGCTTTTATAGGACTTATTTACCCAATCATCCCAAGTGTGCTATTTATTGTCATAGGATTTTTATTATATGGTTTGTTCTTTACCTTTACTGAATTAACATGGATTTTTTGGATTATACAGGGGCTCTTTATTGCTTTATTATTCGGAGCGGATTATCTTGCAAATCTATTGGGAGTAAAAAAATTCGGAGGTAGTAAAGCGGCTATTTGGGGAAGTACAATTGGTCTTTTAGTTGGACCTTTTATTATCCCATTCTTCGGAATTATAATCGGCCCTTTTATTGGGGCGGTTGTAGCAGAGCTTTTATTCCATAAAAAGACTTTCAAAGATGCCCTTCACGCGGGTTTTGGTTCTTTAATAGGATTTATTTCCGGTGTTTTTGCAAAAGGACTTATTCAATTAATAATGATTGGTTATTTCCTCTTTCAGGTTCTAAGGTAGGATTTCCTCTTGCATATAATTTATTTTTTGTGAGAAGACTGTTATTTGTGTTTAAGGCTTTTCAATTGAAAGTATAGGACAATTTTGGTAACCTAGGAATTGAGAAGCCTATATTGGCTATTAACTCGTACATATACTAAGGAGGAATTAACAATGGCTTATGAATTACCACAATTACCTTATGCTTATGATGCACTAGAACCACATATTGACAAAGAAACAATGAATATCCATCACACAAAACATCACAACACTTACATTACAAATGTAAACGCAGCATTAGAAGGTAATGCTGATTTAGCAGGAAAAAGTGTAGAAGAGTTAGTTTCTAACTTAGACGCTGTTCCAGAAGCTATTCGTACAGCAGTACGTAATAATGGTGGTGGACATGCTAACCATAGTCTTTTCTGGACGATCTTATCACCAAATGGCGGCGGTGAGCCGACAGGTGAGCTTGCTGATGCAATTAACGCTAAATTTGGAAGCTATGATAGCTTCAAAGAAGAGTTTGCGAAAGCTGCAACTACTCGTTTCGGTTCAGGTTGGGCTTGGTTAGTAGTAAATAATGGTGAGCTAGAGGTTACTAGTACTCCAAACCAAGATTCTCCTCTAATGGAAGGTAAAACACCAGTTCTTGGTTTAGATGTTTGGGAGCATGCATATTACTTAAATTATCAAAACCGTCGTCCAGACTACATTGCGTCTTTCTGGAATGTAGTAAACTGGGATGAAGTTTCTAAGCGTTTTAACGCAGCGAAATAATAAAAAATTTTTTCCGAAAGAGAGAGGGCTAACATTTTGTTAGTCCTTTTTGATTTGAAATCTTCTCTTAAATGACTGCTACTATTTACAATCTAAATACATAACTACAATCCGATAAGACAAACTATGTATTAGAAGTTGAAGGGGAGTAGTTGTTATGTCAAAAATGAAGAAGATTATTGGTGATGTAGAGGTAAGTAAGGATTTAGTTTTATTATTAGTGATAGGTGGATTGTATTCATTAAGTATTGCGCTTTCTAATACGTTTGTGAATGTTTACTTATGGAAACAATCAGGAAAGTTTATTGACTTGGCCATTTATAATTTATCAATAGTGGTCATGCAACCTCTAACATTTATCTTTGCAGGTAGATTAGCTAAAAAAATTGACCGTGTAATCGTTTTAAGACTTGGAGTTATTTTCTTAGCCGCATTCTTCTTAATTGTCCTCATGATAGGAGGCTCTGCTGCAAAATTTCTCTTTCTCTTAGGTGGTACTTTAGGGATAGGTTATGGGTTTTATTGGCTTGCATTCAATGTTTTAACATTTGAAATCACAGAACCTGAAACGAGGGACTTTTTTAATGGATTTTTAGGTGTTATGAATTCCACAGCAGGAATGGTTGGTCCAATCGTTGCAGGCTTTGTTATTTCCAGGTTAAAAAATTTCACTGGTTATACAACAATCTTCACCATATCTCTCATATTGTTTTCAGGTGCAGTAGTGCTTAGCTTTTTTTTAAAGAGAAGAAAAGCAGAAGGAGATTATATATTAGCGCGAATTTTCCATGAAAGGAAAAACAACAAAAATTGGGGGCTTATTACTAGAGCGCATTTCTTTCAAGGTTTACGTGAAGGAACTTTTGCTTTTGTAATTGGTGTATTTGTTTTTATTTCCACCGGAAGTGAATTGGCATTAGGAACTTTTGGATTAGTTAATTCCGCAGTTGCTTTTCTGGGCTATTATCTTGCAACAAGAGTGATAAAGAAAACGAAGCGTAAACGTTTCATACTAATAGGTGGAACGTTACTGTATGTTTCGATTTACTTAATACTTTTTGATCTGACCTATCAAAGATTGCTTATTTATGGAGCCCTTATTGCAATTGGCTACCCTATGTTACTTGTTCCATACATGTCGTTAACATATGACGTTATAGGAAAAGCATGGAGTGCTGCCAAGGCTAGAATTGAATATATTGTCGTAAAAGAGATTTTTCTTAATTCAGGGAGAATTGTTTCAATACTTGGGTTTATCATTGCTATTTCTTTCTTTGATGAAAAACAAAGTATTCCGGTTTTACTTGCAATTATCGGTGCGGGACACTTCGTTATCTACTTCTTTGTAAAACATGTTCATCTGAAAGAAAGTGATAAAAGCATTGAGCACACAGGTCATAAACCAGTTTTAAAAAACAATCTTGTTGATGGAGATAGTAGTGGATAAAATTTATATAAGGAATACTTTCGATATTCCCCTGTGTTAGCCTTATCCGGATATTTACTTTTGTTTTTAGTTTTTATATTTCTTCTTCACCTTTTCGATTATAGATGAGAGTCTTTTTACTTAAGAACAGGGTATCTAGCCCGCTATTATAACATCATCTGTCGGTTGTTTAGGTGAAGAAGACATTTCATAACAATAACCGGCATTATTATTTTACATTATTCAAATTTCTTCTTTCCAAAGCTCCGATTTAATTGTTCTCTCCAATTTTGTCCGTCTTTTCCCAAAAGTTGAAGTGTTTCTTTCTGACCCTCCTTACATTTATTTACTATTAACCTCTATTATTTATGTTTAATACCTCTGTATGCCCCTAACTAAACAAAATGTGACAATCTCCACCACGAATTTACAAAACCTTTACATTTGCTTAAAACGTCATTAATACTCAAGCGTTATTCTATTACTCGTAGGACAAAACAAAAAACACTCTTTAGGGGGAATATGGCAATGAAAAGCTTTAAGAGCTTAGTATTACTTTTAGTAATGGGAATTTTAGTAGTATTCGCAGCAGCATGTGGCAATGGAGCATCTACAGAAGAAGAATCAAACACTGGATCAGGAGATTCAAATGAAGAAGAAACTGCATTAGAAGGTAGCGTTGTAATAGATGGATCAGGTACAGTTTATCCTTTTATGGCAAAAATGGCAGAAAATTATATGACTGAAAATGAAGAAGTTTCCGTTGAAGTAAGCCGTGCAGGTACTTCTGCTGGTTTCGAAAAGTTCTTAGTAGCTGAAAACGGAACAGATTTCAACGATGCATCACGTGAAATCAAAGACGAAGAAGCGGCAAAAGCAGATGAATTAGGAATTGAATACAAAGAATTCCAAGTTGCTCTTGATGGTTTAACATTTGTTATTAACAAAGAAAACGATTGGGCAACAGAAATGACTCAAGAAGAAGTAGTAAAGATCTTCCTTGCTGAAGGTGGAGTAACTAAATGGTCTGATATCAACCCTGAATGGCCAGCTGAAGAAATCAAACCAATGGGTCCTAATGAAAACCATGGTACAAACGAATTCATGTTTGAAACGATTATGGAAGAAAAAGACTTTGTTGATTCTGTAAATTTACAACAAGAATATTCTACTCTTGTAGATCTTGTTTCTAAAGATAAAAATGCTATTGCATTCTTTGGATATGGTTACTACGACAGCAATAAAGACAAGCTAAACGCAGTAAATGTTGACTTTGGTAATGGTCCTGTTGCTCCAAGTTTAGATACTATCGGTTTGGATGATGCAGCAGCATATAAACCATTTACTCGCCCAGTCTTCACATATTTAAATGTTGGAATGGCAAAAGAGAAGCCTCAAGTGCTTGATTATGCAATCTATGCTATGGAAAATGCTCAAACTGTAGCTTCTGAAACTGGATTTGCTCCATTAAAAGATGAAGTAATTCAAGAGTCTATCAGCTTCCTAGAAGAATTAAAATAATCATAATTATTGCTTTTCCTATTCACAGAAGATGAGAAGTTGATGAGAAGATTAGCTTCTCATCTTCTTATGTGTTTCCTCTATTAATATAAACTACTAAAAATTTCACCTCCCCCAAATAAAATAAATGGAGGATGAAAGGGGTTTTCGATCTTGGATAACAAAGAAAGCATCCGTGACATGATTGAAAAAAAGAGAAGCTCTACAAATCTAACTTCTGTCACAGAAAAGGTTATGCCTAAATTTTTATTGGCTATTGCTACGATTTCAATACTTACAACTCTTGGCATAGTTATTACTTTATTAACTGAAACAATAAACTTTTTCAAAGATGTTCCTTTTTTAGACTTCTATACTGGAACTATATTAAATCCACTAGGTGATGACGCACAATTTGGTGTACTTCCATTACTGACAGGGACGATTTACTCTACAGTAATTGCGATGTTTGTGGCTATTCCTGTTGGTTTAATGGCAGCTATTTTCTTAAGTGAGTATGCTTCCGATAAAGTTCGTAGAATATTAAAACCAATACTTGAAATTCTTGCTGGTATTCCTACAATTGTATATGGTTTCTTTGCATATACTTTTGTAACACCTTTATTGAGATCCTTTATCCCAGCTTTAGATCCAACAAATATTCTGAGTCCCGGTATTGTAATGGGTATTATGATTATTCCTATGGTAGCCTCACTTTCTGAGGATGCAATGAGTTCTGTCCCGAACTCAATGCGAGAAGGTGCTCTTGCTCTCGGTTCAACAAAACTTGAGGTGACTTGGAAAGTTGTTATTCCAGCAGCTATATCCGGAGTGATTGCTTCATTTGTATTAGGAATTTCCCGTGCTATCGGAGAAACAATGATTGTCGCTATAGCAAGCGGAAGTAATAAAGACTTTACGTTTGATCTTACACAATCAATGCAGACGATGACTGCTTATATCGTTGAAGTAACAGGAGGGGAAGCTCCTGCTGGTTCAACTATTTATTACAGTTTGTACGCTGTCGCAATGACTTTGTTTGTATTTACACTCATTATGAACCTCGTTGCCCAGTATATTTCTCGTAAATATAGGGAGGAGTATTGATTATGAAATATGTAAATGTCGAACAAGTACAAAAGAAAATGGGGTCACGTCTATTTGCAAATAATCTTGCAAAAGGGCTTTTCCTATTAGCAACACTTTTCGGATTAGTCATATTATTAACATTAATCTATAGAGTATACTCAGATAGTATTGGATGGATTGATTTTCAGTTTATTACAAGTAAACTGTCAACAACTGCAGAACGTGCTGGTATCATGGGCGCAATTGCAGGGACTTTATGGTTAATGGTTGTTGTTGCTCCAGTTACGATGTTTTTAGGAGTCGGAACAGCCATTTATTTAGAGGAATATGCAAAGAATGGAAAATTAAAATCTATTATTCAAACGAATATTTCTAATTTGGCAGGTGTTCCTTCTGTTGTATTCGGTATCTTAGGCTTAACTGTGTTTGTACGTAGTTTTGAATTAGGAAACATAGTGCTTGCCGGTGGCCTAACGATGTCTTTATTGGTACTTCCAATCGTTGTCGTTGCAAGCCAGGAGGCTATTCGCGCTGTTCCACAGTATCTAAGGGAAGCATCTTACGGAATGGGAGCTACTAAGTGGCAAACAATTAAAAACATTGTCTTGCCGGCAGCAATTCCTGGTATTTTAACGGGTTTAATACTATCTCTTTCAAGAGCTATAGGTGAAACAGCTCCACTTGTTGTTATTGGTATTCCGGCTTTGTTAATTCCACTCCCAGATGGAATTTTTGATAAATTTACAGTGTTACCAATGCAGATCTATTACTGGACTGTTGATTCAGCACTTGTGGCTGAGTATGCAAATCTTGCAGCTGCGACAATTGTTGTTCTTTTAATCGTATTATTCTTAATGAATTCAATTGCAATTATCATTAGAAATAAGTTTCAAAATAGATTTTAATTTTCGGGGGGTTTTTAACAATGGCAGTATTATCCGATCGTGAAATGAGAAAAGTAACGAATATAGATAGAGACGGGAATCAAGTAGATAAAAAGAAAATTGTTTATGATACAAAGGATTTAAATTTATGGTACGGTGGGGACCAGGCATTAAAAAACATTAATCTTTCCATTTATGAAAATGAAGTTACAGCAATTATTGGTCCTTCTGGTTGTGGGAAATCAACATTTATAAAAACGTTAAACAGAATGGTTGAATTAATACCGGTTGTTCGTATTTCAGGAGATATTAGGTATAGAGAAAAGAGTATACTAGATAAAAGCTATACGGTTGAAGATTTAAGAACTAGGGTAGGTATGGTGTTCCAGAAACCTAACCCATTCCCGAAATCCATATATGATAATATAGCATATGGACCTCGAATTCATGGGATAAAAAATAAAGCTATTTTAGATGAGATTGTTGAGAGAAGTTTACGTGGAGCAGCAATCTGGGATGAAGTGAAAGATCGATTAAAAGAAAATGCATATGGGCTTTCGGGAGGGCAGCAACAACGTTTATGTATTGCTCGCTGTTTAGCAATCGAACCAGATGTTATATTAATGGATGAACCTACTTCAGCTCTTGATCCAATATCAACTCTTAAGGTAGAGGAATTAATTCAAGATTTGAAAAAAGATTATAGTATAATCATTGTTACACACAACATGCAACAAGCTGCACGTATTTCAGATAAAACAGCGTTTTTCCTAAATGGAGAAGTAGTTGAATTTGATGTGACCGATAAAATCTTTTCAAATCCGACAGATAATAGAACAGAGGATTATATAACAGGTCGATTTGGCTAAACAAAATGTCGTGCATTTTAGAAGGTGCACGACTATTTTGTTTTAATAAGTTCTTCGTAGTTTTATGAACGTACAGTTTGGGGAATATATAACTGTATGTATATAGGAGGTAATGAATATGGGTGTCAGAGAGAAATTTGATTTTGATTTAAAAAATTTAAGAGATAAATTAATTGAATTAGGTAGTTTAACAGAAGTTGCCTTAACAAAGTCAATAAATGCACTTGAAAATCAAGATATTGAAGAAGCGTTACAAATAATTGAAGATGATTATAGAGTTGATGATCTGGACGAAGAAATTAATGATTTGGCGATTCTTTTAATCGCCAAACAACAACCTGTTGCAACAGATTTACGTAGAGTCATCGTAGCCATTAAAATTTCCAGTGATATTGAAAGAATGGCAGACTTTGCTGTAAATATTGCAAAATCTACAATTCGAATTGGGGACGAGCCATTAGTTAAACCAATTCATAACATCAGAAAGATGCATGAAATAGCAACAAAAATGTTATCACTTTCTATTAAGGCGTTTAATGAAGAAGATCTTGTATTAGCAAAAGAGGTAGCTGATATGGACGACCAGGTTGATGACCTTTATGGTGAAACGATTAAGGATATCCTTCACCTGATGGAGAAAAAAGATCATCTTCAACAATTAACTCAGCTTTCCTTTATTTGTCGTTATATCGAAAGAACGGCCGATCATGCAACAAATATTTCTGAAAGTATCATGTATCTTATTAAAGGTCAAAGATATGACCTAAATAGTTAATAAGAAAAATATAAAGTGGTTTTTGATCCAAAATAAAAAAGCTAAGAAGATGTTCTTCTTAGCTTTTATCTAGTAATTGCTTCAGCAAGCTGTTTGAAAGTCATGCCTTTTTGAACCTCAAAAGTTCCTAACTGCACTTGGGTATGATAATTATTTTTGATTAAGTACTGATCAAATTCAAAGGAGTCAGAAATAATCGCATTTTGTTCTAGAAGATCAGAAACTTCACTTGTCGTCATACCAGCCTTTATTGTTACTTTATATTTTATGACTTCTTCTTTCTTTTCTTCAGCTTCTTTTGTAGCTTCTGTATTTTCAGTTGTTTCTTCTTTAGGAGTTTCTTCAGTTGCCTTTTCGGTTACTTCAGCATTTTTTGTAGCTAATAATTCCTCATATTCATCAATTGAAATGGCTGTTTGCTGGTTGCTGGTTAAGAATTCTTCAACTTCCTTTTCGGAGAGCTCTTTTTGTTCAGCGTCAGCCTCTGTATGTTGATCACCTGAAAAAAGATAGGTTCCACCAAGTACAGAGGTTGCTACGATCATACCTGCTGCAAATGCCTGAAAGCCTGTCTTACTCATGTTAATACCCTCTCATTCTGTTCAACAATTAATTTTACTTCTTTTACAGTAGTTGCTTCTGATAATGCGATAGCTTCAATAGACATTCCTTGTCGATACTTAGCAAGTATACGGGTAGGGTTTCCTTTTTCCTCTTCTTGGATCGAGTTGTTTTGTTCTTTTAAGGGTGCGTCATTTTGTAATAACTCTTCTTCCACAATTCGCATTTTCTTTTTAAGCTTATAGATCTCTTGCATAGCAGACAATTGAAGATGGTCCAATTCCTGTTCAAGTTCTTTTACATTGTCGCGTTGGAAGAAAGATACACCGATAAGCGCAATGCTTATAATAAACAAAATGATAATCATTATAGTCATATTTTTCACCTTCTTAGATTATTTCCCTCTACCTTTATATCATAAATCTTCATTTGAATGAAGTGATATTTTGTAGAAATTGTAGTTTTTTGACGATATTTCTTTTTTAAACATGTAACCGTAATATTTTAATCATGTTAAGATAAAGAGAACATGATGACGAAAGAAGAGGTACTATATGAGCTCTCGATCTTATGATGATGTCGAACAATATATTATACGTAAACAGGCATCTATTTCTGTCGATTATATTGAAATTATTCCATATCCAAACCATATTATCATCTCATGGAACATTATCTCCTCAACTCAAAAACTTCTTACAGACATTCTAAATGAAGACTTTCGGGATTTAATATGTAAGGTTAATTTAGTTAGAGTAATAAAGAATAAAGAACGATTAACAATGAATGTTACAGGAAGTAATGGAATAATTGAGCTTAGCTCTTTAGTAAATGGAAAATATTATTGTGAGTTAGGTGTAGTTAATTCACAAAATGAAACAATTACAATAAAAAAATCAGCATCAGTTATTGTTTCTACTAACCATTTAGAATCTAAGAATCAAGATTGGAAGCAAGTAATAACGAAAAATAAAAATAGTTGGTTTACTGCTTTCTCCGGGTACACGGTATATGAATAAATTAGGAACCAAACATGTATCAACTGTCCTTCATCTTACAACTGAATTTGGTGATCAGTTGATAGGAGGGCTAGGAAGACACGTAAATGACCTTGTACAATCATGCAAAGAGGAAAATCTGACAATTATAGTTATGACAATCTCTCACACAGGGAAGGAATCATATTCATTTAGTGATGGAATTCATATATTTCGTTTGATTCCTTGGCAAGAGGATTCGGCGAGCTTACCTGATTATTTTCGAAATCTTAATTTTCGATTTACTCAATTTATTCTACAAGACCTCCATATACAATTTGATCTTGTTCATGTTCATGATTGGTTTTTTGCGACAACTGCTTGTCAGATTAAAAAGATGCTGGGAATACCCTTCGTCTCGACAATTCATTCGACTGAACGAGAACGAAAACAATTTAATAATGGGAGAGTTATTCCTCAAATAATAGAGTATGAAGATCAGTTACTGCAATATTCTGACCATATCATAGTATGTAGTGAATATATGAAAGACATTTTGTTAATACGCAAACCAAATAGACAAAACTCTATATCCGTCATACCGAACGGCATTATTTTGGAAAATTTGAAAAAGATGCTAAGTAAAGATGAAGCTTTAAAAAGATTTCCATTTTTGACAGAACCAATTTTATTAGGAATAGGGAGACTGGTGAAAGAAAAGGGATTCCATATTTTAATCGAGGCGTTTTCACAGATACACCGACAGTATCCAACCTTAAAACTTGTGTTAGCAGGAAGCGGACCATATGAAAATGAACTAAAAAGAATCTCAAAATTATATAAATTAGATTCAAAAGTCATATTTGTTGGCTTTCTAAATGAAATAGAACGAAATACATTACTATCTAAGTGTGAAATCGTCGTGATTCCAAGCTTGTATGAGCCTTTTGGTATTGTTGCATTAGAGGGTTTGGCGGCTTCAAAACCAGTTTTAGCCTTTAAAACAGGTGGGTTAAAGGAAATAGTAAAAGACAACCGCGGGATATTGTTAGAAGGGATTTCCAGTGTTCAATTAGCTGAAAGGTTACATAAATGCCTTCAACACCCAAAAGATGTGGAGGCTGTGGCTCTGCGGGGCTACCAGGCGATGATCGCTGAATATCAATGGTTATCTATTATAAGAATAACAATTTCCATGTATAACAAAGTTGTAAGCAACAGAAATTTCTTTTATAAGTAAAAATAATAAAATACATGTGGAATTTGTTTATTAATAATGGTATTATATTAAAGTCTGATTTGTTTTATAGTTTTTTTAAGTTTGGAGGGAAAGAAACATGCGTGTAAATATTACATTAGCTTGCACTGATTGTGGCGAACGTAACTATATTTCTAAAAAGAATAAACGTAATAATCCAGATCGTCTTGAGCTTAAAAAATATTGCTCAAGAGAGAAAAAAATGACAGTACACCGTGAAACAAAGTAAGCAGTAGGATATTTATTCCTACTGTTTTTTGTTTATTTCCTGTAAAAGGAGGCTCCTCAATTGGAAAAGAGCCAATTAAGAGAAATGGTTAAAAAACAATTAGAGGAACTACACTCTGATACTTTCATAAAGGGCTGTGCGGACATACATAGACACTTATTTACATATAGCAAATGGAACAAGGCAAAAACGATTGCTGTAACAATTTCTCGAGGAAGAGAAGTTGATACAAAAAACATCATTGAAGAAGCCTGGAAAGAAAGAAAAAATGTTGTAGTTCCTAAGTGTGATCCAAAATCAAATACAATGACATTTCGCAGAATTGAATCATTTTATCAATTAGAGACAGTGTTTTTTGGATTAAGGGAGCCAATTGTAAGCAAAACGATACCTGTAAAGCCTAAAGAGATTGATCTCATGATTGTTCCAGGTCTATGCTTTGATCAAGAAGGATATCGTATTGGATTTGGCGGCGGTTATTATGATCGTTACTTAGAGAAATATCACGGTGATACTCTTTCATTGGCATTTTCCTGTCAACTATTTAAACGTTTACCAAGAGAATTACACGATGTACCTGTCGATGGAATAATTACAGAACTAGGAGTAGAAAAGTAAATGATGGTGTTGGGTATCCTTTTTATTATTTTTCTGTCGGTTGCTGCATGGAAATCAAAAACCTTAACAAAAAGTGGGATGATTGGAGCTATGATTGTTGGCTCAGTCATTTACGTTGGCTTTTCATGGAAGGGTATCCTTTTACTAGGGTGTTTCTTTGTCACATCTAATATGTGGGGGAAAATAAAATCAAAACAAAAAGACTCTTTACATGATATGGTAAAAAAACATAATGAGCGGGATATTATTCAAGTTTTTGCAAATGGCGGAGTGCCAGCTTTTATAGCGATGATTTCGATATTTGATCCTAGTAACTCTATTATTTATACAGTGTTGTTCAGTATTTCATTAGCTGCGGCTAATTCAGATACTTGGGCATCAGAAATCGGAACATTAAGCAAAGGTCAACCTAGAATGTTATTAACATATAGAAAAGTGGAACGCGGTACGTCAGGTGCTGTTTCATTATTAGGTACATGTGCAGCTTTAGTGGGCTCGTGTTTAATCGGTGCGCTAGCCGCTTTATTGTTTGACTTATCAATTAAGAATCTTTTAGTCATTTTTATATTTGGTTTCCTAGGAAATATTATGGATACGATATTAGGTCAAACCGTTCAGCTTAAATATACATGCAGAGTTTGCCATAAGGTAACTGAAAAGAAAATACATTGTCAACAACTTGGGCGTAAAACAAATACATTTTCTTTTTTGGATAATGATGCGGTCAATATCTTATCCATTGTCATTTCAACATGTTTATCCTTACTTATTCTATAGATAAAAAGGATAAAAATTGCATCTCCTACTAAAGATATAAATAGGAGGGATGAAGATGAGACGACTAATTGTGCTTTTAGCTGGTTCATTTGCGATTTATCGTTATCGATACCGCATTGTGAATTTTGTGCTAGGTAACCAGCAGCTGCGAAGATACTTTATTAATTTATCAATGAGAATACCCTTTATCCGTGATCGCTTTGTTAATCGGGCATTCCATTAAGTTTTCATTGTAAGCTGACGTTTATATAGATGTCAGCTTTTTACGTGTTATTAACATGGAGCAGTTTTCTTTTTAATCAAATTAGGGAATTGATATAATGAAGAAAAAATAACGGAGCGGATGATATGGCGTTTGAACAGGATTTTGTCTATTGGTCATTGGTTGAACAATTAGTTGTTGACCAAAATTATTCGATTTTAGCAATATCACAGGATGGAAATGAAATGGTCCTACAGCCTTATCGAAAAAAGCAATATTCTATTATTCGATTAAGAAGAGCTGATGTTGACTGGGGAAATACACTTGCAGTAGATATTGAACAAGCAGGCAGGCGATTTGAACAACTAGTAAGAAATGGAGTAAGAGGACCAATAACAGTTTTAAATATTTACTTTTCACCTTTAGCGCCGGTTGACGATTATCCTGATGTCTTTGTAAAAGGATATAGCGGGGGACGTAAAGGGAATATTGATATTACTTCCATGATGATAAGAAATGATAATCTTGAAGAAAGTATAGAAAAGATTCAACAAGCTATGTCAATTCAATTAGACGTCGAAAACATACTCTCCGAGAAAGAGATAAATGCGGAAGATATTCAGTCTATACGAAAAAAGGTTATTACTCATCAGAAAGAAATGAGGGATGCTGAAAGAAAGTTATTTCAAAATGGGTAACCATTCTTCACTAACATATTTTTAGCGATCCAGATTGTAATGTTTCTTATATTAGAGTTTAATGGTGGAAGCACAAATACTGAAACATTAATACAGTATGGTGCTAAGTTTAATCCTCTTATCTATGAAGGAGAATGGTGGCGTTTTGTTTCACCAATTCTTTTACATATTGGTTTTTTACATTTACTTATGAATAGCTTTGCTTTGTTTTACATAGGACCAGCTGTAGAACGTGCATATGGAAAATGGAAATTCCTGTTCATTTATTTAGTTGCAGGTGTTTCAGGTTCAATTGTCAGCTTTGCATTTAGTCCATTTCTATCAGCAGGAGCCTCAGGAGCTATTTTTGGGTGTTTTGGGGCTTTGTTATACCTTGCTGTATACAATCGGAAAGTTTTTTTTAGAACAATGGGCTCTAACTTATTAATCGTTGTGGGGATTAATTTAGCCTTAGGATTTGTCATTCCTAATATTGATAATGCAGGTCATATTGGAGGATTAATTGGCGGCTTTTTAGCTGCGCTAGTTGTACAGCTACCACATCAGAAAAAACTGTTGATTAGACTAATTGGGATTGTTGGCACAGTTGTGCTCATATTTGGGTTGTTTCAATATGGAATGAGCCAAGCAAAGGAGCAATATCCTGACTATATTGCATTACAAGGTCAAGAGCTTATTCAAAATGAGAAGTTTGAAGAAGCTTATCAATACCTTAGTAAATCTATTTCGGATAATCATAACTCAAATGATGTCCTATTTTTAGCTTCGGTAGCGGCCATCCAATTGCAAAAGTATGATGAAGCAATCGATTATCTGGAACGTATCATTAAAGTTGATGACAGCTACCATCAAGCCCATTATAATTTAGCTCTTTTATACGCTAATCAGCAAAATAGTGATCAAGCGATTGAAGAAGTCACAAAAGCATTAAAATATGATCCGGATAATAAAAAATATCAAGCTTTGAAAGATGAATTGACTCGCTAATTGTTGATATCTTGAATGAACTTAAAAGGTGTTCCATCTTCAGATTGAATGATGACAACTAAATGAGAACGATCTTTTGCGAAAAGAAGGAGAGGCATTGTGCTGCCAATTGGTTCAATGATCTTTCCTTCTTTTGTTTTTAGACCTAAAAAGTAATTTTTATATAGACCTTCCCACAAACTGCCAATTACCTCTTGAGTTTTTTCTTCGGAAAATCCCGGTAATGGACGGTTTTGGTAATGAGCAAGCTCAACGAAGGGAATTGAATTGTATCGATTTTTATCAATGTTGAAATGTTGAAGTAATTCATTCCAACTAAATTCTAAATGTTGTTCGGCTACTTTATCTAGGATATCCTTCCACTCTTTTTCTTCTTCTGTTTGAGGTGTTTTAAATGAAAAGAGTTTGGTAAACTCTGAATCAATGACATACAAATGGTCAGTGGACATTTTTTGAACACTTCTTATTTCATCTTCATTCAAGTGGACTTCACCGTAATGCAAACTTATCGCTTCGTAGTGGCTGCTGTCTTCTCCGCTTACTTTATTGAACTGTGCCAGCTTTTGGCTTTGGTCCTCCCATTCTGATAAAGTTTTTACAAGTTTCCCATCTGAAAAGAGAAGAGATAAGTCTTGTCTTAGAAAGGCTTGTTTATCAGTAATAGATGTTACGTCCCATTCGATCATGTACTCATCATCATCTTTCTTGTCAACAAATTGTAATAGAGTAGAAGCTTTTGTAAATGAAACGGTATCAGTTATCGGGAAAAAAATAATACTCTCACGTGCATTTTGTCCTTTGAAAAAATATAGAAACATAGATGTACATAAGGCAAGAAGGATCAATAATATCCATTTTTTCTTCATTTCAATCACTCCGGGAAAGACAGGTTGCTAAATTGTATGTGCAAATGTATGAATATATGAGTACAAGCAGGAAAGAAAATATACAGGTATGTTTTACCAAATTTCCGTCAATGATGAGTAACAAATAGTGAAACGAAATGGAGTAAACAAATGTCTTATGAAGTTGATAAAAAAATAGCGACAAAAAGTTTACAAGAAAATACAGCTTATTTAAGCGAACGTCTTGGAGTTAAAAAAAGCTTTGACGTGATTCAATTAGATGTTGAGTATGGCGGGCGTGAAATGGCTTTATTCATGGTCGATGGGTTTGTTAAGGATGATATTCTTCATTACTTAATGAGATATTTATCCGAGCTGACACCGGAACAAATTGAAGAACATACACTGGAAAAATTACTAAAAACGTATATTCCTTATGTTGAAATTGATAAAACAGATGATTTAAATACTGTTGTGCAAACAGTTTTAGCAGGTCCAACAGCTCTTGTTGTCGATGGGATTGATCAAATTATCTTTATTGATGCCCGAACATATCCTGTACGAGGTCCTCAAGAGCCAGATATGGAACGTGTTGTTCGTGGATCAAGAGATGGATATGTCGAAACAATTGTATTTAATACAGCCTTAACTAGGAGACGGGTAAGAGACCGGTCATTAAGAATGGAATATTTACAGGTGGGACGACGATCAAAAACAGATGTGGTTGTTTGTTATTTAGAAGATATCGCGGATTTATCGCATGTTGAAGACCTAAAGAATTCTTTGCAGGCAATTGACACAGATGGTCTTCCAATGGGTGAAAAAACAATAGAAGAATTTATTTCAGGTAGGCATTTAAATCCGTATCCTGTTGTGAGATATACAGAAAGACCTGATACTGCGGCAGCCCATCTTTATGAAGGTCATGTCATTGTTTTTGTTGATGGTTCGCCAAGTGCCCTTATCACTCCTACAACATTCTGGCATCATTTACAGCATGCTGAGGAATATCGAAACAAACCAATAGTAGGGGCTTATTTGCGAATTGTTCGATTTATTGCCGTATGGGCATCAATTTTCATTTTGCCCCTTTGGTATTTATTAGCGAAACATCAGGAACTACTGCCGGATAATATAAAGTATATCGGGATAGAGGATGCAGGGCAGGTCCCATTACTTGTACAATTTTTGCTAATTGAATTAGGAATAGATATCCTGAGGATGGCTGCTATACATACACCATCATCCTTAGCTACTGCATTGGGATTAGTGGCAGCCCTAATGGTTGGTCAAGTAGCCGTTGAGGTAGGGTTGCTTACTAATGAAGTTATTTTGTATTTGGCCATTGCTGCGATAGGTACATTTGCAACTCCTAGTTATGAATTAGGTCTGGCTAATAGAATATATCGGATCATTTTATTAATTTTTACTGCTTGGTTGGGTGTAATTGGTTTTGTTGTAGGAATTACAGGGTGGGTCATTATGCTCTCACGTATGAAATCCTTTAATGTACCTTATTTATATCCGTTTATTCCTTTTAACTATCGGGCAATGCGAGATGTATTATTTCGCGCACCAATGCCGTTGAAAAACAGAAGACCACCGTTCTTGCATCCCCAGGATCCGGACAGGTAACTTAAATCACAAAAGGCAGGCTCAAATATAATGAGCCTGCCTTTTTGTTTAAGCTGCTTTTTCAATAGGAATAGGATTACTTTTATGACGTTTCAATTGAATTAAGAACCAGATAAATACAGCTATAAAGATGAATGCACCACAAATCATTGAAGTTTGATAAGAAAGTTGGAACCCTTCCGGTGCATAAAAGATATAAGATCCTGTAACAGCTGTCATAAAGAATGCGGGAACAGTGGATATCCAATGAAACTTCCCGTTTTTCAATAAAAACATGGCGGCTGTCCATAACATAACTGTTGCAACAACCTGGTTTGTCCACCCAACATAACGCCATAAAAATGTGTAATCCATTTGAGTTAATAAATAAGTTGGAACCACTACTGGAATCGTCATAAGAGCAGTTTTTATTTTTGAATCAAAATTACCGAACTTACTTACTAATTCGACAAGCATCATTCGTGATGAACGTAAAGCTGTGTCACCTGTTGTAATAGGTAAAATGATAACCCCTAAAATTGCTAATATTCCTCCAAATTGTCCTAACGTTGTTTTGCTGATTTCATTGACAACCCCAGCTGTTCCACCCTCTGCTAATGCTCCTTGAAGCCCGTCGGTACCTCCAAAGAAAGTCATTCCAGCGGCAGCCCATATTAACGCGATAATTCCTTCAGCAACCATTGCACCGAAGAAAACTTTTCTGCCATCACTTTCTTTCTTAAGTGTACGGGCCAAAATCGGACTTTGTGTACTGTGAAAGCCAGATATTGCACCACAAGATATTGTAACCATTAAAAGAGGCCAAACAGGAATTTCGCCAGGATGCAGATTTTCGAAAGTAAGATTAGGTATCGAATGATCCATAAAAAATAAGGCAAAGCCAATTGACACAGCCATAATAATTAAAATGAAACCAAAAATAGGATAGATCTTTCCAATCAATTTGTTAATTGGAAGTACAGCAGCTAAAACAAAATAAACAAAGATAAGCAATAATGAAGATGAATAGCTTAAAGGAGTAAGCTGTTCAACTAATTGTGCTGGGCCTGCTGTAAACGCAGCTGCAACTAATATCATCAGAATGATTGAAACAATATTAATAACTGTTTTTACCGTTTTTCCTAAATACCGGCCAACCAGTGTAGGATATTGCTCTCCACCATGTTTAATTGAAAGCATCCCGGAAAAATAATCATGTACAGCCCCTGCAAATAAACAGCCAATTACGATCCAAATAAATGCAACAGGACCATATAAAGCCCCCATAATTGCTCCGAAGATAGGTCCAAGCCCTGCGATATTTAAAAGTTGAATCAAGGAAGCTTTCCACCAGCTCATTGGCATATAATCCAGGCCATCTGTTTTTGTAAAGGCAGGTGTGATCCGGGCGTCATCTATTCCAAAAACTCTCTCAACCACTTTTGAATATATGAAATAACCTGCAATTAATAGTACGACTGATAATAGGAATGTAGCCATTTATGTTCCTCCTCACGATTCACGTTGTAATAGTAACATTATTTTAAACTTGTATTTATCAAAATTCAATATATTTTTTAGAAAAAATAAATTATTCAGAAAAATCAATAGATACTTAATTTTATTGATGTCGAAAGTTGGCCTTTGTATGGATCATGAAGTTTTTTGATATATCGAAATATTATAAACGAAAAATTAGAAAAATATATTCATCCATTAACAAGTATATTTTTAAACGTTTTCTTGACGCTTCGTTGTTTTTCTTTATACTTTATAGTAGTACTAAATTAATAGTGTAAAAGTGATTTTTTATACTTTAAGAAAGTTTACCCGTATTAAAGGATTACAGTATAAGAAAAGATAGCGACTTCAGGCAACTTTTGGCGGTAAGTCGTGTTTTTCTAAGATTAAAGTAGGTGATCATGTGAATACCATATATGATGTACAACAACTGTTGAAAAAGTTCGGCACGATCATATACATAGGTGACCGTATAGCTGATTTAGAGCTTATGGAGGATGAAGTTAAGCAATTGTATCAATCTGGTCTTATCGAACCAAACGTTTACCAAATGGCTATCCTTCTTCTTAGACAAGAAATCCAAAGATTGAAACGGTAGAAAAAAAGATCAATTTTAATGAGAGTAACATTCCAAAATGAAACGTGAAAACGTTTGCTAGAGAATCTATATATAATAGTAGGAAAAGGTGATGGAAATGAATGAACAATGGTTAGTAGGTATTGATTTAGGCGGAACAACAATTAAAATGGCATTCATTAATTATTACGGTGAAATTGTTGAAAAATGGGAAATTCCAACTGATAAAACAGGTAAAACCATTACAACAGATATTGCCAAAGCAATTGATACAAAACTTGAAGAAATGGGACTAACAAAGGCAAAGCTTGGTGGAATAGGAATGGGAGCACCCGGCCCGGTTAATTTAGAAAAAGGTCTTATTTATGAAACACCAAATCTCGGTTGGGAAAATTTCCCACTCCGTGATCATATTGAACTGGAAACAGGGTTGCCTGCTGTTATCGACAATGATGCCAATATTGCTGCACTTGGTGAAATGTGGAAGGGAGCAGGAGATGGAGCTAAAGATTTAATATGTGTAACACTTGGTACTGGTGTAGGTGGAGGGCTTATCTCCAATGGAGAAGTTATACACGGTATAAATGGTGCAGGTGGAGAAATCGGACATATTACGGTTGTTCCTGATGGTGGAGCTTTATGTGGTTGTGGAAAAACGGGCTGTATTGAGACAATTGCTTCGGCAACTGGTATAGTCAGAATCGCAAAAGAAAAACTAAAATCTTCAGATGAAGAAAGTATTTTGCGAAAAAATTTAGATTTAAGCTCAAAAGATGTTTTTGACGCTGTTGAGCAAGGTGATGCACTTGCCGAGGAAGTAATAGATTACGTTACTTTCCAACTTGGTCTAGTCTTAGCTAATATTTCTAATGGGCTTAATCCAGAAAAGATTGTTATTGGTGGCGGAGTGTCTAAAGCAGGAGATCTTCTCATTTCAAAAGTGGATCACTACTTTAAACGATTTGCTTTCCCGCGTGTGGCTCAGGCAGCTTCTATTTCAGTGGCAACACTTGGAAATGATGCAGGTGTGATTGGTGGAGCTTGGTTAGTAAAAACAAAACTTTTAAATAATTAAATGTAAATAGGTAATAGTAAAAAGGAGCTTCAGTTGATGATGCTCCTTTTCCATTTCTTCATATCCTTTTAGAGATTGGCGAATTTATGACATTCATTTTTCAGAATCTTTAAACTTTATATACAAACGAAACTTTTTAGGGTTTGAAACGTCTAATAGTAGGGTATAGAGAATATGCTAAACATTATAATTCTATCAGGCTATTGTAATGACAATATTAAAAAGCATTGATTTTTTGTAAAGAAAGTATTAAGATATGTTTTAGTGTGCAACACTTAACCTAATAATTGGAAAATATAAAAGAGATAAGCGTGTCTGTCCTATGGGATGAGGAGGTAGTAGCTGTGCGCAAGAAATCTTTTTCGAAAATCTCATTTTTACTTTTAGCAACATTATTTCTTTGGATAAAAACGTATATTGTCTATAAAACTAGCTTCGATATTAAAATTGAAAATTTCACACAAGAGTTTATTTTGTTTATAAACCCATTAAGCTTTTTATTATTACTATTCGGGTTTGGGTTGTTCTTGAAAGAAAAGAATAGAAACCGTTATATCTTTGGAGCAAGTATCTTTGTAACAGTACTTTTACTTGCGAATATGGTCTTCTATCGATTTTTTAATGATTTCTTAACAATACCGGTATTATTTCAGACAAGCAACATGGGAGATTTAGGAAGTAGCATTACAAACCTATTTTTACCAACAGATATTTTAATGTTTGTTGATCTTGTCATTCTATATTGGTTATTAAGAAAACCAGCGTTTAGAACTTTATCGGTTTTGACCAAAAAAGAAAAATCAGCTTACTTTCTTTTAGTTGCCTCCGTTTTTTTCTTTAATTTAGGATTAGCTGAAGCGGAACGCCCGCAGCTTTTAACACGTTCATTTGACCGCGAAATGCTTGTGAAAAATATAAGTGTATTTAACTTCCATATCTATGATGCTGTCCTTCAATCTAAAACGTCTGCCCAACGCGCCTTAGCAGATAGTGACAGCTTAACTGAGATTGAGAACTATGTGAATGCGAATCGTAAAGAGCCACAAGAGGATCTTTTCGGAATTGCAAAAGATCGAAATGTAATATTATTATCACTTGAATCCTTACAAAGCTTTGTTATTAATGAGCAATTAAATGGAGAAGAGATTACTCCGTTCTTAAACGACTTAATCAATGAAAGCTATTACTTTGAGAATTTTTACCACCAAACGGGTCAAGGTAAAACATCTGACTCGGAATTTTTAGTGGATAATTCTTTATATCCATTAGGAAGAGGAGCTGTCTTCTTCACAAATAGTAATAACGAGTATACTGCTACACCTGAAATTTTAAAAGAACATGGATATTACTCATCGATACTCCATGCAAACAATAAAAGTTTTTGGAATCGTGATTTAATGTATCAAGCGTTCGGATATGATCGTTTCTTCGATGTGAATGATTATGAAGTCACAGAAGAAAATTCAATTGGCTGGGGATTAAAAGATATTGATTTCTTCGAACAATCTGTTCAGCACATGGATGAATTACCACAACCATTTTATACGAGATTAATCACTCTAACGAATCACTTTCCATTTGAACTAGGGGAAGAAGATCGATTAATTGACGAATTTGATTCAAACAGTAAAACATTAAACCAGTATATCCCGACAGTTCGCTATATGGATGAATCTGTCAAACGTTTTTTCGAAGAACTAAAGAAAACAGATGTATATGAAAATTCAATTATCATTTTATATGGGGATCATTATGGAATATCAGAAAATCACAATGTGGCGATGGAGAAATTCCTTGGAAAAGAAATTACGCCATTTGAGTCCATTCAATTACAACGTGTTCCATTTATTGTTCATATACCGGGTGTTACTGATAAAGAACCTCAAACTTTTACAAAGGTTGCAGGACAAATTGATATCCGTCCAACAATCATGAGCTTACTTGGTATCGACGCCAGCGATCAAATTCAATTTGGTACTGATGTTTTTTCTGAAGATAAATTATCATTTACGGTCCTTAGGGATGGAAGCTTTATCACAGAGAATAATATTTACACGAAAGGTTTCTGTTATGATAAAGAAACCGGTGAGCCGACAGATCAATCTGTTTGTGAACCATATATGGAAAAAGCAAAACAAGAATTGAATTATTCTGATGAAGTGATCTATGGAGATTTACTCCGTTTTTACGGAGATAACGCTACAGAAGTAGGCGAAACAGAGGCTGCTGAGTCTAAAGAGGAATGATACTTTAGGACTGACTTATTCAAAGTCAGTCCTTTTTATTTCATTTATTGATAATTAGATAAGATTAAAACAACAATTGCTTAAATCAATCATAGGCTATAGTAAGTAATGAAGTAATGGAGGTTTGATGATGACCATTCTAAAAAATACGGAAGACTTTGATGGGAACCTTCTTCATACAAAAAAGCCCTATAGTTCGAATGAATTGTATGATGATCTTGCTAAACTAGAAAATATGTATCCTTTTATTAAACGAAATATTATTGGTTATAGTGTTTTAGGTAAACCAATTATGGAGGTCATGATCGGAAATGGACCTAAGAAAATTCATATGAATGGATCCTTTCATGCCAATGAGTGGATTACGACAAGTATTATGATGCATTGGTTACATGAGTATCTTGAATTAGTAAGTAAAAACTCATCCGATAAAGGACAGGATATGATCGCACTTTATCAAAACACGTCACTATCATTTGTTCCAATGGTAAATCCTGATGGAGTTGATCTTGTTTTAAATGGGATTCCTGATGTAACTGAGTATGAAGCAGCACTTTTGCAGATGAATGACTTAAGTATTGATTTTTCACAATGGAAAGCCAATATTAGAGGGATAGATTTGAATAATCAATACCCGGTTAATTGGGAGATCGAGAAACAGCGGAAAATACCAAAAGCTCCTGCTCCACGGGACTATCCAGGAGATGCTCCTCTTACCGAGCCAGAAGCAATTGCTCTTGCAGAATTAGTAGAAAAGGCGAATTTTGATCGCGTCCTGGCATTTCACACACAAGGGGAAGAAATTTACTGGGGATATTTACGTAAGGAACCAGAGGAAGCTGAACACATTGTAAGAGAATTCGAAAAGCTAAGTGGATATAAAGCTGTGCGAGATATTGACAGTCATGCTGGATTTAGAGATTGGTATGTGAATAAATGGAGAAAGCCAGGTTTTACAATTGAACTAGGAAATGGCGTAAACCCTCTTCCATTTGATCAGTTTGATGAAATCTATAAAAAAAGTAAAGGAATCTTTTATTCAGCACTTTATATGTGAAGTCTTAGAGTGGTATTTTTATCAACTTTGCCACTCTTCTTTCAAAAAAAATATAAAATTTAAGATGAAATTACGAGGATTGACATAGCTTTTTAAATAAAAAGTATGTTACTTTAAATGAGGTATGCTCACCACTTTTTTGTGAAATGAATGGAGAAAAAATGAAACATCTTCTATATTCAAACGTATAGTTTATTAGGACAAGAATGATAATTGATTTTTAGGAGAGCAAGGTGAGAAAATGTTGATGAGATTAACAAAGTTATTTTCCATCATGTTGTTAATCCAGCTTTTTTTATCAGGATGTATTCCATCTCATCAACAGGAGAATAACCAAGAACAACAACCTAGCAGAGAGAGAATCATTCAAGAAGAAAAAGAATCGGAAAACCAACCTGAAGAAAAGAAAATGAACCTGCAATTGGACATTAAAGAGGAATTATTTCATTCTGTTGCTGATTGGTTGGATGATGAAACAGTTCTATATATTGTAAATAATGCTGAAGGCTCTGAAGTTCATACATACAACTTATATACAGGGGATACTAAATTATTTTACAAATCTGAAGATCCAATTGTTCAAATGAAGGCAAATGAGGACAATAGTTTGTTCTTTGTCCAAACAAGTCCATCTAGCTATGAGGCGGAATTGCTTTTTCTTAATCGTGAGGGTGATATCCAGTATCAAACAGAGATTGAATCATATGAACTTTCATTTACATGGAATCAAGTTAATCCTGATCAGCTTTTTGTCACAAGTTTTAATGAGGACTGGTCATATTCTACAAAAATCATTGATGTACATAATGATCTGATCATGGAAAATCCTGTAGACATTCCTTTTATCCAATGGATTAATAATAATCATGTCTCCTATATAAAATGGGATCAGGAAGAACCTTCATTGACTGCACCATTGTATATGTATAATCTAAAAGACCATACAGAGACGTTACTATCTGAACAAGTTGTAGCAAATACAAATTTTCCTAATCTCATAACAACAATTGAATTAATTGATGAAAATGGGACAGCCGTTGTCCGTTTTTATGATAGTGATAATCAGGAGAAATTAGCAGAGATGTCTACAAGATTGGTTGCTCTATATTCGGATTGGTCTATTCCGTATCATGATTTGGACAAGGAAGAAAACTTATTTTATATATTTGAAGTAAATGAAGAAAAAAATGATTTTACTCTTGTTTCATTCTCACCTGATACAACGGAGAAGAAGGTCATCTTTGAAAGCATCGAGAATTTTCAAATGAAACTTTCACCTAATGGAGAATTTGCTCTATATGGCCCAAGATTTGAAAAGATTTTAGATCTAAATAATCAGTCGGTAGAAGAACTCATTACCCTAAACTGAGTTGAAAGGACGAATTTTTTATGGCAATAGTAGATGTAACGGTCATTCCTGTAGGAACCACTACACCAAGTGTTAGTGAATATGTTGCTGATATTCAACACATTTTAAAAAAATATGAAGAAGAAGGAAAAATTAAATATAAATTAACACCAATGAATACCATAATTGAGGGAGAACTTCCTATACTTTTTCAAGTAATATCAGCCATTCATGAGGCACCATTTCAAAAAGGAATTCAAAGGGTTGCAACAAATATTAGAATTGACGATCGGAGAGATAAAAAAACAACGATGGAAGGCAAATTGGAAAGTGTTGAAAAACATTTATAATAATGAGTGAAAGTAAAAAACCCCTTAGCCGCAGCTAAGGGGTTTGCATTTCTTGTTAATGCGCAGTCGGAAAGCCGTGATGGATAAATGTCATGACAGCAAACCAGCCGAATACAGCTAATGTACCAAATGCAAAGAATGCACCAAGAAGGTTCTTGTCTTTTAGTGAACGAATAAATCCGAAGATCGCAAGAATGGTTACAAGTGCGAAGATAATAACTAAGCCCATTAAAAAGCCCCCTTACTATGTAGATCATTTTCGTAAAATCATGTTTGATTTTTCATAAACTTAAATATACAAAATAACAAGTCCTTCTAATATTTTAATCGGTTTCATAGCGTTTGTCGAGCTTATTTTCCATATCTGTCAAATACAATCCATTGTCTTATTATCATAACCAGTCTTAGCTAATCTTAAGCATTTGTCTGATTATCAAGATTTGATAGAATAGTGTACAATAAAATTAACTGTGGAAATTGGAGGATTATAAAATGAAATGGAGACAACTTCCGTTAGGACCGTTACAAACGAATTGTTATCTTTACTCAAATGAACAAAAGGAATGCTTAATCATTGATCCGGGCGGGGATGGAAATAAATTAATTAGTATTCTTCAACAACAACAATTGAAACCAATCGCCATTCTTCTTACACATGCTCATTTTGATCATATAGGTGCTGTAGATGATGTTCGAAAGCAATGGAATATTCCGGTTTATGTACATAAAAATGAAAAAGATTGGCTCTCTGATCCTTCAAAAAACGGATCACAATTATTCATGGCCGGAGCAGTGTCAGTGTCAGAACCTGATGAATTGATAAAAGGTGAAGGCCGGTTAGAAATAGGCAGCTTTGTTCTCGAAGTATATGAAACACCTGGACATTCACCAGGAAGTGTTTCCTATTATGCGAAAGAAGCTGACGTTGTGTTCTCAGGCGATGCACTTTTTGCAGGCAGTATCGGACGAACTGATTTACCAGGCGGGAATCATGAACAATTAATAAAGAGTATTCATAATAAACTTCTTATCTTACCTGAAGAAACTATTGTATTATCAGGACACGGACCTGATACAAGTATTGAACAGGAAATGGAAACCAATCCTTTCTTAAATGGATTTTAATATCAAAAAACAGGCAGCCAATTCGCTGCCTGTTTTTTGATGAAATTAATGTCCCATATTTTGTCCTGGAATCATCATAAATGTTGTCCAGTACGTAAATCCGACAAAGAAGATCGTGAGGTAAGCACCAAAAATGTAAATGTACATACGCTCGGATAATTTTAAGTAAGATAAGAAGACAAAAAATCCGGTTTGTCCGAAAAAGAGTAAGGAAGTAGTCTTCATGTCACCAAGATAAAACATAACAGCGAAGATTCCTGTCCAGAAACCTAATACCCGGAACATACGATCCATATGTATCCCTCCTTTGTTGACTTTGCCTAGGCTTGAAAATGAGTCATAACGACAAAAATCTGATCCTAAAAGTGCATAAAAAATCATCTTCATATGTTAGCTTTTGACAAATATTAGTATGACCATACAAGTCCACCACTCTAATCATTATAATGTACCCTTCATATAATTGTAAATAGCGTTTACAACCTAGTATTCACAATCTAAAAAGAAAATATAGATGTGTAACATTGTTTGGTTTAAAACGAAGTAAATTACTGTACGTAAGTTATACAAATATTGTACAATTGATGTAATGATGATCTAGGAACGAATAGTAAATCAATAATATATACCCGAGGAGGATGTATTGTGAAACATCTAACATTTTACAGCTATCCAAGTTGTACATCATGCAGAAAAGCGAAACACTTGTTAAAAGCTCAAAATATTGACTTTCAAGAACGACATCTTTTCCGTGATCCGCCGACAATTGATGAACTAAAAGATTTGCTAAGACTTACAACAGAAGGAATAGATGAAATCTTAGCAACAAGAAGCCAAACATACAAAGATCTAGAAATTGATGTTAATGAACTTACCCTATCTGAATTACTCAAACTTATAAATCAGGACCCTAAGTTACTTCGCCGTCCTATTATTACTGACGGTCAACAATTAATTATCGGATATAACCTTCATGAACTAAGTAAGGTTGTGAAAAAGAAGGAGGTACAACGGTCAGTATCATAGAAAAAGACGTCTGCTTGTTTAAGTAGACGTCTTTTCTTAAGCTGGGCTAGCTGGATTTGAACCAACGCATGACGGAGTCAAAGTCCGTTGCCTTACCGCTTGGCTATAGCCCAATAATTTCTTTTATTTAGCTTGTTCATATGTACAAATATATTATGTGTAATTTTCCATTTTCTATTCAAAATAAGATAGAAAAAAAACAGATTTTCCTCTATTAAATCTAAAAAATAAATAGCCATATTTAAACCAAAACGA
>Ga0180215_1000626_pt1 | contig 42839 bp, 34 predicted proteins | sample eDN3rd37CBELigBY_FD_128871 | JGI IMG/M metagenome (GOLD analysis project Ga0180215, IMG submission 128871) | Enriched backyard soil microbial communities from Emeryville, California, USA - eDNA 3rd pass 37_C BE-Lig BY (version 2) (version 2) | ecosystem: Environmental > Terrestrial > Soil >...
ATAGTCCGTGTAGTTGCCGACGTGCTGCGTAATGACGCCGCTGCCCTCGAATGCGACAATCTTGTCTACGGTACGGTCAAGGAAATAGCGGTCGTGGGATACGATAAAGACGACGCCCGGAAAATCGTCCAAATAGTCCTCAAGCACAGTCAGTGTAGCAATGTCCAAATCATTCGTCGGCTCATCCAGCAGCAGCACATTCGGCGCGTTCATCAGCACGCGCAGCAGCTGCAGCCGGCGCTTCTCGCCGCCGGACAGCTTCGCGATCGGCGACCACTGCATCGATGGCGCAAATAGAAATCGCTCGAGCATTTGCGAAGCGGATATCGTCGTCCCGTCCGCCGTGCGCACCTGCTCGGCGCCTTCGCGAATGTACTCGATTACGCGCAGCGACTCATCCATTTCCTCATGCTCCTGCGTGAACCAGCCCAGCTTGACCGTCGGCCCAAGCTCTACCTTGCCCTCATCCGGCTCCAGCTGCCCCGTGATCAGCTTCAGCATCGTCGACTTGCCGCTGCCGTTGCGGCCGACGATGCCTACACGATCCTCGGGAACCGCAATATAGCTGAAATCGCGAATAACCGTACGGTCGCCAAACCGCTTTGTTACGCCTTCGGCCTCCATGATCTTCTTGCCCAAGCGGCTCGAGGCAACAGACATCTCAAGTTTCCCGCTTGCCGCCTTCGGCGCATTCGCCTTGAGCGCCTCAAACCGCTCGATCCGCGCCTTCTGCTTCGTCGTGCGCGCTTTGGCGCCGCGCTGTATCCATGTCAGCTCGTTGCGCAGCAAATTTTGCCGCTTCGATTCCGACGCCGCCTCGCGCTCCTCGCGCTCCAGCTTCAGCTCCAGAAAACGGCTGTAATTCGCCTGATAAAAGTACGCCTGTCCTTTATCGAGCTCGATTACCCGATTGCTTACCCGATCTAGAAAATAGCGGTCATGCGTAATCATAATAAGCGCGCCGCGGCGCTTCTGCAGCATGCTCTCCAGCCATTCCACCGAATCGTTGTCGATATGGTTCGTCGGCTCGTCCAATATGAGAACGTCCGATGACTGAAGCAGCGCTGCCGCCATCGCCACGCGCTTGCGCTGTCCGCCGGACATCGTACCCAGCCGGGCGTCGTAATCTTGAATGCCAAGCTTGGATAAGGCGGTCTTCGCGTCGCTCTCCAGCTGCCAGGCGTTCAGCTCATCCATCCGCTGATTAGCCGCGATAAGCTTCTCCTGAACCGCGGAATCGTTCGGATTTAGCTCAATCGCCTGCAGTGTCGCAGCATAAGCCTGCACCGCCCGCAATTCCGGCGAATCCCCGCCGAGCACATGCTCAAGCGCCGTTTCCTCCGCGTCAAAGACCGGGTCCTGTGCCAGCATGCGCACTGTGACCCGGCCTCCGATCGATATCGTTCCGGAGTCAGCGGGCTCAATACCGGCTATAACCTTCAAAAACGTAGACTTTCCCGTCCCGTTTACGCCGATAATGCCGATTTTGTCGCCATCCTCAACGCCGAAGGTAACATCCTGAAACAGCAGCTTCTCTCCGTAGCTTTTTGTAATATGTTCTATAGACATTAAATGCATAAGGCAAACCTACTTTTTATAATCTAGCCCGCCCGCTTCACGCAGGTTCAGCCACTCGTATCATATCATAAAACCGGCCTTTATATCACTTGGGAACGACAAGCTCCACCGTCGTGCCCCGCCCATGCTCCGATTGGATCGTCAGCGCTGCGCCAATGCTCCTTGCGCGCTCCTCCATACTGAACAAGCCGACTCCCTTGCCCTCTCGGTCACGCACAAAGCCCTTGCCTGCGTCCTCGATCCGGACAAAAATATACTCCGGATGCTCCTCGATAGTTACGCCGGCTTCCGTCACATCGGCATACTTCGCAATATTGGTAAGCGCCTCCTGAATGACCCGGTAAATGACCGTTTCGTGAAGCACGCCCAGCCGTGTCCGAAACTTGCAGTCAAGCTTAACCGCTATGCCGTAATGCTCCGAATAATTGTCGATATAGGTTCGAATTGCCGGAATAACGCCTAAATCGTCCAGTACGGACGGACGAAGCTCCCAAGCCAAATTCCGCACGTCGTCCATCAACTGGGACACCTTGCCGCGCAGCCTTTTCAAATCGTCGGTTTGCCGCTCCATAATGATGCGATCCAGCTGTATTTGCAGCGCGAACAGGCTTTGGCCGATGCCGTCGTGCAGCTCCCGCGAAATGCGGCGCCGCTCGTCCTCCTGAATATGAATGACCTTCGTCATCATCCGCTGCAGCTCTTCCTCCGTCTCCTTCAGCTTCGTCACTTCATTGCGGATCGCCATATATTGATACGAATTGCCGTTCTCGTCAAGAAAAGGAACGATCGTCGTATTTACCCAATAGTAATTGCCGTCCTTGGTCCGGTTGCGCAGCTCGCCGCGCCACACTTTCCCCGCCTTTATCGTCTGCCACATATCTTGAAAAAATCGTTTGCTGTGGTAGCCGGAGTTAATGAGGCGGTGATCCTTGCCGATCAGTTCCGACCGCTCATAACGGGAAATTTCGCAAAACTTATCGTTGACGTACAAAATTTTACCTTTATGATCGGTCAAAGCGACGATGGAGGACTCGTCGAGCGCCATTTTCAAGTGGGTAAGCTCCATAAGCGCATACTTCACACGGTCCCCGATTTCCTTGTCGGGCAGCTGGGCGTCGATATCGCCGACCAATTGCTCGAGATTCTCGCCTATCACCTCGGGAAAATCGTTGCTGCAAGCGGCGCTCCTGCCATTCACTTGCCTATCGTTATTCATCGTCAAATTGCAGCAGTCCCTTCTTCAGCGCAAATTTAATAAGCTCCGGCCTTGTGCGCAGCCCCAGCTTCTCCATCAGATTGCTTTTATGCGATTCAACGGTTTTGACGCTAATAATAAGGCTTTCCGCAATCTCCTTGTTCGAGTAGCCCTTTGCGATCCAGGCTAAAATCTCCTTCTCCCGCTCCGACAGCGTATCGTACACATCGGCGCTCTCTCCCGCCTTCATTTGCCCGATATATTCGCTCATCAGTCGCTTCGTGGCGGACGGCGTTAAATACGCGCTTCCAGAAGCTACACAGTGAATTGCTGAGATCAGCTCCTCGTGCGGCGCGTTTTTCAAAATATATCCGGATGCTCCCGCCTGCACGGCGCGGAACAAATATTCTTCATCATCATGCATGGTCAAAATTAGTACGGCAATTTCCGGATAAAGCTGCTGCAGCTCTGCAGTTGCCGTCAAGCCGTCCTTGCCATGCGGCATGCTTAAATCCATCAGCACGACGGTTGGCATCAGCTCAGCGGCCAGCCGTATCGCTTCATCGCCGTCCGCCGCCTCGCCTACAACTTCAATTCCCTGCGTTCCATGAAGAAGCATAGCAAGACCCGAACGAACGACTGCATGGTCATCCGTAATAAGCAGCTTGATCACACTAATCCGCCTCCCTTCCATCCCTTGCAAATCAATAGCCGCATCAAGCACGGTCGATAAAATGAAAAAATACCGCGTCATATCGCCTATTCGTTCATTTTATCAAATATGCTTTTGAGTGGGCAATGATTTCCCAAGGGCGCACAGGGCTAAGGCTGACAAATAATTGTATGAATCGCGCCGGACATCTGAACAGCGCTGCATTGCAGGGCCCTCAGCTCATCATCCGTAAAATCGCTTGGCTTCCGCCTCCCGACAAGCAGCACGCCATGCTCGTCATTGCGGGCTCCAATAACAACGGCTGCAGCCGCCTGCAAGCTTTCCGACAGCATAACCGGCTCTTCACTGCGCAAATGCTCCGTCTTCGCATGGGACGGATCCAGCACGATCATTCTGCCGGCGCGGATGGCCGCTCCCGTAATGCCGCTGCCGATTCTATGGTGAATATGCTTTGTTTTATTGCTTATGCTTCCATACGTCCAAATCCAGCGCAACCGCCTTGCTTCCGGGTCAAGATGGGAGAGGCCGTAAAAATCGAATTCCGTTTTATCCGCCAGCTGAAGCAAATACCTCTCCGCTTCTGTAAATGCAATGGCCGTCGTTTCCATACAAGCAACCCCCTCGCGTTAAACACTGCTCGCAGCAATTCTATCGTCTCATCTATTTCATATTGTAGAATGATCTCGCTAAGGTGTATGTAGGGGAACTCCCCTATTTGCGCTCCTCCTTTTATGCGGCATTTCAGGGATTAATCCTTCCACAATTCAGTGCTTTCCCCGATACCTTTATTTCCAAATATTCGGTATGATGAAGGCAAGAAGAAAGCAAGAGGAGGCGGACCATAATGGCGACAGCCTATAAACAAGCAGCACTGACTGCACAGCAAAAACCTAAACCTACCGACTTCAAGCTCGGCAACAGCTTCAGCACGCGGTTATTTTTAAAAATCGCGGCCTTCTCGCCGGGGTCGATCAACTATAAAATTGTTAAAGCAGGCCAGCTATGCTATAGAGAGGGAGCGCGCTGCGAGGCGCTTTACGTCGTATGCCGGGGCTACTTGAAGCTCAAGCGGACGACAGCAAACGGAGAGGAAATGCTCGTCACCGTCGCTTCGCCCGGCGATTTGATCGGAGAATTCTCGCTTGCCGGCGCGGAGAACGCCGGACAGGCGCCAATTGGCTACGGCTCGCCGGGAAGCAGCCCGGCAGGCAGCAATGAGCCGCTCTATCACCGCAACAGCGCGCTGGCGACAGAGGATACCGTCATTGCGGCTATCCATCCCGACGATTTCGATATGCTCGTCCGCCATGACAGCGAGGCTGCTTATCTGTTCGCGATGTGGATGGTGCAGCGCGAGCAAATTTCGGAATCGAAGCTTCGAGACACGCTGTCGGTTCCGAAGCAAAATGCGCTCGCATCGTACCTGCTTCGCTTATCGAACAGCTTTGGCTTTCCTGTCGCCACAGGAACCCGCATTCAAGTTAAGCTTACGCATGCCGAGCTTGGCGAGTTGATCGGCGCGACGCGGGAAAGCGTCAACCGGATGCTTCACGCCTTCAAGGAGCAAGGCATTATAGGCGCATCGCGCGGCTACCTAATTATCGAGAAGGAAGAGAAGCTTAAAGAGCTGACCGGCTGCCCGGAATGCCCTGCGTGCCCAACGGCGATTTGCCGGATTTAACATTCATAAGCTCCAATAGAAAAAAAGGGATACCGCTTGCGGCATCCCTTTCTCTTTTCATCTAACGTCTATTCAAGATACATATCCCTTAACTGCTCCAGCTCTTCCATGCCTAGTCCGAGCCCCCGCTGCCAGTAGCTCTCAAAGCTGCCGTACTGCCGGTCAATTTCTTCGAAAGAAGCCGCAATATATTCAAGCCTTACAAGCATTAACGCGTTAATAATATCAGGAGGAAGCTTATCCATAAGCGATGCGAGGATATCTTTTTTTTGAGCCATTTTCGCTTTAAATTGCTCTGCGAAAAGGTTTGTCATCAAATAGTCGTCCTTAATCTGCTCTCTTGCCACTCCGAGCGCTTGCAATATAATCGAAGCCACAAAGCCGGTGCGATCCTTGCCGGCCATGCAGTGGAACAAAATCGGCGCGCCGTTTTTCGATATAAGCCTTCTTATAAAATCTGCGGTCAACGCCGTATTGTTGACCAAACCTCGATTCATATCGGCTAGCAAATCGACTGTAATTTCATGCAGAGCCATCAATTTCTCCGGATTTGCCTCCGCGAAAAACGACAGCTGCTCATTGACGGCATTGCCGATCGGCGGGCTTGGATGCTGCTCAACCTCGACATCAGAGCGAAGATCGCAAATCCACGCCAGCTCTATCGAACGCAAATAGTCCAAATCCTCGTCCGTAAGGCCCGACAAATCTGCGGAGCGATACAGCTTGCCCCATTTTACCGAACGACCGTCAGCCGTCATATAACCGCCCATATCGCGAAAATTAATCGCCCCTTGCAGCGGCAAAACCCGCTCGGCAGCCGTAATAACCGTTCCGTCAGGAAGCCGAATGAACAGATAGCCCCTTGATCCTGGCTCCGGATTCCGTATCGTCCATTCCGCTCCTCCTCTGGCAGCAGAAAGCTCGACAACAGCCGATTCATTAAATGCCGGATTGCCACTGTAATAGATGGTACCCTCAGACGGCGAAGACGCTTCCCATACGATCTTCAGCTCATCGTTATTCATTCTCTCCAGCCTGACCGGATAAGCTGCTTTCCCCTTGTTGACTAAGCTCATTTTCATCACTCCTCCAATTTGGCATATACAAAAAACAAGGGCCTCCCGGCATGGTGGCGGAAGGCCCCTTTTTTAATTGGATGATTAGCGTTTGCCGATCATATTTTCCGGACGAACGTATTCGTCAAACTGTTCAGCCGTCAGCAAGCCGCTTGCGATCGCGGACTCCTTCAGCGTCAAGCCCTTCTTATGCGCGTTTTTCGCAATGGCAGCTGCGTTCTCGTAGCCGATATGCGGGTTAAGCGCTGTAACAAGCATAAGCGATTGCTCCAGATTGCGCTTGATCGCCGCTTCGTTCGGTTCGATGCCTACCGCACAATTGTCGTTGAACGAAATCATAGCGTCTGCCATCAAAGCGAGCGATTGCAGGAAGTTATACATAATAACCGGCTTGAACACGTTCAGCTCGAAGTTGCCTTGGCTCGCGGCCATGCCGATCGCCGTATCGTTGCCGATAACCTGACATACCGCCATCGTCAGCGCTTCGCTTTGCGTCGGGTTCACCTTGCCCGGCATAATGGAGCTGCCCGGCTCGTTCTCCGGAATCGAAATTTCGCCGATGCCGCAGCGAGGGCCGCTTGCCAGCCATCTTACGTCGTTGGCGATCTTCATCAGATCGGCCGCCAGCGCTTTGATCGCGCCATGCGTATATACGATTTGGTCATGGCTCGTAAGCGAATGGAATTTGTTAGCCGCTGTAATGAACGATTTGCCTGTCAGCTTCGTAACCTCATCCGCTACGGCAACCGCATAGTCCGGATGCGCGTTAAGTCCTGTTCCTACCGCTGTGCCGCCAAGCGCCAGCTCGCGCATGGAATCGACGCTTTGCACAAGCATTGCGCGGGTTTTGTCGAGCATCGCCGCCCAGCCGCTAATTTCTTGGCCAAGCGTAATTGGCGTAGCGTCTTGAAGATGCGTACGGCCGATTTTTACGATATTGTCGAATTGCTCAGCCTTCGCATGGAGCGTGCTGTTCAAATGGTCGATCGCAGGCAGCAGCCGGTCCTCAACTGCGATCACGCCAGCGATATGCATCGCTGCAGGGAATGTATCATTCGAGCTTTGCGAGCGGTTAACGTCATCGTTCGGATGGACGCGCACAGCGCTGCCGCGCTCTTGAAGCAGCTGATTCGCCCGATGCGCGACAACCTCGTTCACGTTCATATTCGTTTGCGTGCCGCTTCCTGTCTGCCATACGACCAGAGGGAAGTGCTCGTCCCATTTGCCAGTCAAAATTTCATCAACCGCTTCGGCGATTACAGCCGCTTTCTCGGAATCAAGAACGCCCAATTTCTCGTTAGCCAAAGCCGACGCTTTTTTTACGTAGGCCATTGCATAAACGACCTCGATCGGCATTTTCTCTCCGCCAATTTTAAAGTTTTGCAAGCTGCGCTGCGTTTGAGCTCCCCACAGCTTGTCTGCAGGAACTTGAATTTCGCCCATCGTGTCTTTCTCAATACGATATTCCATTCGTCTAACGACTCCTTTACCCAGTTGATTAATCAGTAAATGACTCTTTTTCTGTTATAACGCTTATCGTGCCTATAATCAAGCTTGAGCGGCCGATAACTTCCTTCAGAGCAGGCCGATATGCCTTGACGGCATGCCGCCGAACCCTCTGAAAGCGCTTTTTGACATGCTATAGTAACCATTATACATCATGCTTCCATACAGCCCCAGATCAATTATTGACAATAAAGAGAAGGAGAACTCATCATGAATGAAATGCCGCAAGCCCCCTCTTTCGCGACCCTATCTATGACGGAGCAGCCGATCCCGTTCTTGTCTGGAACCGCGAGGCGGTGGATGATTTATACGATCCGGCGCGCTGCGGCGGAAGGCCCGGGCGTCGCTTGGGTGCACGGCTCCAACCTCGGGGTCGCCTCCTCCTCCGACGGAGGAGCCAGCTGGGTATACCGCGGGGGGGCTGTCCGGCCTGGGTATCGAATGGGGCCGCAATACGTTCTGGGCGCCGGAGATCATATGGCATGAGGGCGGCGTTAGAGGCTGGCTGCGGTCACTTTTACCTTCTAACGGGACGTCAGTGCGTTAGCGGTGGAAAACACCCCTTATTTGCCTAATTAAGAAGCTATAACGGAATACAGTTCCGTTAGCGAGTTCAACAAAGATATAATACCGTTCCTATGGACTCCTGTTCCGTTAGCTCGCTGGGCGCTTGTTGCGTTAGTTCTAGCGTCGTGACAACATGCCTCCGCTCAGCCCCATTGGAATGAAGACAGGCCGCTCGTTCGGCAGCTTGTTTGGCGCATGCATCGCTAGCATCATTTCTCCGCTATCAAGCGTGCGGAACAGCATGCCGTGCCCGCCGTCCTCCGCGAACAGCGGCTCCGCTTCATGCACCCATGGCCCCCGAATATCGCCGGAAGCTGAGTGCGATATGCCGATCGCATAGCCGTGCGCCGCACCCGAGGACCAAATCATATGCAGCTCGCCTGCCTCATTGGAATATAGGAACGGCCCATCGGTTACATAGACATCCTTCGAATCCCCACCGGCTACCGTCCAAGGCGCCTCCGATGCGGAGAACAGAACGACAGGCTCGGATACGGCTTCGCGCAAATCCTCAGACAGCTGAATAGCGCACATTTTGCCGTCGCGCACCTGCAGCCACTCATGGCAGAACACCATCCATGGCGCTCCGTTCTCATCAATGTACAAGGTGCCGTCCAAGCACTCCCAATCAAGCGGCGTTACCGGACGGTCCGTTAGCGGCCGGAACGGGCCGAGCGGGCTCTCCGCGCGCAGCACCTGCGTTCCGCGGCATTTGTCCTCCGCCTTAAAGGAAGCGAACATATAATACGCATCGCGGTATGCATACACTTCAGGCGCCCAAAAATGCCGGTCTGCCCAAAAGCCCTGTTCCGGCTTGAACGCCTCGAACGGTCCCTCCCACTGCTCCAAATCGCGGCTTCGGTACGCGTCGAAGCCCGTCCCCGGCCCGCTCCACGTATTATCGTCTGTCGTCCCGTACATGTAATACATCCCTTGCTCGGCATCCGCTACTATAAATGGATCGCGAATACGAATATCTTGACGCTTCAACAATTCAATCGCTCCCTCTTATCTATTGGCTCGTTGTATGAGTTCACATCGGTGCTGCTAGTACCATACTTGTGTTTGACGCACTATACCTGCTTGCTTCCTGACGTCGACGTATGGTTGCCGTATTGTTCAACTACTGCATTACCGCATACCTCATGATTACTGTGCTTTCCAATTGTTATATTTCCGCCAGAAGTCTGGTTACCGCACTCCGCAGGGATACTCGCCTCTGAATTTAGTGAAATGATGTTCACTACCTATGAACCTAAATTCACTAATTACGCGTTAATCCACTTGCCTTCTACAATTAGTGAATCTAAGTTCACTGCCCATGAACCAAGGTTCACGGCGAGTGAACTTTGATTCATTATTTTCGGTTCCAACGTAAATACGATCAAATATTATGAACTTTGAGATTCACTACCGCACACGAGGCGGATCGCCCCGCTTGCGCGCTTCGTGCGCGGCCCTGAGCCGCCCCCAGCCTCCCGCACCAGGCCGCCCTCTGTCCCAGCATCCCCGCAAAAAAGGCGCCGCCGGAATCCGAGACTCCGGCGGCGCCTTCGCGAAGCGGCTTGCAGCGCCGCACGCTGCTACGCCCTCGCTTCTTTCAATGCCGCGATATAAGCGGCAGCCTTGCTTTCGATCAAGGAGAAATCGCCCGTCTTCACGGCGTCCTTCGTCAAATCGGAGCCGATGCCGACAGCGACAGCGCCCGCTTTGATCCAATCCTTCAAATTGTCGAGCGATACGCCGCCGGTCGGCATAATATTCGCCTGAGGAAGCGGCCCTTTGATAGAAGGGATTACGCTAGGCGAGTACAAATTGCCAGGGAACAGCTTCACAATGTCGACGCCAAGCTCCAATGCGCTTTGAATCTCATGAACCGTCATCGTGCCCGGCAGCACCGGAATCGCATAGCGGTTGCACAGCTTAATCGTATCTGGGTTGAACGCAGGAGAAACGACATACTCCGAGCCAGCCATAATTGCAGCTCTTGCCGTTTCCGGATCAAGCACGGTGCCTACGCCGATAATCGCATAATTGTCAGAACTTGGATCCACGATGCTGGAATATTCCTTAGACAGCTGTTCAATGGCGCGCAGCGCGAATGGAACAGTCATCGTAATTTCAATCGCTTTAATGCCGCCCTTAATGGCGCGACGAGCCATTTCGGCTACTTCCTCCGGAGAATCCGCACGCAATACAGCGACAACGCCAGCATCCGCTAGCTGCTGAAGCACTTTAAGCTTTTTCATAACTTACGCCCTCTTCCTATTTTGTTCAATTATGTTCGAAAATGTTCTATGCCTACCGATAATTATAGGAGCTTTCGACTAATTGTTCAACAGTAGAATAGAGAGCTTTATCCCGGCTGCCCTTATTGCGGGACTGCCGTCTTCTTATAATCGATTTCAAGAAACCGCTCAACCTCGCGCTCCCACCGTTCCTTCACGAACCCTTCATGCAAGGGATGCGCATTGTAGGCGTCATAATCCGCTTGGCTTGCGAACTCCATGGAAAAGCCGAAATGATAATCGTTTTTCGCGCTAACCTGCTTATATACTTGAAAATTCGAAACGACCGGAATAGACGTTAAAATCCGCTGGCCATCCTCCAAAAAGCGGCGCTCCTCCTCCGAGCCCTCCTCATGCTTCAAGCTAAAAATAACCGAGTGCAATATCCAATCCTTCGATTGTTCTCCCATGTTCACAACTCCTCTGCTATATTCGCCATTCTCTACCACTACGATAGCATAGAATTACGTATAATTGGCAGCGAAAGTTAAATTACTGCACGGATGGGCCGGAATAATTGGCCTGCGGCGCAGCCGGTTTCTTCGCAGGCTTCGCCTTGCCGCTAAGCGACCAGTACGTCCATATTCTCAGAAGCTTCTCGATCGGGCCGTGCTTCGCTCTCCGCAAAATAACGGTTGAAGCGGCAGCCTGCAGGAAGAAAATAAACAGCGTCAGCACAATGCCGTAAACAACGCCCAGCTTGCCGAACCAGCCTAAGCCATAGCCGTAAAAGATCGTTGTGCAAATAACGGTTTGCATTAAGTAATTTGTCAGAGACATCCGTCCTACAGCTTCAAACGACTCGACAATTTTAGAATGGCCTGTTGCATACGACATGACGAACGCAGCTCCGAAGATATAGCCGAAAGCCAGCAGCTGCGAGCCTGCCATTAGAAATATTCCGCTCCAGTCCCAGTCAGGCAGCAGCACGCCAACGCTCTTAAAAGCCAGCCCGGCCGGCAGCGCCAGCGCCAGCAGCCCGCTGCGGCGGCGCTCCTGCTTCGGATTATGGAGCCAGCCCGCCTTAGAGGCGGCGATCCCGAACAGAAACATCGGCGTGACGATCAGCGGAGCCAGGACAACCATGACCGCCGCTACGATCGGATCGAGATTCATCGGATCCTCGTTCATCCGAAAATCCATAATTTCACCGTAGGCGCCCCCGCCATATACCGCTATCGACTTTTCCACATAAGACTCGAGATGCTGCTCGTCGAACAGCTCGCTGTTGCTGTCCGAAGGCGCGCCATAGCTTATCGCAACCATTAACACGCTTAGTATCGCTCCCCATATGACGAGCGTCTTCGTTTTTCTCCCGACGAACATCAGCAGGATGAATCCCATAGCGCCGTACAGGAGCAAAATATCCCCTTCCCACAGCAGCCAGCTATGCAGCAAGCCAAGGCCCATTAGCATCAGAAAGCGCCGAACTAAGGAGCGCCACGGCTTATGCCCTCGCTTCGCCAAGCTGTCCCGCAGCTTAAACAAGCTGTACCCGAACAAGAACAGAAAAATCGGATAAAAGCTTCCCTCCACCGCTATTTTCAAAAAAGCATGCGCCGCCCGGTCAATGCCGCTTAAGCCGCCGAACAGCTCCATTTCCTCTTTGCCGTACATCCCGTATTGAAAAATAAGCATATTCGCCGCCAAAATGCCTAGCAGGCACAGTCCTCTAATGGCATCCGCCATACGGACGCGGCTTCCGTTCTCTATTTTTGTTATCATCTCCATCACCTCATAGCCAATCATAACGGCTCGCGCTGAATTTCCAGCAAACGGAAGCGAAACGCCAGCTTAATTTTTCTATCATTTTGTTCAACTGCTGTTAAGGTTCATGTGCTAGCATAAAGTAGGGTGATTAAGGTGACGAATAGTAAAATTTTAATCGTAGACGATGAGCCTTCCATCGTAAAAATGCTGCAAATGGTGCTGCAAAAAGAAGGCTTCTCCGAGCTGTATTCGGCGGGAACGTGCGCGGAAGCGCTTGATGCGATCGCAAAGCACGGCGCCGACATTGTTATTCTTGACGTCATGCTGCCAGACGGCAGCGGCTTCGATATTTGCGCGAAGCTGAGAGCCTATGGCAATCCTCATATTTTGTTCGTCACGGCGCGGGCATCCGATTTGGACATATTGACCGGCTTCGCCGTGGGCGGAGACGATTATGTGACAAAGCCTTTTAACCCGCTTGAAATCGCGGCCCGGATTAAAGCTCGGCTGCGCCGGCTGGAAAATGAGCAGCCCCGCTCAAGCGCATCGGCTCCAGGCAGCGCATCAGCCGCGCACAGCTCTTCCGTATACAAATACGGAAGATTTCAATTAAATGAAGCCGAGGGCGAGCTTCTCGTCGACGGGGCGCCAGTCGCTTGCCCGGCGCAAGTGTTCCAGCTGCTGCTTTACTTCTGCAAGCATCCCGGCATCGTGTTCTCCAAGACGCAGCTGTACGAAGCGGTCTGGGGAATGGACGGTCTGGGCGATGACAACACGGTCATGGTGCATATCCGCCGCATTCGCGAAAGAATTGAGCTTGATCCAAGCGCGCCCGTCCACCTTATTACAGTGCGGGGCCTTGGCTACAAGCTTGTAAAGGAGCCGCAAGTTCTATGAAGCTCCAGCGCAGATTGTCTTTTCATTTTATATATCAGATGATAATTTATTCCGCTCTTATGCTGATCATAACGATCGTTCTCCTTTTTACGATACTTAACCGAATGACGCTGGAAGAAATGAAGTACAACTTCGCAGCGGGAGCGCTCGATACAATCGTATCGGCCACTTACGTATCCGGCAACAAGGCCGAGGTGCCGAAAAGCGTCGAGGAGCTCATCGAGAAGCGAAACGCATGGCTGCAAATTATTAATCAGGAGGGCGAAGTCATTCACAGCATTAATCCAACTAGTCTTTCCCTCCCGGAAGCGTACTCTACCGCCCAATTGCTGACGATACAGAACACGAATAAATACAGGCATTACGCCGTAGATACGAAGCTGGATTTAACCTATTCAAAGCCTGTGCTGTTTATGGTCGGCTATGAGAGCCCGCGCTTCGAGCAGCTGGCGTCCTGGTACGAAGCCTATATGGAGAACGGTATAGTCGGGGAAGCCTATCAAGAGGGGCTGCGATTGAAGCTGCAGGAAACGGACAGCTTCTTGACGGTTTTGAATGCTGCGGGCGAATCGATCCAGACCATTGGCGTGAAGCCTCCTGCAAGCCATAAGTATGAGCCGCTAGAAATTATAGGGATGCATCAATCGCCCGGCCATTACGACAACAGCATTATCGTCTATCAGCACGACGAAGCGTCGACGACCTGGATCGTCCATACGCCGAACGAGCCCGGCAATATTGTGAAGCGCCCTCTATTCGAGGATGAAGTGCGCATCTTCATCGTCGTCGGCCTCTTTATTCTAATCTTCGCCCTGCTCATCTCGATCTGGCACGGATACCGCTATTCCAGGCCGCTGCTGCTGTTCGCAGGCTGGTTCGAGCGGATGGAGAACGGCCGGTACGACGAAGTGCTCACGGATCGCGACAAGCGCAAAGTATTCCGCAAGAGCGGCAAGCTGCGTATGCGGTATAAGCTGCTGAAGGAAGTCATTCAATCGTTCTACCGTATGGCGGAGAAGCTCGCTCAGACCGAGAAGGAGCGGAGCCGTCTGGAGCAGCTTCGCGAAGAATGGATGTCCGGCATTTCCCATGATTTGCGCACGCCGCTTTCTACCATTCAAGGCTACGGCTATATTTTGGAAAGCAATTCGTCGGAATGGTCGCAGGAGGAACTGCGGGAGATGGGCCGGATGATCCGTGAAAAAGGCGACTATATGCTGGAGCTCATTACCGATTTCTCGCTCATTTCCAAGCTGAAGCAGCAAGGCATGCCTGTCGACCGGCGGGAGCTGGAGCTCAGCGAGCTGCTGCGGCAATCCGTGCTGAAATATGTGAATGACGCCACGCTAACCGATGTCGATTTCCGTTTCGAATGCGGCGAGGACGAACGCTCTATCCCGATCATGGGCAATCCGAACTGGCTGCGGCGGCTTATCGACAATCTGCTGTCGAACGCAGTGAAGCATAATGCTCCCGGTGTAACGGTTACGGTATCGTGCGGCATGATGAACGATGAGCCTTATTTCTCCGTTGCCGATAACGGGCGAGGAATGGATGAGGAGACGCAGAGCAAGCTGTTCGAGCGCTATTACCGGGGAACGAGCACGGAAGAAACGACGGCCGGCTCCGGACTCGGCATGAGCATCGCCCGCATGATCGTCGAGGCGCATAACGGCCGTATTCAGGTGATGTCGGAGCTGGGCTCAGGCACTACGATTACGGTGCAATTCAGCGCTCAACAAAAATGACTGGCCTGTTCTCGCGAACGCAACCTGTGCAGCCAGACCAACGCCAAGAAGCCTGCCGAGATTTCCTCCCGGCAGGCTTCTTTGACTTTTTATATCAATTAAAGATTATACCACGCCTTGCGCAATTGCAGCGTCTGCTACTTTTTTGAAGCCGGCAATGTTCGCGCCGACAACCAGGTTGCCCTCGTAGCCGTACTCGTTAGCCGCTGTCACGCAGCTGTTATAGATGTTTTTCATAATGCTGTGCAGCTTAGCGTCAACCTCTTCGAACGTCCAAGAAAGTCTCATGCTGTTTTGCGCCATTTCCAGTGCGGATACCGCAACGCCGCCGGCATTCGCCGCTTTAGCTGGGCCGAACAGAACGTTGCCGTTCAAGAATACTTCGATTGCTTCAAGAGTAGATGGCATGTTAGCGCCCTCGCCCACTGCAATTACGCCGTTCTCAACCAAAATTTCAGCGGCATGCTCGTCGATTTCGTTTTGAGTTGCACAAGGAAGCGCGATATCGCAAGGGATTGTCCAGATGCCTCTGCATCCTTCGGTGTAGACTGCTTGTGGATGGAATTGAACATAGTCGCTAATTCTTCTGCGCTCAACCTCTTTCAGCTGCTTAACTGTAGCGAGGTCGATGCCGTTAGGGTCGTATATATAACCGTTGGAGTCGCTGCAAGCCACTACATGAGCGCCAAGTGACTGAGCTTTTTGGATAGCGTAGATAGATACGTTGCCGGAGCCCGATACAACAACCTTTTTGCCTTCGAAGCTCAGGTCTCTCGAACTCAGCATTTCCTGTACGAAGTACACGCAGCCGTAGCCAGTCGCTTCCGTACGCGTCAAGCTTCCGCCATACAGAAGGCCTTTGCCTGTCAGAACGCCTGCTTCGTTGCCGCCGCGAATACGTTTGTATTGGCCGAACATATAGCCGATCTCTCTAGCGCCTACGCCGATGTCGCCTGCCGGAACGTCCTCGTCCGGTCCGATATATTTATAAAGCTCGGTCATGAAGCTTTGCGTGAAACGCATAATTTCGTTATCCGATTTGCCTTTAGGGTCGAAGTCGGATCCGCCTTTACCGCCGCCGATCGGTTGGCCTGTCAAGCTGTTTTTGAAGATTTGCTCAAATCCCAAAAACTTAATAATGCTCAAGTTAACAGATGGATGGAAGCGAAGGCCGCCTTTGTATGGTCCAAGCACACTGTTGAACTGAACACGGAAGCCGCGGTTTACTTGTACTTTTCCGCTATCGTCTACCCAAGGTACACGGAACGTGATGATGCGTTCTGGTTCTACCATACGCTCCAAAATACTGTGTTTGATGTAGCTAGGGTGCTTTGCAAACACAGGCACGAGTGAATCGAAAATTTCCTTTACCGCTTGCTGAAATTCACTCTGATCCGGATCGCGTTTAATAACGGATTCATATACGGAATCTACATACTTTTTTGCTTCAATTACATTTTGTTCCGAGATAGCAGTTGTCACAGTAAACACACTCTCCTTTTATTTTTTTGGCACTGTCCCTTCCGGTCCAAACCCATACACATAGGGCAATCTATACTTGCACTGCGTGCATGATAGTTTGCATTTTGTACACTAAATATTAAAGCAACATTTAAGACCAATGCCAATAAAAATAACTTTTTGACCCGATTAAATTGCTTAATGAGTAAGGCAATCCCTTGATTTACCGCAATAGTAATCGCTTACATAAAAATGTGTTAAATGCATCCTTTTTTCAATTTTACTCTATAACCATGCAAATTGTTGTATAAATATGAGAACTTGTGCAAAATAGAGTGTCTCCATTTAGCGAAATTTAAGCGCCTCTCTCGAAGTCTTTCCATTGCTCCGCTCTATTCTGCGGGTAAATTCGAATAAGCCCAGCCATCTTAGGATGTCTGGGCTTTTTTTTCTTCATTATATAGCAATACGAGCCTACAGCAGTTCCTTGCGAAGCACATCGGCCGGCTTCGGCGACAAATAGCCGAGCGGCAGGTCGAAAATCGTTTTCGCGCCTACGCTGCCCTCAGCGCTGAGACGGTATCCCGCCCGCGCGCATGCTACGAGCACGCTTGCCGTAAATTCAGGGTTGCTGTCCAGCTTCAGGCCGAACTCGATAATTTGCTTGTTGCCGGAGCCTGTAATCCCGCTGCGAATGACGAAACCGCCATGCGGCATTCCTTGATGCTCAGCCTTCAGCTGTTCTTCCGTAATAAAGGTAACGGTAGTGTCATAGTCCGCAAAGTAGTTAGGCATGTTGATGATCGTATCCGCAATTTGCGCTTGATCGGCGCCTTCCTCCGCAACGACGAAGCATTGTCTTAGATGCTTCTCGCGCGTAGCAAGCTCAGGCGTTTCGCCGCCGCGGATGCGTTCAATCACTTCTTGAACCGGTACTGTATATTGTACCCCTGCCTTAACGCCAGGCACGCGGCGAATCGCGTCGGAATGGCCTTGGCTTACGCCTTTGCCCCAGAACGTATAGTCCGTGCCTTCAGGCAGAACCGATTGCGCAAGCAAGCGGTTAAGCGAGAACAATCCCGGATCCCAGCCGGTAGAAATGACGCTTAATGTGCCGCCTTGCTTAGCTGCCGCGTCAACCGTTTCAAAAAATTCCGGAATTTTCGCATGGGTATCGAAGCTGTCGACCGTATTGAACATTTTCGCGATCGCAGGCGTTTGCTCCGGCAGATCGGTAGCCGAGCCTCCGCACAAAATCATAACGTCGATTTGCCCTTTATACTGTTCAGCCGCAGAAATATGCTGGAATGGCGCGCCGGATTGGCTGGCCGGCATTTGCTCAGGCGCTCTTCTTGTGAAGATTGCGATAAGCTCCATATCCGGATTTTGTCCGATAGCCAGCTCGACGCCTCGTCCAAGATTGCCGTAGCCTACAATCCCTATTTTAATTTTGCTCACTAAGAAAATCCTCCTTAATTATAGCTTGAATACTGGATTAATCGTGAAGCAGCCTTGCCCCACATGTGATCCGCTATGGCCACACTTCATCTAAGTATAAATAGATTACATTCAATGTAAACAAAAAAATGCAAAAAAAACATGCACTTTTCGACTATTTTTTATATGAATTAGCAAAGTCGCCCGAATTGAGCCGAAATTTTAACAGCCATGCTATAATTGGTAATAGCTTACTATAGAAAGAGGCGACCCGCTGGATGCTCTTTTTATTCCGATCCGTTATGCCCTATTTGAAAAGAAGCAAGCTGCTTTTCCTCTTCATGAGCGCGACGCTTTTTTGCGAGCTCTGCTTCGAGTACGTCACATCGCTCAGCATTAAATATTTGATTGACGGAGCGATCGCAGGGGGCGACTATTCCGCTTTTTATCTCATTCTTGGCGTGCTCGTCGCTAGCGGCTTGTTAACGATGGCAATCGGCATTACAGGCGACTACATACTGGCGAAGCTCAGCGAGAAAATGGTGCTTGGCATGCGCAGCCGCTTATACGGCCATATTCAAACGCTGTCCGTTCCGTTCTACTCCCGTTACCGGATTGGTGATATTGTTGCCAGATATACGGTTGATATTCCTGCTGTCGAATACGCATTTCGCAAAACATTAAATGTAGGCATATTTTACTCCGCCAGCTGCCTGGTCGGGATCACGCTGATGTTCTCTATTGATTGGCGCCTTGCCCTCGTCGGCCTGCTTGCCATTCCGCTTATGCTGCTTCCGCAGCGGCTTCTCAATAAGCCGGCCACAGCGTCTAATGAGGCTTATGTGGCGGAGTTGGAGTCGTTCTCCAACCATATGGATGAAGAGGTTAAAAATTATAAGCTGATTCACGGCTTCAATTTAAAGGCATCGATGTCCAAACGGTTCAATGAACAAATGGAACGGTGGTACAGGCTTGGCATTAAGAAAAACTTCATTAATTCCAATATAGAGCGCTTGCCGCTTATGGTTGTCGCTATGCTTAACGTTGCCATACTAGGCTTAGGAGGCTTTTTCACGATGCGCGGCGATATATCGGTCGGCGACTATATCGCCTTCCATACGATTTTCAATACAGTAACGCATGCCGCCTTCTCTATATTAGAAGTAACACCGGGCATTATCGGAGGCAAGGTCAGCATGCGCCGCATTCAAGAGCTGCTCGATATCCGCTCCAACATTGGAAAGGATAGCGCAGCGGCACCTCTTCCGGCTATAGACGGCGGCATTCATTTCAATGACGTAAGTTTTGGCTTTGCAGAAGGCCATCCTGTCATTAAAGAGATTAACATGGAGATACCTGCCGGCAGCAGCGTTGCGCTAGTCGGCACGAGCGGCTCGGGCAAAAGCACGCTGCTGCAGCTGCTGCTGCGCTTCTACGATCCGCAGCAAGGCGCAATCACAGTCGGCGGCGCTGATTTGCGGACAATTGAAACCTCGTCGCTGCTGGACAAAATCGGCGTCGCTTACCAGGAATCCTATTTGCTGCAAGGGACGATTCGCGACAATTTGCTGATCGGCAATCCGGCTGCAACGGATGATCAGCTGACAGCAGCAGCCAAGGCAGCCGACGTGCATGATTCTATTATGGGAATGGAGCAGGGCTACGATACGATCATAGAAAATGACGGCTCCAACCTTTCGGCCGGACAGCGCCATCAAATCGCGCTTGCCCGCACGCTGCTGCGCAACCCGCAGCTGCTCGTCCTCGACGAGATTACAGCTTCGTTAGACCCCGGCTCGGAAAGCGCCGTCCTCCATTCGATTGATCGGATCCGCGCCGGCCGCACGATGCTGACGGCAACGAACAGATTAAGCAATGTCGTTAACGCCGACCGCATTTATGTCCTTGACGGCGGAAGGCTGGCCGATAGCGGCAAGCACCAGGAGCTGATGGAAAGGCGCGGAAAATATTACGAGCTATGGCGCAAGCAGCACGGCTTCCGCATAACTGGCAATGAGGTGCAAATCGACGTCGACAGGCTGCGGCAAATGTCTTTCTTTGAGCAAATTAGCGATGACGACCTGGCTCATATAACGCAACTCTTCTCTACAACGGAAGCCGTAGCGGGGCAGCACATCGTTCGCCAAGGCGAGCTTGGCGACACGTTCTATATTATCGTTAGAGGGAAAGTAGAAATTATGCGCCGGACAAGCGGCAGCCGAGACGCCTCGCGCATCGCTATTCTTGAGGACGGCGATCATTTCGGTGAGCTGGCGCTCATGAACAAGGCTCCACGCAACGCCGATGTCCGCGCGTTAACGCCTTGCATCCTCCTAACGCTGACGCATGACAAATTCAATGCGCTGCTAATGCAGCATGACAGTCTGAGGCATAAGCTTATGCAGATTGCGCTGCAGCGCGCATAACGGATAACATTAAAAATGAAAGGGCTGCCCGTCTATAAGAGGGGCAGCCCTTCTTTTTCAGTTCGATGCATGCTCGTATTCGGCATAAGGACGGATCGTTCTTCCATCCGATACGAACAATAAATTACCGTTATTTCCGGTCGTATAAACTTTAATTCCTTCCTTCTCATAGCGGTTCAGCACGTTTAAGCTTTGCAACGTATTCGCGCTGAACACCGCAATCTGCGGATTAACCGTTCGAATAAGCGACTCTGAAGAGGAGGTTTCCTCGCCATGATGAGGAGCATCCATCATATCGGCCTTCAGCTCGGCTCCGTACCGTTCGATCATTTCATACTCCATTCCTTTATATAAATCGCCGGTAAGCAGTATCCGGTTATAGCCGTGCCTGAGCATCAGAACGAGAGAATGGTTGTTATGCTGCTCTGATCCCCATTCATCGACCTCGGCGAACGTATCCACAGGCGGGCTCAGCACCTCGATGGCGACATCAGGCGATAAGGAAATAACGTCTCCCTCAATCAATGGCTGCGCCGCAACGCCTTTGCTGTCCAGCAAACGCTGCACCTTGCTATAGGTTTTCGTTGTATGCGATATGCCGTTATGATAAAACTTGCCGATTTCCTTCGTTCGCAGAAGCGTCGTAAATCCTCCGATATGATCGATATGAGGATGCGTATTGATGGCTCCGTGCAGACGCTGTATGTCAAGCCTATTTAACGCTTCGTCTATTTGCGGCCCGCTTTCAGGCACTCCTGCATCGATAAGATAATGATGCTCGCCATCCGGGGTCGAAATAAGAATCGCATCTCCCGGCTCATCGTCCGACTTCAAATGAATATACCGAATAGCCAGCATGCCTTCATGCAAGGAAGTATTGTAGAAATCCTGACTGACTGCTGAACCGGCCTGGACTTTCTCATCTAGCGGAAATGCCGAACAGCCTGAGGCGACGAGCCATACCGCGGCGAGCAGGGCCAGCGTCAACGCTTTGCGATCGAAATTCATAAGGGGTTTGAAGAAGAACGCGCCGCGCTTGCTTTCTTTAACCATACTTTCATCATCCCTCCATATCGAACTGCAAAAGGATTTATTGTTCCTTCAGTCTAGCTTCCCTCTGTCTGCTAACGATTAACACCATTTGTTCGTTTTGTAAAAGCTGCTTATGACGCGAGCAAGCCCGCCTTGCATTCCGCAGGGCGGGCCTATCCCATATTTTGCGCTCTATTGAACAGTCTTATTATACGTCGAAATTTTGTCCGTAATCGCCTTCGCCGCATCGTCAAGCGCCTTCTGCGGCTCCTTAACGCCGGTCAGCGCTTCCTCAATCGCGCCCTCGACGATTTGGCGCGCTTCAGGGAACACGCCCATTACGGCACCGGTCGATGCTGTGGTCGGTTTGGATGCATGCAGCTGATCGATCGCCGTTTGGAATTGCGGATATTTCGCCAAATTGTCTTTCACAAGCGTTTCCTCATACGCTTTCTTCGTAATTGGGAAGTAGCCTGTATTCACATGCCAATAAGCTTGCGTCTCCGGCTTCGCCAGGTACTTAATGAACTCCCATGCCGCTTGCTGCTCCGCCTCAGGCTTGTTGTTCAAAATCCACAGGCTCGCGCCGCCGACGACGACTCCGCCATCCGAAGCGCCAGCCGCTTTAGGCAGGAAGCCTGTGCCGATCTCGAATTGTCCCGCAGCCGCGTCGACCATTCCGCGCAGCGAAGCCGTTGAATCGAGCGTCATCGCAATTTGACCTGCTAAAAATGCTTTTTTCGTATCAGCTGTCGCGCGTCCCAAGTTTAGAACGGTTTTGCTGTCGACAAGCTCTTTCCACCAAGCAAGCGTCTTTACGCCCGTTTCATTGTTCAGCATAGACTCCGTCGCCGCCGAAGTGCGTCCATTGCCATTGTTCACGTAATCGCTGCCTTGATTCGCAAAAAACTGCTCCATGAACCAGCCATAGATGGCGAATGAAGCGCCGGCTTGTCCATCCTTCGTCAGCTTCGCAGCCGTCTCCATAACTTCTTCGAACGTCGACGGCGCTTTGTCCGGATCAAGTCCAGCCGCTTTGAACATATCCTTGTTATAATAAAGAATCGGATTCGAAGTGTTGAACGGCATCGAATGAAGCTTGCCGTCGAATGTATAGTAATTCGTAATATTTTCTTCAAGCTGAGACAGATTGTAGCCCTCTGCATCGATGAAGTTTTGAATCGGCGTCGTCGCCTTTGCATCGATCATGAAACGGGAGCCGATTTCGTACACCTGAATAAGAGAAGGGCCTGTCTTGGAATCCATCGACGCCTTCATTTTGTTCAAGCTTTCATCATAGGAGCCTTGATAAATTTCTTCGACAACAATACCGGATTGAGAGGCGTTGAAATCAGATACTAAGTGCGTGACCGCCTTCCCAAGCTCGCCGCCCATGGAATGCCACCAAACCACTTTGACCGGATCTGGCGATTGCGTAGATGGCGATTGTGTCGCCGTTTGTCCGGCAGCGCCCGGCTTATTGCCCTCATTGCTTGGCGAGCTATTGCCGCCATTCCCTCCGCATGCCGCGATAAAAAGCAGTACTGCAGCCATCATTGCCGCCAAACCGAATTTCAACCTAGCTTTCATTCTCATCTTCTCTCCCTTGTCTCCTATTATTTTATATGGAATCGCCTGCCGTAACAGGCGGTGCCACAACTGGTGTTCCTTCTTCAGCCTTTGACGGCGCCTGCTGTAATGCCTCTAACGAGCCCCTTTAAGCCAACCGCAAGCAGAAGCAGCGATGGAAGCAGGACAACGATAACGCCTGCAAGCAGGTTGTTCCAAGAGCTCATTTCCTCGAATTGAAGCATGCTTACCCCGATTTGCACCGTTCGCATTTTATCGCTGTTCGTTATCAAGAGCGGCCATAAGTACATGTTCCATGAATTCAGGAATACATAGACCGATAACGATGCGATTGCAGGACGCGAAAGGGGCACAACAATCGTCAAATAGTGCCGCAAATGACCGGCGCCGTCGATGCGGGCCGCCTCGAACAGCTCTCTCGGCAGCTGCAGAAAAAACTGGCGAAGCATAAATACGCCGAACGCAGAAGCGAGAAAAGGAATCGTCAAGCCTTGATAGGAATCGAGCAAGTCCCACGATTTAATCGTCAAGTAGTTCGGGATGATCGTAACCTCCCATGGGATCATCATCGTAGACAGAAACAGAATGAACCAAAAGCTTTTGCCTGGAAACCGGATGTAGACGAAGGCATAAGCCGCCATCGAAGCGATGCACACTTGCCCGATCATAATGGCAGCCGCTGTAACGAAGCTGTTGCCGATAAAAGTGCCTACTGGAATCAGTTCGAACACATCACGGATATTATCGAGGTACAAGCGCTCCGGAATAAGCTTCGGCGGATACAGGCTCGATTGCGCCGGCGTCATTAAGGCTTGAAGCGCTGTGTACAGGAGCGGAAATAAAGTGGCGGCAGCCAGCAGGACAAGAATTGCATATACGACTGCGCTTTGCATCATTCCCTTTTTAATACTCATTGGTAATGCACCTTCTTCTCAACGAATGCAAACTGAATAATTGTCAGCAGCAGCACGATTGAGAACAGGATAAGCGCAAGCGCGCTGCCTGTGCCGTATTGATAATTAACAAACGCTTCTTTGTAGATAGAATACACGAACACCTCGGTCGTCCCCGCCGGACCGCCCTTCGTCAGTAAATGAATTTGCCCGAACGACTGGAACGCTCCGATGATCGAAATGACCGACAGAAAAAACAGCGTCGGGGAGAGCAGCGGCAGCACGATTCGCATAAAAGCGGTGATCGGTCCGGCGCCGTCGATTTTTGCGCTCTCGACCAAATCGCCCGGAATGCCCTGCAAGCCGCTCAGCACAATAATGTAGTTAAAGCCGGACTGCATCCATATCGTCATTAATGCTACGGATAGCAGCGCCGTCGAAGGATCAGGCAGCCATTGAACCGGAGAAATGCCGATCAGCGAAAGCAGATAGTTGAGCACGCCAAGAGTCGGATGGAACAATATGAGCCAGATGACAGCGGACGTGCTGACCGACATCGCGAGCGGCATCGCGAACAGGAATTGAAATATTTTCATACCCGGAAGCTTAATGTGCGTAAGCGCTGCGGTTGCGACGCCAATTGCTATGCCCGCCGGCACGGTCAGCAGCGTGAATAATGCCGTTACCTTCAAGCTGTTCCATAGCAGCTCCGAGGCCAGCAGCCCCGTAAAATTGTCTAAGCCGACAAAAGCGGCCACTCTGCCGCGCGGATCGGTCAAATGAAAGCTTAAATAAACGGATTTAGCCAAGGGGTAGAATAAAAACAAAGCAAACAGGACAAGCGATGGCGCTAAAAAGAAATAGCCGAGCGTGCCTTCCCTCCATTTTCTTAACCTGGCGGAGCGTGCTTTAGGCTTGCTTATCCAAGCTTTCGTCCGTGCGGCGGGAAGAGTCAGCTTTCCCTCTCTCATTTCCATACGTCGTTAACCATCCTCTCTTCGATCTGCTACCCTTACAGATTAAAGGCGATTTATTTCAACATTGTTATCATTTTTTGAAATAATTGTTAACCTCGCTGCTTAAGAAGATTGCTAACTGGATTTCATGTAGTTATTTTGGGGCAATAGTTCGATCTTTGAGGCGTTAACTGGATTTCATGTAGTTATTTAGGGGCCGATAGCCGTTGCAATCCGTTTTACGGAAAATTAAATGGATGTTTTCCAGTTGACATCGTATTTTCGGGTAAAATGGGTGTAATTAACGGGAGAAAATCCAGTTAGCCGAAAGCGCCTCGCATCATCGTTCCCCCGCGTCACTCGCCCTCCATCACACTTACCCAATCTTCAACGCCCCGACCGCTCGCCTCAAACTTCAACGATCTCCCCCTTTTTCTTGTCCCAATCTTCATCGTTCAAGCTCAACCCACCGCTCGCCTTCGATGGAAATAAAAAAATGACCTCACATTCGCGGTCAAGCGGAACGGAGGTCATTTATTGAATTGCATAGCCTCAGCCTACAGGAAAATAAGCAAAAGCGTACCTGCGACGAAGCAATAATATGCGAAATATTTTAAATTGCCGCGAGCCATAATACCCATGAACCATCTCATCGAATAATACGTTACAAACAAGGTCGTTACAAAAGCGATCAGATAAGGAATGGCCAGTGCGCCTCGATCAGCATCATTCACTATGTCCGAGATACCCATCACCAGGCCGCCCAAGCTTACAGGGATGTACAGCATAAAGGCGAAGCGAAGCGCCGTATCCTGCTTCATGCCGACGGCAATGGACGAAATAACGGTCGATCCGGAACGGCTGATGCCGGGAATAAGCGCAACCGCCTGCGCCAGACCGACGATGAGCGCGTCCTTGAACGATAAATCGCCTTCCAGCTTGCGCCCGCGCAAATTGCGGATCAGCCATAGAGCGACGCCTGTAACAAGCAAAGCCACTGCTACCGTTTTTATCGACGAGAATACCGATTCGATCTGATCCTTGAACAGGAGGCCGATAATAACAGCCGGGATTGTGCCGACAACGATAAATACCGAGAACAAAAAGTCAGACTTATACTCTTCCTTGCGCGTACGTATAAATTGGATAAAGCCTGTTATAAGCCGCCAAATATCTTGGCGATAAATATAGACAATTGCAATCAATGATGCCGTGTTTGTTAAAATTTCGAAAGTCAATCCGTTTTGCTCCATCCCAAGCAGCCGCTGCGCAATAATTAAATGTCCGCTGGAGGATACCGGAATCGGCTCCGTAAAGCCTTGCACCAGACCAAGAATGAAATACTTCAACCATAAAATGACGCTGTCCATCGTATACCCACTTTCATATGAAATCATTCTATCATTCGCAATTATCAGCACAAAGCTAATAGTAGCTTATTCTGAGCGTCATATCAAATGTCATTCTCTTTCCCTTTTTGCGGTTAAGGCCGGTTTTACTCTCCCAATGAGCCCCTCTCTTCTTTCCGTCTTATTTCTGTTAAGATAGAAGATAGTAGAGTCTAAGATAGGAGCTAATAATTTGAATTATATCGTACTTGATATTGAATTTAACGGAAGAAAATTTGCGAGCGAATTGCCGATGGAGGTTATAGAGATCGGCGCTGTCCGCTTGGATGAATCCCTTCAAATCGTGGACGAGTTCCATAGCGTCATCAAACCGGTCTATTTCGCCAAGCTGAATTCGTTCATTAAGAAAAAAACCGGCATCGCCCAAGAGGAAATCGACCGGGCTGCAGGCTTCAAAAAGGTCATCACCGCATTCATCGACTGGCTGAAGCAAAGCGACTCCTTCCTGCTGTTCACATGGGGCGGCGAAGACTTGAAGCGCATCGTGCTCGACACCCGGATGCACAAGCTGGATGACGCATTCTGGCTCAGCGCAGAATACTTCGACTTGCTGAAAGGGTATATTCGCTACCGTAACGTCACGAATGACGTCAGCGTTGAAACAGCGCTGCAGGAGCTGGGCATCGAATCCGAGGGCACGGCGCACCGCGCGCTGGACGATGCAAGAATGACAGCCCGTATTCTTCGCGCCATTATTGGCGAGATCGATCTAGAGCTGAAGCAGCATTATAAAGATCAATTCACGAACGCGAAGGAACGCCGTATGGTCAAAAACGCAATACGCACCCTTTCATCGCAAAAGCTCACCCCTAGCTGGGAGCTGCTGTTTGAGAAATACCTGGCAGGCAAAGATGCTTTTGCAGACCCTAAGAAGCTTGCTGAACTGCAGCATTACTTTGAGGCCGAGCTTGGCAAGGCAAAGCTCCGGGCGGCTTCCAAAGCAACGGTTCCGCCAACTGATATATCCGACGAGAAGCAGCTGGGCTAGAAGCCCCGCTGCTTTCTTTAATACTTGCTGTTCAGCTTTTATTCAGCAGCCCCTCCGCCATTCCCCATTCACAGCATCCCCATTCGAAAATCAGAATTGACACTTGAAAACGTTTTGAAATTAAAAAATGCAATTATTTTCAAGAAGAAACGAACAATATGTAAAATGATCTTGCAGGAATATGGTTGGCATTCAAGAAATTAGATACATACGACTCAAGCCTTGGGGTGCCGCAAATGACCAGAACACGCTACACATTAGGCTTTTTATCCGAGATGTCCGCCTATGAATCCGAATCGCTATTGTTCAAGGGCGCTTCCCGCGCCGCCGAAGAGCGCGATGCCAGCATCATCTATTTCGCTCCGATCACAAACGAGGGAGAAGCTATCCATCAAGCCGGCTTTCCCAGCCAACCGTATATCCGTCATAAGAATGAGCTGATCAAACAGTATTTAAGCAACTTTGAGCTGGACGGGCTGATCATCATCGGCTGGTGCAAAGAATTTGAAGGCGATTACAGCAGACAATTCCAAAAAATGATGCATCCTGTGCAGCTATCCAGCATAGGCGGGATGCTGCCGGGCATTCCCTCCGTCGTCATGAACGGCGCCCGCTACGTGAGCAAGCTGACTCGCCATCTCATTGAGGACCACAGCTTTTCCAGCATTGCCTTTATTCCTTCCTGGAAGGAAGACGACCGTTTGCAGGGCTACTCCGAAATGATGCTCGAATACGGGTTGTACGACGAAAAGCTCATTATACGCTCCGTATCGCTGGAACCTTTTTCCCATATTGAGCTGCGAGCCGAGAAGGCGCTTGAAATGCTGATTGATGAGCGAAGGCTGCCGCTGCAGGCCATCATGGTTATGTCCGCTTATGAAGGCAAATATATGTATGACGCACTGGTCAGGCGCGGCCTCCGCGTACCGGAGGATATTGCGCTTGTATGCTATGAGAACCATCCTGTTATCGATTTTTCTAAGCCTGCGCTTACGACGATCGACTATCCTTATGACTCGCTCGGCTACTTTGCCTGCAAAAACTTGCTCGATACGCTGGACGGCATTCCGGTCCCGCCAATTTCGGAGGTTCCGGCATCCATTTTATTTCGCGATTCCTGCGGCTGTACCGTTAACAAAATTAAACCGATGAAGTCGAAGCCGCCTCTGCACATCGAGCGCAGCCGGTCGCTTGAGCTTGATCATAAAGCGCTAATTGTAATCGACGAAATTATGCGCTCAAGCTTTAAGCTGTCCCCTTTCGATTACGCTATTGTAAGCAAGGCATTCTATGAAACGGCGAGCGGTTCCAGCCAAAGATTTTTGAGCGTGCTTCAAGAACAGCTGGAGGGCGTGCGCACTTGGGATTACGGACAGCTCCAGAAGCTGCTCGACCAGCTGCGCGATCTGCTGCTGCCCTATGTCAGCCTCGACTCCGCCATTTATGAACGTGCCGAGGCGCTTTGGTTCGCTGCGCGTTATCTGATGAAAGATTACGAAAATTTCAGCATTTTAAGCAGCTATAATCTGTTTACCGAGCGTACGAAATCGTCCAATGTGATCAGTCAGCAGCTTCTGTCCGCCAGCAACGTAACGCAAGTGACGGAGGTGCTGAAAAACAACCTGGGCTGGCTGGAAATCGATACGAGTTATATTTTTTTGAACGATGAAACGAATGTAACGACTGACACGGCTCGCCTTATCCATGCCTATGACCGCCATCTAATTATTACGGACAGCTATTCAGAAAACTGTACGTTTGGCCAAATATATAAACAGTTTGCACAGCGGCGTTCCGGCCGCTTCTCGCTCGTCGTCATGCCTCTAATGGTTAATGAAGACTATATCGGACTGCTGTGGATGGAGCCCGGCCATCACACGACGAACCTCGTCATATCGCTGGGCGAGCAAATCGGCAAGGCGCTGGCCAGTTCGCTCGTTATGGAGCAATCAAGAGAACTGGTTCAGCGGCTTTCCGCAGAAATTGTACTGCGCCGCGAGAAAGAAGCGCAGCTTGCTTACTACGCGAATATCGATTCGCTTACCGGTCTGTTCAACCGGCGCTTCTTCTATGACAGCATAGCCGCCTTTGTCGAGGCTTCGAAGCCGTTCATCGTTTTCTACATTGATATTGACGGCTTCAAAGGTGTCAACGACTCTATGGGTCATGACGCTGGGGACGCATTGCTCCTTCAAATTGCCGATCGAATCCGAGATGTCCTGGAAGATGCGGCATACCCGCTCACTCATGAAGTGCCCAAGCTAGGCTTAACGAGCTTAGGCGCGATATTCCGGCTTGGCGGCGACGAATTCACCGTATTGCTGCGGCCCGAGCGGCAGCAGCTGGCTGCCGGCCATGCCCAAAGGCTCGTCAACGCCCTGCATGCGCCGTTCGTGCTGGAATCGCGTCTTGCAGTCGTCTCCTGCAGCATCGGCATTTCGTTCTATCCGAACGATGCGTCCGGCGCCAATGAAATGATTAAGCAAGCCGATCTCGCGCTTTATAAGGCGAAGGAAACAAAGGACAGCTATGTATTTTATAGCGATATGGTGCAGAACCAAGTAAAACGTAACCGCGCAGAAGAACTGTCTTAAGCGTTAACAGAAAAAAGGCTGCGTGCATGCGGCGATTGAGAGAAGCGCCTCTACAGAGGCGATCCCCCAAATGCCTGCATCCCGCAGCCTTTGTCATTGCGGCCTTTCGCAGCCATTTGCGATAGGACCTGATATTATTGAGATAATGCCGTTTCAGCCGAACGCTTCGGAAGCGAATTCGCATAATTGTCCGACAGCTTCACTAGCTGCAAAATATAGTCATATTGGCTCCGGTATTGACTGAAATCCTCGATCGGCTCCTTCGTCTTCAAATCATAAGCGGTACCGTCCTCAAAGCCTTCTCCCGGCACGAATAATATATCATTGTTAAAAAACGAGCCCGTCGGCAAATAATATCTCATGCCGATAATATTATTCGTTATATTAAGCAAATCATGGCCGAATACGATGTGATCCTGCTCTGCAAGCGAGATGCCGAGCAGATTGGCTACAGTCGGCATAATGTCGACCTGGCCGCCAACCGTTTCCACGCGTTTTCCTTCCTCAAGTCCGGGAACGTGAATGAACAACGGTATATTAAAGCGGCTGATCCGTTCATGATAATTGATGCCCAATTGCTCGCTCACCCAAGCCGGATCGTTGTCCTTAGACTGCAGGCCGAAATGGTCGCCGTAAACGACCAGCACCGTATCTTCCCACATGCCGCTTTGCTTCAGTCCGTCTATTAACGTTCCAAGCGCATAATCGCTGTAGTTCATTGCCATAATATAATCGCCGAGCTGTGTTCCTTGCAGCGTCTCCGAAAGCGTCATGCGCTGCAAATCGGCAGGCACCTTGAACGGGTGATGACCGGATGTAGCCACAAATTGCGCATAAAATGGCTTGCCATCCTTCTGAAGCTGGCCCAGTTTCTCCAGGCCGACCCGGTACATCTCTACATCCGATGCGCCGAAGCCGTTGAAATTGTCGTTGACGAAAGCTTCCTTATCGTAGTATTTCGTAAAGCCGAGCGCCGGATACATCTGAATCCGGTCCCAGAACGTCACGTCATTGACATGGAACGTGTTCGAGACATATTGCTCAAGGCCGCTAAGCAATCTTGGCATGCTCGGGATGACCCGGTCGCCGAAGCCGGTAGACATCGCGGTCGTGCCCGTCGGATAAATGGAAGTGTTGGACATAAACTCCGCGTCAGACGTGTTGCCTTGTCCGATTTGCTGAAAGAAATTCGGGAAATAAAAGCTGCTTTCCTGAAGCTGATTCAGCACCGGCGTAACCTCTTGGCCATCGACGTTCAAGCCGATCGTAAAGTTTTGGAACGCTTCAAGCTGTACGACGATGACATTTTTACCCTTGGCAATGCCGTAATAGTTAGGCGCCCCTGCAGCTGCCGCTTCATCCGTATAATTAAAGCCGGACTGCAGCTCGCCAAGTGAAGCAGCGATCGACTCGGCGCTTCCATCCTTAAGCGCGTCCTTCTCCTTCATAGCAGAAGCGATCTGGTAACCCAGAATGCCCAGCTTATCAGCTTGCACAATCTCATTGGCAATCGCGTTATTTTTCCAAACCAATCCGCTAGTAACGGCAACGCATAATAGAGCGGCGACAGCTACATATAGCGGTCTGGCAATTCTTTTGCTGCGGTTCATCGGCTTGCGCTTAACGCGCCCGATAATATAGAGAACAATCATAACGGCGAGATCCGCGAAAAATAAATAATAGACAGCTTGAATAATGGACGTAATGCTGTCCTTGATTTGCCCGACTTGATTAATGCCGCTCAGCGTTGAATAGAGCGGTATCGTTCCATAATAGCTGGCGTATATAGTAGCCGCGAACAAAATGATAGAAAGCAGCCCGTTCAATAAGGCAAAAACGGTCAGCCTCCATTTCGCCGATGAAGCAAGCTCGCATATGCACAGCAGTACAAGCACCGCTGCCGCGTCCGCCGCCAAATTGATGAAGCTTATTTCATGGAACACAAACTGCCGGAACAGCGCCATTTTCAGCATAATAAGAATAAAAATAATGACAAAAGGCGATCTTCTTAACTCTTTTCCTGCAAAATCCACGTCTTTCACTCCTTCTACTGCCTGCAAGCCGCAATGATGTTTACCAAAAATAAAAACCGTCCAATTAAGAGACGGCTTCCAGCATACAAATGTTATCCCTATATTAATACAAATCTATTAAATAATAAATAGGAAACGGCTAGAAGAGATTCTGGCAGCCTCCAATGATGTGAGGAGCCGCTATCTATGTTAAACTATCAAAAATAGAATCAAGGACGGGGATGACACCATCATGAAGCTAGTATCATGGAATGTTAACGGCTTAAGAGCCTGCGTAAATAAAGGCTTTTACGACTATTTCAAAGAGATGGACGCGGATATATTTTGCCTGCAGGAGACGAAGCTTCAAGAGGGGCAAATACAAATGGAGCTTGGCGATGCTTATGAGCATTATTGGAATTATGCGCTTACGAAGGGCTATTCAGGCACCGCTATTTTTACGAAAATAAAGCCTCTATCCGTTCGCTATGGCCTTGAGGAAGACAACGAGCCGGAGGGGCGGGTTATTACGCTTGAATTCGAAAGCTTTTATCTAGTAAATGTATATACGCCAAATTCGAGAAGAGATTTATCGCGCCTTGCGCTTCGCCTCGAGTGGGAGGACCGTTTCCGCGCTTACCTGCTTGAGCTGGACAAGCGCAAGCCAGTCATCGCATGCGGCGATATGAACGTCGCCCATACCGAGCGGGATTTGAAAAACGCCAAATCCAATCACGGCAATTCAGGCTTCACGCCGGAGGAACGCGGTAAAATGACGTCTCTGCTCGATTCCGGTTTTATCGATACATTCCGGTATCTCTACCCCGATCAGGAAGATGTATACACATGGTGGTCCTATATGCCGAAGGTCAGAGAACGGAATATCGGCTGGCGCATCGACTACTTCCTCGCCTCTTCACGCCTGGAGCATCAATTAGCCGATGCAAAATGTGATATGGCGGTCATGGGCAGCGACCATTGTCCGGTTATTTTGGAGCTTCGTTAGCCGCTGCAGACGGAGCTTCAGGACGAAGCTCCGGCCAGCTCATTGCGCAGCCTGCGCCGCTCGGTACGCCTCCCGCCTCGCAGCGCGCTCCTCTTCTTTAAGCTTCGGGCAGTTGTAGCACAGCTGCCCTCCTTCCGTCCGGTAAGCGAGACAGCATATATTGCGCATCATCGTCTGCTTCCCGCTATCGGCAATATCCTCAATTAAGCGCAGCTTCGCCCGCAGCGGGTTGCGGTTAAGGCCGAAGGCTTCCGGCGGCAGCTCATGGCATAAATAATGATAATCGTCCAGAAGACGCTCGGTATGCACCGTTTCATAGCCGGCTTCACGAGCCTTCAGCTTCTCCATTGTGTAATTCAATGTCGTCGGCATCTGTCCCCATAGCTGCTGAATAGCTACCCCCGATACGGCAGCAGCGGATTCGAACACCGGCTTTATCGTCCCGGAATAAAAGCTGCCAAGCACCTTGCTCCGCCATTCCTTGCGAGCGATTTCGTCCTCCGGCCCCTCCTCCCATTCCAGCTTATCAAGCACAAATCGAAAGTAAGAATAGCCTGCTTGCGTGCGATTCAGCTCAACGATGAACGCATCCAGCGTCAATCTCAGCGAAATGTTATGCTCCGACATAAAGTATAGCTTCGCTAAAGCCACCCAGTTAAGCCAGCTGCCCGAAAAGGCGGCCGGAACTGTACGGTCCGGCGCTTTGATGCAAGGCTGATAGACGTCCAGCAGCTCGTTCATTCCGCTTTCGTTCAGCAATTTTTCCGCGCGCGCGGCGAACTGCGGAGCAGCATTCCGCTCTATAGTCATATGAAATTTTGGCAGCAGCGCAATGACTGTGCTTGAATCAACTGCCATCCGTATTCTTCCCTTCTTTATCCAAGAACGTCTAAATTGATAATCATTATCGATTATTATAGTGAAAGCACCCGATTTGAGCAACAAAATCATTCATTTTTGATCAGAAACCCGACCCAGGCAGGGGGTGCATTGTTCAATAATATTTTACAATATAGAATGGATTAGACGGCAGCTGCAATATTAACTATATGAAAGGAGTGACCGCTATCGCTTTGCTATGGAGAAACTGGGGTCATCTGCTCGGCATATTGTCTATTCCCCTTCAAGGGCTTCTATATATTGCAATAAGCCGCATTTCCGGCGAAACCGCCTATTATAACTACTACTGGATCGATACGATGATCCCCGTTGTCACTTGGTTCGCGTACCCTTATGTCAGCTGGATGCCGATTCTTTACCTCGGCTTTCTCTACTTTGCGTTCGTTGACCGCGCGCTATACTGGCGCACCGTTATTATTTACAACATATCGATTATGATTTGCAATGCCATCTTTATTCTGTTCAACACCTATGTCCCGCGTCCTGAAATAGAGGCAACCGATTGGGCTACGATGCTGATCCAATTCGTCTACACGAACGATGCTCCGCTTAATTGCTTTCCGAGCATCCACTGCCTGACCAGTTATTTATTGTTCATTATGATTAACCGGCATTTGAACTGGCATATGGCATGGCGCGCCGCCGCCTCGATCTGGCTATGGCTCATTATCGCTTCAACCGTGTTCATTAAGCAGCATTCGATCATCGATATTGCAGGCGGCATTATCGTCGCAGAAGGCGTGTATCAATTGGTTCGCATCTATATGAACCGCAGCGCCAAGCGCAAGCAGCCCGTGCGCTCGTATGAAGGCCATGATACTGTCGGCCTATAGCTTGAAGAGGCTCTCCCTCGCCGGAACCGGCATAGGGAGAGCCTCTCGTTTATCCTTTATTTCGTTGCGTAATTCGGATTTAAGAAGGTAGAGCGGGCAAGGCTCCTTGTTACATAGTCGTACCCGCTGGCCCCGGGCGCTATAAGCTCCAGATATAAACGGGCACTGACGTCGCCGCTCGCGAATTGAATTGCCTTTGGAATGAAAATAACGCCAGTTGACTCCGTTACAGTCTTGGTCTTGCAAGCTTCCAAGGCGGAGCACGAAACGGACCGTTGATACTCGGCGATGGCCGGCTGATTAAACACGCCATTGCTTGCATCAGTGCTATTGAAGTTGCCTCGTACATGCACATTCAAATACTTCCACGACTGTGTAGTCGTCACTCTTACCTTCGGAATAAGGACATAAGCCTGCACATTGCTGTTAAGCGGCTTTCCTAGCAGCTGCACATTTTTGGACGTGTCGGGCAGCAAATGGCGGTACGGATCTTTCGGATCGTTGTAATCAACGACGATTAGTTCGTCCAAGTACGCTTTATAGCTGTCCTTTGCCCGCTCAACCGGCTTGCCGTACCAGTAGTCCCAGTCCTCCGACGGCGTCCTGTCGCCCTCCTCGAAGTTCATCTCGCCCCGATTGAACAGCTGCGGCAGCTTGCTGAACAGATTCGTATGATGCCAATAGATTTCCGCTGCGCTTAGTGAGTACTCGTTCACTGGAAGTCGCTCTCCTGCGTTATAAGCGAGCATTCTTTCAATCATGACGACAGCCTGCGCTCTCGTCGCATCGGCCTCCAGCGACAGCTCGCCGGGCTTCGTCCCGCCGATGATGCCCCGGCTAACCGCTTCAAACACCATCTGTTTAGCGTTGTTCGGGATTTTCGCATAAATACGGTTTACATCGCCGGTCAGTCGCATTTTCTTGAAGTCAAGCATCCAGATAAAATTCGTATATCGTTCATAGACCGGAAAAATTTTCAGTTCGTTTTCGTTCACGCATTTGTACTCCTCGATGTACCAATCGTCTGCGGCAGGACTGCAATATACGCGTCCCTGCTTTTCATTCTCGGGTATAAATTTCTCTTCTTGCAGCTTGTTATACCAATCGCTGATTTTATCAAGCTGCGCATCAAGATCAGAGAAATCCCGCAGATCGATCCCTTCGATGTTATAGCTCTTCAGCACCGCAATATCCTTCTCCAATAGCGGATAGGAATATCGGATGTGCTGCTGAATGTCGAGATCCGACTTCAAGACGTCCGCCAGCGCATTGGCCTTCGCCTGCTTGTGCGTCGCTCTCTCAAGCGTCAGCGCCATCTCGCGGCGGCTGATTGCTCCTTTAAGAGAGCCGGTATAATCATCCTTATAGAGACCGTTTGTTTTAGCCGCTTGAAGGATTGGCGCAAACCATTCGCCCCCATCCGCTGTCTCATAAGAAAGCTCCAGCGCGCGGGCCGCCATAGCCAAAAACTGCTCCTTCGTTACCTTCGCCTCCGGCCTGAACGTTTGATCCTCAAAGCCCGTCACATAGCCGGCAGCAACGGCGGCTTCAATTTCCCGCTTCGCCCAGTGGCTGGATATGTCGGTCAGCGCAGCAGGCTGCTGCTCCTCTACCGCTGCCGTATCCTCTATTCCTTCAGCATATGAAACATTTCCAAAGACCAACAATATAATACCGCCGATTGCAAAAATGATCGATTTCTTAACAGCTTGTACCATATGCGATGCAAATTCCTTTCTATTGCGTTTTTTTGAAATAAGTCTCTTAATTGTATCAGAAACTCAAATTATGCAAATAGATATAAGGAAAGTTTTTCTAAACCTATCTTCTTGCACGGTGCATGTATAAGCCTACAAGAATACATCCTTTTTATAGCAAAGTATGGCTTCTAACAAAAATTACTGCGAACGTGCAGGAATTTTAGCCTAAACACGTAAAAGGGGAAAGAATGGCCCCAAAAACCTGCACGTTTGCAGGTTTTCTTACTAAATAGACACAAACGCTAGTATTTCCTGCACTTTTGCATTTTTAGACAAGAAGGGGCTGGCTGAACCTCAAGACAAAAAGAGGCTGATCCGCAGGTCAATTTATTGACCAAGGGACAGCCCCTCTAAATCCGCTAAATCGAATAAGCTTCGGGACTGCTTTCATGATCGCCCCGCTGCAATATCCGATCTAATATAAGCTTCTCAAAATACATAAAGTCATTGTCTCTCTCGCGCGGCCGGTCGAGCGTAATATTGACGTCGAGGGCAATAACGCCGTCCTCAATTAATATGACGCGGTCAGCCAATGCAACGGCCTCATCTACGTCATGCGTGACCAGCACGGCTGTAAACCGCTGCTCCAGCCAGAGCTTCTCAATAAGCTCCTGCATGTCGATGCGGGTCAGCGCATCCAGCGCGCCAAGCGGCTCGTCAAGCAGCAGCAGCCTCGGCTCGCCGGCGAGCGCCCGCGCAAGGGCGACCCTCTGCCGCTGTCCGCCGGACAATACGCCCGGCCAATCGCCCGCCCGGTCCTCGAGCCCGACCTGCTTAAGCGCGGCTAGCGCCTTCGCCTTATCGCCCATCTTGACGCCGATTCGCACATTGTCCACGCAGCGCTTCCAAGGAAGCAGACGCGCATCCTGAAACAGCATTCTCGTTCCTTCGCCAATGCCGCTAACCGCTGAATCATCCAGTAAAAGCTGTCCTTCCGTCGGCTCCTCCAGACCGGCTATGAGACGCAGCAGCGTGCTTTTGCCGCAGCCGCTTCTTCCGACGATCGCCACGAATTGTCCGGGAGGGATGTCCAGCTCTACACCCTTCAGCACCTTTTTTTGCCCAAACTGCTTCGATACCTGCTGCACAAGGAGCCTTGCTCCTATTCCGTGTCCACTCATGCCCAGCTCCCTCTCCCTTTTAGCGTTTCGCGTAATTCGGATGCCACTTCAGAAGCAGCTGCTCCAACAGTTTGGCGGCCGTATCCGACAGCTTTCCAAGCACCGCATAAATAATAATCGCCAGAACGACGACGTCGAGCCGCATGAACTCGCGCGCATTCATCGCCATATAGCCGATTCCGGAATTGGCCGATATCGTCTCCGCTACAATGAGCGTCAGCCACATGAAGCCGAGCGCGTATCGCACCCCTACTAATATAGAAGACACCGCTCCCGGAAAAATAACATGGCGGTACAGCTCCCGGCCGCGCAGACCGTATACCTTCGCCATTTCAATAAGGCCGGGATCAATGGAACGAATGCCGTGAAGCGTATTTAAATAAATGGGAAAAAACACGCCCAGCACGACCAAAAATATTTTGGCCGTCTCTCCGATGCCGAACCATATAATAACAAGCGGAATGAGCGCAAGATGCGGCACATTGCGAATCATTTGCAGCGAGCTGTCCAGCAGCCGATTGGCCGTATTGGACAAGCCGTTAAGCAGACCCAGCGCGAAGCCGATGCCTCCGCCTATCGCAAAACCGATAAACGCCCGTGCGGAGCTGCTGCCGATATACTGAAACAGCTGGCCTGATTTCGCAAGTGAAAAACCGGCCTCCGCTACTTTGAGCGGGGTCGGCAATGTGCGCGTCGAAATAATGCCAAGCTGGCCAAGCAGCTGCCAGATGACGACGATTAAAATAGGAACAATAGCCGGCGCGAACCGGCTATTTACAATTTTTGATAGCACCTTCATGGTCAATCCTCCTTATCGCGACGCGCTGCCCGCTTTCATCCGCTTGTTGTAGGCGACGATTTCGCCTGACGCTTCAATCGCCGAATACGTATCCGTCGCTTGAGGCTTCAGTGGCAGCAGCGGGAACAGCAGCTCGGCCGTCCGATAGGCCTCCTCCAAATGCGGATACCCGGAAAGGACGAACGACTCGATGCCGAGCTCCTCATATTCCTTCATCCGAGCGGATACCGTCTGGGGCGATCCGACTAGCGCCGTGCCTGCGCCGCCTCTGACAAGGCCGATGCCGGCCCATAAATTCGGCGATATTTCCAGCGACGATTTATCCCCTTTATGGAGCGCGCCCATCCGCTTCTGTCCGACGGAATCGTAACGGGACAATATGTTTTGCGCTTCGGCAATCGTCGCTTCGTCGACATGCTTGATTAGCCGGTCTGCCGCCTCCCATGCTTCCTCGTCCGTTTCCCGCACAATAACATGGAGCCGGATGCCGAATCGGACCGGTCTGCCGCTTTGCTCGGCAAGCTTGCGCACCTCTTCGATTTTGGCCGCCACATCCGCGGGCGGCTCTCCCCAGGTCAGGTAGCAATCGACATGATCAGCCGCAATTTGCAGCGCCGCCGGCGAGGAGCCGCCGAAATAAATGGGCGGGTAAGGCTTTTGCAGCGCCGGAAAGAGAAGCTCCGCTTCCTCGACATGCAGAAACTCGCCCTCTAGGCTAACCTTTTCACCCTGCATGATACGGCGCCAAATATCCATAAACTCATCCGTTTGCTTATAGCGGTCGCCATGCGATAGAAAAATGCCGTCTCCGCCAAGCTCGTGAGGATCGCCGCCGGTTACGACGTTGACGAGCAGCCTGCCGCCCGACAGCCGGTCGAAGGTTGAGGCCATTCTTGCCGCCGCCGTCGGCGACATGACGCCGGGACGGATTGCAACAAGAAACTTCAGCCTTTTCGTCTCCGCGATTAGCGAGGAAGCGGTCACCCATGCGTCCTCGCAAGCTTTTCCGGTTGGAACGAGCACGCCATAATACCCTAACCGGTCGGCCGCTTGGGCGATTTGCCTAATATATTCGTAATCAACTGCTCGAGCGCCCTCCGGCGTTCCTAAATATCTGCCGTCTCCATGCAGCGGTATGAACCATAGTACTTCCATCATGCTGTCCCCTCTCCTGTATATGCTTCAGCTATTTAAGCACGGCTTCGCTGACGTTCAGCTTTTCCGGGATAAGCCCCAAATTTTGAAAGGTGTCCGCAATATTTTGCTGGGCGGCGATCGTCTCCTCATTCACTCGGATGACGCCCCAGCCGCGATGGCTAAGCGCCTGCTCCAGAGGAGCCGTGTCAATGCCAAGCGCCGGCGAAAGCAGCTTAGCGACCTCCGGCTGGTTATCGACCGCCCATTTATCCGATTCCTCAAGCTGCGCTAGAATGGCATCGACCGCTTCCTTGTTCTTCTCAGCGAATGAACGCGACGCCAAGTAAAACTCATAGTTTTTCACAAGTCCAGTCCCGTCGGCCAGCACTCGGGCATTTACAGCTAATTGCGCAGCGGAATAGAACGGCTCCCAGATGACCCATGCATCCACATTGCCGCTCTCGAACGCGGCTCTAGCATCCGCCGGCGGCAGATAGACGACCTCTACATCGCTGTAGGCTATGCCTTGGCTCTCCAAATATTTCACTAACAAATAATGAACGTTCGAACCCTTGTTCAAAGCGATCTTCTTGCCTTTCAAATCGGCGGCCGACTTGATATCTGATTTCTCCGGTAGCAATATGCTTTCCGCCTTCGGGCTTTCCGCAGAATGCGCCAAGTAGACAAGCGGCGCTCCTGCAGCCTGGGCAAAGATTGGCGGCGCTTCCCCCGTATGCCCGAAATCGATGCTGCCGACGTTCAAAGCTTCCAGCAATTGCGGGCCTCCCGGAAACTCGGTCCATTCGACCTTATAGCCGATTTTCTCCAGCCGCTCCTCAAGCCCTCCATGCTCCTTCATAATGTTGACGGAGGCGTATTTCTGATAGCCGATCCGCACAACCTTGCTATCCCCGTTTTTACCGCTGCTGCTGCCGCACGCGGCTATCACCAATAAAGAAGCCGCCACCAGTACTGCCAAAGCGATCTTCAGTGTGCTTTTTCGTACTTTTATTCCTTTTGCCATTCCGCTCACTACCCTTCGTTTTTAGACTCATATTTCGACTCATATCTACATATCCAATGTGTTTACTTGGTATTTGTATAATCGAAAGTAACATCCTCCCTTAAAAGCTGTCAACCCATTGAGCAAAGATGAGGACGAATGAGGAGCAATGAGGAAAATGGCCGCTTCCTAGCCGCGTTTTCACAACAAAAATGCTCCCTGATATAAATTGAACTTTTGAAAGCTATATATTATGATTATATATATCATATAATTCCAATGTAATAACTATGATTTTAAAGCGCGTGAAGAAACGGAGTGCTGACAAATGCCGAATAATCCTCTGGACCTCATGACACTGCAGGATGCGATGAGCTTGCTCGGCATCAGCAGGGCCACTATCGACCGCTGGCGCAAGGATAAAGGCCTGCCCCATATCAAGATCGGCAAGGAAGTGTTTATTGACCGTGAACAGCTGCAGCAATGGATCGCGCGTCACAGCCATTTGAACCCTGATAAGCATGCCGTTGCGCCTGACCCCAAGCCGAAGGATGAGCGTGTCATTACAATCGGCTATCAGAGCGGAGCAGCCTTGCTGTGGAGCCCTTTAATCATGAAGGAGCTTGGTTTGCTTGAGGCTGAATTAGAGCAAATAGCGCCGTCAGCCCGCTATCAAATTCGCTGGCATAACGCTCCTAACGGAATGGAGCTCGTTGAGGAGCTGATCGCAGGACGCGTCCAAATCGCCTCGGTAGGCGACTATCCGATGATCGCGAGCCGGATGTTAAGCGGGCTGCTGCCGCGCTTTCAGCCGCAGGTGATCGCCTTCGACGGCAAAACGAGAAGCGGCAGCGGCATTTCGCTCGTCGTGCCGACAGCGAGCGCAAATGCGCAGCCGGAGACGCTTTTGTCTAAGAGCATCGCCGCTGTCGGAGGATCAAGCTCCTCTTATCGGCTGAAGGAATGGATCTCCATGCTTGGCGTGCGGGCTCATCCGATCGTCCATCGCGATATGGGCGAATGCTTAAACGGCATTATCGGAGGCCAGGTTGGCGCAAGCGTGCTTTGGGAGCCGTATTTGAGCTGGGTGCAATCGATAGGCGCGGGCGTGCCGCTGTTGTCGCAAGGAATGGGCAGCGATTATTTGACCGGTTTAATAGCCGACGGAAATTGGGTAAAGGATAATGAGCCGATCGTCATCGCTTATTTGAAGGCGCATCTGCGCGCCCATGCCTTTATTCGCACGGAGCCTGACCGGGCGGCTGAGCTCATTTACCGTTCCAGCGGATTTCCTCTCCCGCTCGTACGCAGAGTGCTCTCGCAAATTCGTTGGGACGCCTCCATTTACAGCAGAGATATTATGACGCTGAACCGTTTTAATGAGGATCATTCGGATTGGCTCGCATCCTCTAAACGCGAATCAGGCGGGCTTGCATTCCGCAAGCAATATTTGCAGGAGGCCGCGGAATCGCTGCGGCTGCCGCTGCTGCCGGATACGCCGCTGCTCGGGGAGTGGTCCTATGAAAGCATCTACTAAACGCCGCATCATGTAAATTTCATAAAATGTTACAAATCCGGCACAAATGGCTTCAGGACAGCCTTTCTTTAGGCAATAGGTTTATAATGAAGATATAACCTAAGAGGAGGGAAACATCATGGAATTCAAACATATTCTAGTGCCCTATGACGGTTCGGAGCCTTCGATCGACGCTTTGAACAAAGCGATCTGGCTGACAAGCCTCTCGCCTTCAACGAAACTGACAGTCGCGAACGTCCTCTATATGCAGCCGGTAGTCGTAGCGGACATGACCTTCTTCCCTACCCAACAATATCAAAATCATATGCAGCAGCATGCTAACGCTCTGCTTGAATCGGTGGAGGAAAAGCTGTCCGGTCTGAGCGACACCAATGTAGTCGTTCTATCGGGTCCTCCGGCGCCAACCCTGCTCAACTATGCAGATGCTGAAGATTGCGACCTGATCGTTATGGGCAGCAGAGGCCTCAGCACCATTAAAGAGCTCATGCTGGGCAGCGTCAGCCACAACGTCGTGCAAAGCGCGAAGGTTCCAGTACTTATTGTAAAATAAAGCATAGAAGCCGCCGGCTGCTGAGCCGGCGGCTTTATTTGTTATTTTGCGCTAGCGTGACTTATCGCTCGATGCTCGATGATGGCGTTGGATGCGCCGTTAGTTGCGAATTCCTGCAAATGTGCAGGCTTTCTCGTTGAGACGCGCTCCCTGATTCCACCGTTTGATGCGAAGGATGCGAATGCCTGCTATTGTGCAGGCTTTTTTCTTGGAATGAGCCGTTTGTTACAAATTCCTGCCATAGTGCAGGCTTTTAACGGGTTTTCTCTGCTTTTGGCCTAAAATGAACCAAGTTCCTGTAAATTTGCAGGCTTTGAACTAAAACTAGCTGAGTCCGCCGAAAAAACTGTACATTCGGCTAGGCCCCCTAAATCCGGAGTCCTGCCCACCAATAATTATGTTTACACAGCGTATCGCTTCTTTTCGAGCTATTACACCGCTTTATGAAATGCGGAAGTATCTTCCAGCGTTTTAAC
>Ga0180215_1000627_pt1 | contig 42833 bp, 33 predicted proteins | sample eDN3rd37CBELigBY_FD_128871 | JGI IMG/M metagenome (GOLD analysis project Ga0180215, IMG submission 128871) | Enriched backyard soil microbial communities from Emeryville, California, USA - eDNA 3rd pass 37_C BE-Lig BY (version 2) (version 2) | ecosystem: Environmental > Terrestrial > Soil >...
CCCGGTGGCGAGCGCCCAGGTCCTCGCGGTGGCGGGGAGCGCCAACCACTCCACCACCGCCACCGGCACCACCGCCGATTTCCTGCAGGTGCGGGGCTACGAGATCGCCGGCGGCCGCATGTTCGACGACACCGAGGAGGGGCAGCCGCTCTGCGTCGTCGGCGCCACCGTGCGCGCGGAGATCTGGGGGTCGCAGGATCCCGTCGGCGAGCGCCTGCGCCTGGGCAGCCTCTCCTGCGACGTGATCGGCGTGCTCGCCTCCAAGGGCTCCAGCGGCGGCGGCATGGATCAGGACGATCTCGTCCTCCTCCCGCTGCGCACCGTGCAGCGCAGGCTGCGCGGAAACGACGAGGTCAACCAGATCTTCGTCAGCGCCGCCAGCGAGGGATCGGTCCAGAGCGTCAAGTCGCAGCTCGAGTCGCTCTTCCGGGAGCGGCGGAAGATCCGGCCCGGCGCCACCCAGGACTTCACCGTCCGGGACATGCAGGAGATCGCCGAGGCGATGCAGTCGATCACCGGGACGCTCACGGTGCTCCTGGCGGCGATCGCCGCGGTCAGCCTCCTCGTAGGCGGAATCGGGATCATGAACATCATGCTGGTCTCGGTGACCGAGCGGACCCGGGAGATCGGCATCCGCCTCGCCATCGGGGCGATGGCCCACGAGGTGCTCCTCCAGTTCCTCCTCGAGGCGGTGGTCCTCTCCATCCTCGGCGGCGCGGTGGGCGTGCTGCTGGGGCTGGGCGGATCGCTGGCGGTGATCCTCGCCATGGATCTTCCCGTGGTCTTCGTCCCCTCGATCATCGCCGTCGCCTTCTTCTTCTCGGCGCTGGTCGGCGTGGCCTTCGGCTACTTCCCCGCCCGCAAGGCGGCGCGGCTCCATCCGATCGAGGCATTGCGGTATGAGTAGGCTCGTTCTTCTTCTCGCCTCGGTTCTCCTCTGCGCGCCCGTCGTCGCGGGGGCGCAGGAGGCGATCGATCCCCGCCAGGCGGTGGCCCGCGCGCTGGAGCGCAATCCCTCCCTCGCCGCGGCGGTCCTCGCCAGGAGGAGCGCCGGCTGGGCGGTGGTGGGCGAGGACGCGCTCTTTTCGCCGAGCCTGCAGGTCGACGCGAGCGCCACCCACAACGAGGCGATCCAGCTCTCGTCGGTGGGCAGCCTCCTCTCCAGCGTCGATTCCGTGGGGGCGGGCGCGCAGATCGATCAGCGCCTGCGCATCGGCACCGACCTCACCCTGCGGGTGGAGCACGACACCGTCTGGAACAACAGCGAGGATCCGCTCGGCGCGGTGACCTTCGGGCCGTTCTACGACACCTCGGCGCGGTTCGAGCTGACCCAGCCGCTGCTGCGCGGCGCGGGAGCGAAGGTGGCGGAGGCGGCCCTGCGCCAGGCCCGGGCGCGGGAGACGGAGGCGGAGCGCGCCGCCGCCACCACCGCCAGCCAGCTCGTCCGCGACGTGGTCACCGCATGGTGGGAGCTGTGGTACGCGGAGGAGGCGGTGCGCATCCAGCGCGAGTCCCTCGCGCTCGCCATCGCCCAGCGCGACGACGCCCGCCGCCGGGTGGAGACGGGGACGCAGGCGCCGGTCTCGGTCCTCACCTTCGAGACCCGCGTGGCGGAGCTGGAGGAGGGCGTGGCGAGCGCCGAGGTGACGAGGCGCGAGCGGGCGCTCACGCTGGCGGCGCTGCTGGGCGACGCCTCGACCCCGGTGTCCGCGGCGGAGCCGGCGCTCGCGCCGGTGCAGGCGCCGGACCCGGCGCAGGCCCGGGCGCTGGCGATCGAGGCGTCGCCGTCGGTGCGCGAGGCGGAGGCCTCCCGGGCGCTCGCCGAGGTGCAGGCGGAGACCGCTGCCGATCCCTTCCGGCCGCGCCTCGACGTGCAGGGTTTCGCCGAGGTGGGCACGCTCGCTCCCTCCTTCCTCTCCCTCGGCGGCGGGACCCGGGACGACCAGCTCGCGTGGAGCGCGGGCGTCAACCTGATCTTCCAGATGCCCCTCGACGGCAGGCAGCTCCGCGCCGCCAGGGAGCAGGCCCGCCTCGCGGTGGAGTCGGCGCAGCGGCGGGTGGAACAGGCGGTTCTCGACGCCTCCTCGCAGGTGGAGTCGCAGCTCGCGCGCCTCGACGCGGCCATCTCCCGGGTGGATCTGGCGAAGCGCACGGTGGACGTGGCGGAGCGGCAGCTCGAGGCGGAGAAGAAGCGCTACGCCATCGGCACCGCCACCGCCATCGAGGTGCTGGAGGCGGAGGAGGCGGTGCGCAGCGCCCGCCTGCGCCTCGCCCGGGCGGAGGCGGACCTCCGCGGCGCCGCGGTGGCGGTCGAGCACCTCACGGGCACGCTCCTCGCCCAGTGGGTCCCGCAGGAGCTGGTCCGGTAGCGGCAGGCCCCGTTGCGCGGTCGGGTCGGCGACGCTGCGTGCGTGGATCGGCTTGCATGGCGGGAGCGGCGCCGCTAGCTCCGGGGCACAACCCCACCCGGAGGTGAACCGATGCGCCTGATCGTCGCCCTCGTCGCGCTCCTGCTCCCCGTCTCCGCTCTCGCCCAGGCTCCCGCCGCGGGGAAGACGCGCCTCACCTGGCTGGGCCACGCCGCCTTCCTCGTCCAGACTCCCGGCGGCGCCAACCTGCTTATCGATCCCTGGCTCGAGAACCCGAAGGCGTCGAAGGATTTCCAGCTCCCCCAGACCATCGACGCGGTGCTGATCAGCCACGGGCACGACGACCACGTCGGCCAGGCGCGGAACTTCATCGGGAAGGAGGGAACGCAGAGCCTCGCCGTCCCCGAGCTCAACAGGATCCTCGGGGCGAAGATGATGGGCGGGAACGTGGGCGCCGCCTTCCAGGTGAAGGACGCCACCGTCCACTTCGTCAACGCGGTCCACTCCAGCAGCCACGACGGCGATCGGCCCGGCCAGTACGCGGGCAACCCGATCGGCTTCGTGATCGAGATCCGCAACGGCCCCACGCTCTACCACGCGGGCGACACCGGCCTCTTCGGCGACATGGAGCTGATCGGCACCCGCTTCGGGCCGGAGATCGCGCTCCTGCCCATCGGCGGCAACTTCACCATGGGCCCGAAGGACGCGGCGATCGCCGCGCGGATGCTGGGGGTGAAGACGGTGGTGCCGATGCACTGGGGCACCTTCCCGCTGCTCCAGGGGAAGCCGGAGGAGCTGCAGCGCGAGCTCGGGGCAGCCAAGGCGAAGGCGAAGATGCAGGTCCTCGAGCCGGGGAAGACCGTTTCGCTCTGAGGCCCGCTGCCCGGCGCCCGGCCATGCGGCCCCGTATCGGGGAAGCGCCGCCGGGCGCCGTGCGCTACCATCGCCGCCATGGGACGACTCGTAGACGGCGTCTGGACGACGGCAGACTACAAGACGGACGCGAAGGGCCGGTTCGAGCGCGAACCGACGCGTTTCCGCGACTGGATCACCGCCGACGGCTCGTCGGGCTTTCCGGCGGTGGCGGGGCGCTACCACCTCTACGTCTCGCTCGCCTGTCCGTGGGCACACCGGACGCTCATCCTCCGCAAGCTCAAGGGGCTGGAGGAGGCGATCTCCGTCTCGGTGGTCGACCCGTACATGGGGGAGAACGGCTGGTTCTTCTCCGACTACCCGGGCTCCACGGAGGACCACGTCAACGGGGCCCGGTACCTGTGGGAGGTCTACGTCGAGGCCGACCCGAAGTGCACCGGGCGGGTGACGGTTCCGGTCCTGTGGGACAAGGAGCGGGGGACCATCGTCAACAACGAGTCGCGGGAGATCGTGCGGATGCTCGACACCGCGTTCGACGCGGTGGCGAAGAACCGGGTGACCCTCTACCCGGAGCCGCTCCGCCCGCAGATCGACGCGGCGATCGACGGGATGTACGAGGCGGTCAACAACGGCGTCTACCGCGCCGGCTTCGCCGAGAGCCAGCAGGCCTACGACGAGGCGGTGACCGGGCTCTTCGCGGCCCTCGACCGCTACGAGCGGATCCTCGAGAAGCAGCGCTACCTCTGCGGCGACCTGCTCACCGAGGCGGACGTCTTCCTCTTCACCACGCTCTTCCGCTTCGACCCGGTCTACTACGTCCACTTCAAGTGCAACGTGCGGCGGATCGAGGACTACCCGGCGCTCTCCGGATTCCTCCGCGACGTCTACCAGACCGACGGGATCGCCGAGACGTGCAACCTGCGGCACGTCAAAGAGCACTACTACCGCAGCCACCCCTTCCTCAATCCGCGGGGCGTGGTACCGAAGGGGCCGGAGATCGATCTCACCACGCCCCACGGCCGCGAGCGGTTCGGCGGCGGGCTGGCGACGATTTGAGGCGGCGGCCGGGTGGGTGCGAAGGGTTTCACGTCCCGCGCGCGACCTCCACCCGCGCGCCGTCCTCGAGCCTGTCGCCCGGATAGAGCACCACCCTGTCGCCGGGCGAGAGCCCCTCGAGGATCTGCACCGCGTCGTCGCCCCGCCTCCCCACCTCCACCGGCTGCGCCCGCGCCCTGCCGTCGCGCACCACGAAGACGTTCCATCGCCCGCCCTGGCGGAAGAGGGCGCCCAGCGGCGCGATCACCGCGTCGTCCGTGGACCAGGTGACGATGCGGGTCACCACCCTGTAGCCGTCACCCAGCCCCTGCCGCAGCTCCGGCGGATCGAGCAGGTCGATGATCACGTCGACCCGCTGCTCCTCGACCCCCAGCGCCGAGACCTTGGTATAGGCGCTGGGCTCGACCCGCCGCACCTGCCCGCGGAGCACGCGATCGCCGCCCCAGCGCTCGATCCGCACCGGCGCCTCGGGGCGGATCGCCACCGCCTCCTCGGAGAGGACGTCGGTGACGATCTCCAGGTCGTGGGCATCGCCGATCTCGAGGATCGGTGTGCCCGGCGCCACCACCGCCTCGCTCTCCTGCAGCACCCGCAGCACCCGCCCCCGCGCCGGGGCGCGCAGCTGGATCGGCCCGCCCGCTGCGCCGCCCGCGGTGCCGAGCTGCGCCCGCAGCGCGGCGGCGATCGCCTCCGCCTCCTCCACCTGCCGCGCGGTCGCCTCGTCCCGGAGCTGCGCCTCCTCCAGCGCCCGCCGCGCCACTGCCCCGCGCGCTGCGAGGCGCTCCTGGCGCTCCCGCTCGGCGGCGGCGAACCCCCGCGCCGCCCGGGCGCTGCGCACGCTCGCCTCCGCGGCGCGGAGCCGCTGCTCCAGCTCGGCGCGGGTGCGGGGATCGAGGGGCGTCGGCGGCGCGGGAAGGAGGGTGGCCACCGGCTCGCCGCGCTCCACCGGATCGCCTGGATCGAGCTCCACCCGCTGCAGCTCCCCCGCGACCGGCGCGCTCACCACGAAGCGATCCCGCACCCGCGTCCTGCCCTCCTCGTCGACGGTCACCTCCAGGGGGCCGCGCCGCACCTCCGCCACCTCCACCTGCACCGGTGCGGGGCGGAGGGCGAGCCACACCAGCACCCCCACCAGCAGCGCCGCCAGGGCGCCCCCTGCCACCCGCTTCCCGCGCATCGTCATTCCCTCGTCTTGAGCACGGCGATCAGGTCGAGCCGGTCGAGGCGCCGCCGCACGAGGAGCGCGCTCAACCCTGCCGCGGCGAGGACGATCGCCACCGAGCGGAGGAGATCGGCGGGGGGGATCCGGATCGGCAGCCGGTAGAGATCGGCGGGCATCGTGGCGGAGATGAGCTGCGCGAGGAGCCAGCCGAGCAGCCAGCCCAGCGGCAGCGCCGCCGCCACCAGCGCAGCGAGCTCGCCGAGGAAGAGGCGGGAGATCTCCCGCCGGGTGAAGCCCAGCACCCGCAGGCTCGCCAGCTCGCGGCTGCTGTCGGCGAGGAGGATCCGGGCGGTGTTGTAGACCACGCCCACGGCGATCACCGAGGCGAAGAAGGCGAGGAGGGTGGTGGTGACGTTCTGGGAGGCGGCGGAGGTCTCCTCGAACGACTGGAGGGCGGCGGCGCGGAGCTGCGCGCCGGCGATGACCGGCCGCTCCTCGATCGCCGCGAGGAAGGCGCCGGCCGCGTTCGCGTCGAGCTGGACGTTGGCCCCGGAGATGCGCCGGCCCTCGCCGAGCATCCGGTACAGGGGCTCCAGCTCCACGTAGGCGTTGAGGCCGAGCAGATCGTCCACCAGCGCGGCCACCCGCATCGGGACGGTCGGGCGCTTCGCCTCGAGCACCTCGACCGTCACCGTGTCTCCCTCCCGGACGCGGAGCTGCCTGCCCAGCTCCCGCGAGAGGACGAGGCCGTCGGGCGGCAGCCCCACCTGCCTGCCCCCCAGGCCGAGGACGCGCCGCAGCGCGCCGTCCGCGGGCAGGCCCTGGAGGGCGAGATCCTCGCGCAGGTGGCCGGCGCGCAGGCGCACGGGGACGGAGCGGACCGGCTCCGCCCAGAGGACGCCGGGGAGGCGCCGCACCTCGTGGAGGATCCCCTCGTCCTGTGGCTCGACGAAGGCCACCGCGACGTCCTGCCGCTGCTCCTGCCGGAAGGCGAGATCCATCGCCACGTCGATGGCGCCCATCAGTCCATACGACGCGAGGAGGATGCCCAGGGAGAGGGCGACGCCGAGGGAGGAGAGGGCGGATTTGATCGGCGTGCGGGCGATCCGCCGCAGCACCATCCGCGCCGCGGGCGGCAGGTGGCCGGCGAGGCCGAGCCGCTCGAGGAGCATCGGGCGGAAGGTGGCGGGGGCGGGCGGCTTCATCGCCTCCGCGGGCGGCAGGCGCACCACCCGCCGCACGCTGCCCACGGTGGCGATCACCCCGGCGCCCACGGCGATGGCGAGGCCGCCGAGCAGCACGCCGCCCTGGAGGTGGAAGCGCAGGTCGGGGAAGCGGAAGAAGGGCTGGTAGACGGAGACGAGCAGCCTGCCGAGGACCACCCCGGCGATGCCCCCCAGCGCGCCGCCGGCGAGGCAGACGATCGCCACCAGCTTCAGGTAGTGCAGGCCCACGGTGCGGGTGCGGTAGCCGAGCGCCTTGAGCACGGCGATCACCTCGCGCTGGCCGGCGACGATCCGCCCGAGCACGAGCTGGAGCAGGAAGGCGGCGACGCCGAGGAAGATCGCCGGGATGATCACCGCCTGGCTCTGCAGGCCGCGCAGCTCCTCGGTGAGCATCCGGTCGGAGCCCTGATCGGCGCGGGAGACGGCGCCCACGCCGCCCCACGGCTGGAGCAGGCGGTCGATCGCGGCGATGGTCGGCTCGGGGCGGGCGCCACGGGCGAGGCGAACCACCACGTCGTTGAAGGCGCCCTCCATGTCGTAGGCCCGGGCCAGCGCCCGCTCGTTCATCCAGAAGACGCCGTTGCGCGCGTCGTCCGGGAAGATGGTCCCCGGGGTGACCTGGTAGACGAACTCCGCGGAGAGGACCACGCCGACGATCTCCAGGCGCTGGAGCCTGCCGTTGATCAGCGCCTCCACCCCGTCGCCGGGCTCGAGGCCGTGGGCCTCGGCGAAGGCCTCGTGGACCAGCACCTCGGCGCTCCGCTCCGGCGCGGGCCAGCGGCCGCGGCGCAGGTGGAGATCGTTGAGCCGCGGCCTGCCGCCATCGGGCAGCGAGAGGATGGTGCCGCGCACCGGCTCGGCGAAGCCCTCCACGTCCACGTCGACCACCGCCAGCACCCGCGCCTCCACCTCCTGCACGTCGGGCAGGGCGGCGATGGCGTCGGCGACCGGCAGCGGCGCCCGCTTCAGCGTGGCGAAGACGTCGCCGAAGCGGCTCTTCGCGTAGTAGTCGGCGCGCGTCCGCTCCAGGGAAGCCCAGGTGCTGGCCATCGCCACGAAGGCGCCGATCCCCGACGCCACCACCAGCGCGATGGCCAGCGCCTGCGCCTTGATCTGCCCCAGCTCGCGGAGGAGCTTGCGATCGAGCGTCCTCACCAGGCGATCTCCCCGGGGCCGAGCGGGTGCTCGTTGCGGACCTCGCTCACGATCCGCCCGTCGGCGATCGTCACCACCCGATCCGCCATCCGCGCGATCGCCGCGTTGTGGGTGATCACCGCGGTGGTGGTGCCGAGCTCGCGGTTGGCGCGGCGCAATGCCTCGAGCACCACCTTGCCGGTGTGGATGTCGAGGGCGCCGGTCGGTTCGTCGCAGAGGAGGATGTCCGGGTTCTTGGCGATGGCGCGGGCGATCGCCACGCGCTGCTGCTCGCCGCCGGAGAGCTGCGCGGGAAAGTGATCGAGCCGGTGCTCGAGGCCGACCAGCCGCAGCGCTTCCTCCGGGCGCATCGGCGCCTCCACGATCTCCGCCACCAGCGCCACGTTCTCCCGCGCGGTGAGGCTCGCGATCAGGTTGTAGAACTGGAAGACGAAGCCCACGTGCTCGCGGCGGAAGCGCGTCAGCTCCGACTCGCTCGCCTGCGTCAGATCGCGATCGCGGTAGCGCACCGTCCCCGACGTGGGCACGTCGAGGCCGCCGAGGATGTTGAGGAGGGTGGATTTGCCGCTGCCCGAGGGACCGAGCAGCACCAGCAGCTCGCCCTCGCGCAGGTCGAAGTCGACGCCGCGCAGCGCCTCCACCTGCACCTCGCCCATCCGGTAGACCTTGCGCAGATCGCGGGCGCTGAGGACCGCGGGAGGCTGGGGTCCGGGGTGCACCCCGGGACGATAGGCGTGCCGGCGCGCTCCGCAATCCATCGGGACGCCGCCGTTCCGTTCATTTTTTCACAGTCGCTCGTCGCGGCCGCCCACCATGCGCCATCCCCCATGAAAGAGGATCCGGCTTCCGGGGTATGGGGCGGGGCTGCACCTGTCATGGGGGGCCTTCCTCCCGTGCCCCTCCCATGGCGCCCGCAACGCCCCCCATCGGTCGGGTGGAGGAGCGCGGATCGTGGGTATGGGGCCTTCATGGCACCCGCGTCGGGGGACCCCCGTAAGGGGGTTGTGGACGCCCCCCGATATCCCGTACCCCTCGGCCTCGCTTCGGGCCGTCGCTCGCGGCGGCGGGCCCACCGGGGAGGGGAAGATGAGCACGAACAATCTGCTCGCCGACGTGCGGCGGCTCTTCGATTCGATCGGGATGCCCCAGTTCGGCTACCGGGAGCTGGGAGCACGTACCCAGCGTGAAGACGCGGTGGCCCGCTGGCCGCTGCTGGGGCAGACCAACCGGCGGATCGAGCCGCAGGAGCTCGCCCCGGTGGCGACGCGCCGCGCGGACGCGCCCGGCGCGCGCTGCGTGGTGGCGCTGGTGTCGCTGGGGGGCGGCACCGGGCGGACCACCATCGCCGCCAACCTCGCCCACACCCTCGCGGTGGCGGGGCACCGGATGCTCGCCTTCGACCTCGACCCGCAGAACCAGCTCGCCCTCCACTTCGGCGTCGATCCGGACACGCGGATCGGCATGGGCCAGCCCAACGTGGCGGTGCGCGACGTGGTCCAGTTCCTCGATCGCCAGCTCGGCGCGGCGGTGCTGCCCTTCGGCACCCTCGCCGAGGCGGCGCTCGCCGAGATGGAGGCCCGGATCGCGGAGGACGACACCTGGCTCCGCCTCCGCCTCGAGGCCTTCGCTCCCTCCGACGCCGACTTCGTGCTCCTCGACGTCCCCGCCGGACGTGGGCCGTGGATCCGCCAGGCGCTCGCGGTGGCCGACCAGGTGATCGTGGTCCTCGCCCCGACGCCCGCCTCGTATGCCAGCGTCCCCGCCACCGAGCTCCTCCTCGCCGAGGCGCTGGGTCACCGCGGCGCCGCGGAGGCGGTCTACCTGGTCAACGGCTTCGACGGCCGCTCCGTCCTGCAGCGGGATCTGGTCGGGGGCCTCCGCGCCGCCCTCGGCGAGCGCGTGCTGCCGATGACCATCCAGCGCGACGAGTCGGTTCCCGAGGCGCTGATGCAGCGGCGCTCGATCCTCCAGCACGCCTCCGACTCCCAGGTCACCGCCGACCTGGGCCAGCTCGGCGAGTGGCTGCTCGCGCGCTGGAGCGCCGCCGTCGCTGCGCAGGCCGCCGCGTCCACCGAGCGCCTCGCGGGGTAATCGATGCCGACCAATGAGACGACGCAGGCCGCGGCCCCCCGCGGCCCCATCGTGTTCCTCCTTCGTTCGCTCGTGGTGATCGCCGCCCTGGCGGCGATGGCGCTGGTGGTGGTGACGCCGCTGCGCTTCGTCGATCAGGCGATCCTCGGGGCGGCGATCTTCCTCTTCGCCGTCCTCCTCAACCGCTTCACCGGCAGGGTGGCGACGCTGGCGCTGATCGTCGTCTCGGTCGTCATGTCCACGCGCTACCTCTACTGGCGCCTGACGATGACCGTGGCGATGGAGCTCTCCGCCGACGTGATCTTCGGCGGCCTTCTGCTCCTCGCGGAGATCTACGCCTTCGTGATGCTGCTGCTGGGCTACTTCCAGTCGCTCCAGCCGCTGGATCGCAAGCCGGTGCCGCTCCCCGAGGACCCGCGGCGCTGGCCCACCGTCGACGTCTACATCCCCACCTACAACGAGCCGCTCTCGGTGGTGCGCGCCACGGTGCTCGCCGCCAGGCGGATCGACTGGCCCGCCGACAAGCTGCGCGTCTACATCCTCGACGACGGCAGGCGCGACGCCTTCCGCGCCTTCGCCGCGGAGGCGGGGGTGGGTTACATCGTCCGCCCCGACAACAAGCACGCCAAGGCGGGCAACCTCAACCACGCCCTCGGCCGCACCAAGGGCGAGTACATCGCCATCTTCGACTGCGACCACGTCCCCACGCGCTCGTTCCTCCAGACCGTCATGGGCTGGTTCCTGCGCGACCGCAAGCTGGGGATGATCCAGACGCCGCACCACTTCTACTCGCCGGATCCGTTCGAGCGGAACCTCTCCACCTTCCGGAAGGTGCCCAACGAGGGGGAGCTCTTCTACGGCCTGATCCAGCCGACCAACGATCTCTGGAACGCCGCCTTCTTCTGCGGCTCCTGCGCGGTGCTGCGCCGCAGCGCCCTCGAGGCGGTGGGCGGCGTCGCCGTGGAGACGGTGACCGAGGACGCCCACACCGCCCTCAAGATGCACCGCAAGGGCTTCACCACCGCCTACATCGCCATCCCGCAGGCCGCGGGCCTCGCCACCGAGAGCCTCTCCGCCCACGTGGGCCAGCGCATCCGCTGGGCGCGCGGCATGGCGCAGATCTTCCGCGTCGACAACCCGCTGCTCGGCCGTGGCCTCAGCCTGGCGCAGCGGCTCTGCTACCTGGGCGCGATGATGCACTTCCTCTACGGCATCCCGCGCCTGGTCTTCCTCACCGCGCCGCTCGCCTACCTGGTCTTCGACCTCCACATCCTCAATGCGCTGCCGCTGGCGGTCCTCGCCCACTGGCTGCCGCACATGGCCCACTCGCTGATGACCAACTCGCGGATCCAGGGCAGGTACCGCCACTCGTTCTGGTCGGAGATCTACGAGACCTGCCTCGCCGCCTACATCACGCTGCCCACCACCATCGCGCTCATCCGGCCGAAGTCCGGCTCGTTCAACGTCACCGCCAAGGGTGGCCAGGTGGAGAACGTCTTCTTCGACAAGCGGATCGCCATGCCGTACCTGGCCCTCTGCGCGATCAACCTCACCGCCCTCGGCTTCGGCCTCGCCCGCCTCGGCACCGGCAGCGGTGAGCTGGGCGTGATCGGCATCAACCTCTTCTGGACCCTCTACAACCTGCTCATCCTCGGCGCGACCGCGGCGGTGGCGTGGGAGAGCCGGCAGGTGCGCCAGAAGCACCGCGTGCCGGTCCAGCTCCCGGCGATGCTCCGCCTCGACGACGGGCGCACGGTGCGCTGCAGCACCCGCGACCTCTCGCTGGGCGGCGCGCGGATCGCGCTGGCGGAGGGGCGCACGATCGACGCGGGCACCTTCCTCCACCTCTCGATCTTCACCGGCGGCGACGAGCTGCCGCTCCCGGTCCACGTGGTGCGGCAGGACGGCCAGGACCTGCGCGTCCGCTTCGGCCGCATGGGCGTGGACGAGGAGGGCAAGCTGGTGGAGGCGATCTTCTCCCGGGCGGACGCGTGGCTCGGCTGGCGCAGGAGCGACGGCAGGGATCGCCCGCTGGGCGCGCTGGCGCAGATCACCGGCAGGGCGATCGGCGGGACGCTGCGCCTCCTCCGCCGCCCGACGGCGGGAGGTGCCGCATGATCCGCTTCCTCGCCCCCGCGCTGGTCCTCCTCCTCGCGCTCCCCGCCGTCGCGGAGGTCCACAAGCTGCGCCTCGAGGACATGGGCCTCGCCCGCACCCTGCAGCGCTACCACACCGGCGCGACCCTCGATCTCCACTTCGCCGGCCGCAAGAGCGAGGTGCCCACCGCGGCCCGGCTGCGCCTCGAGCTCGACCCCGCGGTGGCGGAGGGGCAGGTCCGCCAGATCGAGATCCGGGTCAACCAGGAGCCGGTGGCCACCATCCGGCCGGGCAAGGAGCCGGAGCACGAGGTGACCATCGACCCGATGCTCCTCAGCGACCGGAACCTCCTCTCGCTCCGGATGATCCCCATGACCGACGGTCCGTGCGGCGACGTGACGCAGGGGCTCTGGTCGGTGGTGAAGGGAGGCACGCTGGAGTTCGAGGGGACGCCGCTGCCGCTCCCCAACGATCTCTCGATCCTCCCGCTCCCGTTCTTCGATCGGGGCTTCGATCGATCGGCGACCATCCCGGTGGTCTTCGCCACCCCGCCGTCGCCGGGGACCGTGCAGGCGGCGGCGCTCTTCGCCGGCGCCATCGGCGTCGACGGCGGCATCTCCGTCCGCTTCCCGGTCCACGTCGGCGAGCTCCCCGACGACCACGCCATCGTCTTCCTCGACTCGGCGGAGGGCGCGGCGGCGCTCGGCCTCCCCGCGCCGGAGGGCGCCACCCTGCGCATGGTCGATCGCCCGGGCGAGGGTGCCACCGGCCACAAGCTCCTCGTCCTCGCCGGCAGGACGCAGGCGGAGCTGGAGCGGGCCGTGCGCCGCTTCGCCGCCGACACGGCGGGCCTCCACGGCGAGGTGGTGCTGGTCGAGGAGCAGGAGATGGCGCCCGCCCGCCAGCCCTACGACGCCCCGCGCTGGGCGCGCCTCGACGAGGCGCTTACCTTCGGCAGGATCGCCGACCCGGCGGAGCTGGTGCAGAGCGGCACCACCGGCGGGTCGATCCCGGTGCGCTTCCGTCTGCCGCCCGATCTCTTCGCCTGGCCTTCGGAGTGGATCGATCTCGACCTCGACTACCGCGGCACGCTCCCCGAGGGGATCGCGCCGCCGCGCCTCGACGTGGAGATGAACGGATCCTTCGTGGGGACGCTGCCGGTGATCGATCCGATGAGCGCCGGGCCGCAGCACGCGCGGCTGCGGATCCACCGCGACGTGGTGCGCGGCTACAACGAGATCCTCGTCCACGTCACCTGGCCCGAGGAGGCGCGGAGCTGCACCGCCGGCGCGAGCGCCGACGGGGCGCGGATCGAGCTCCTCCCCACCTCGACGCTTCACGTCCACGAGCTGCCCCACTTCGCGCGCATGCCCGACGTGGCCGGCTTCGTCGACGACGGCTTCCCCTTCACCCGGCTGGCCGACCTGTCCGAGACCGCCTTCATCCTGCCCGCCGAGCCGAAGCCGCAGGAGATCGCCACCGTCCTCTCGGTGGTGGCCCACTTCGGCGCGATCACCGGCGTGCCCGGCGGACGGCTCACCGTCCTCGGCGCGGAGGAGGTGCCGCGCCAGCTCGACAAGGACCTGATCCTCGTCGGCACGGTGGAGGACCACGCCCTGCTGCGCCGCTGGAGCGCGCGCTTCCCCCTCGCGTTCACCGGCGCGGGGCCGCGGCTCCAGCTCCCGGAGCAGGCCAACCCGATCCTCTCGCTCCTCGCCGGCAGGCCCGAGGCCCGCGACCTGGAGCGCGCCCGGCCGGTGCTGGTGCGCGCCGCGCACCCGGCGGCGGTGATGGCGATGGAGTCGCCGCTGGCGAAGAGCCGCACGGTGGTGGCGGTGACCGCCGGCACCCTCGAAGACCTTCCCGGCGTCGCCGAGATGCGCGGCTTCGCGGAGAGCCGCACCCGCGTCGGCGATCTCCTTCTCCTCGACCAGGGGCAGCGCTGGGCCTTCCGCATCGGCCCCACCTGGAACCAGGGGAAGATCGATCGCTTTACCGAGATCCGGTGGTTCCTCGGCAACCACTGGATCGCGCTGGTGCCGATGCTCCTCGTGGGGGCGCTCGCCTGCGCGTGGATGATGCGCGGCTCGCTGGAGCGCCGGGCGGCGCGGCGGCTCGCTCCCTCGTCGGAGGCGCCGGCTTGAGGGGGATCCGCTGGCTGCTGCTCCTCTCCCTCCTCGGCGGATGCGCCGCAGCTCCCAGGCCGACGCCCGCGGCGCCGCCCGTCGCGGAGCGGGAGCATCCGCCGCTGCCGGACATCTTCGCGCCGGGCGGGGCGCCGGGCGGAGCAGCGGCAGCGCAGGAACCGGACGTGGTGATCGCCGTGCGGTCACCCGAGCCGTGCGACTGGCCGCTGTGGCGGGCCTACCAGGCCCGCTTCATCTCGCCCGACGGGCGGGTGATCGATCGGACCGACGACGACAAGTCGACCTCCGAGGGGCAGTCCTACGCGCTCTTCTTCGCGCTGGTCGCCGGGGATCGGCCCCTCTTCGATCGCCTCCTCCTCTGGACCGAGGAGAACCTCGCCGGCGGCGATCTCCGGGAGCGGCTCCCCGCGTGGAAGTGGGGCAGGGGGGAGGACGGGACGTGGGGCGTCCTCGATCCCAACCCCGCGAGCGACTCCGATCTCTGGATCGCCTGGGTGCTCCACGAAGCGGCGCGGATCTGGAACGAGCCGAGCTACCGCCTGCTCGGCGAGCGGATGCTCGCCATGATCGAGAAGCGCGAGGTGAAGAACCTCCCGGGCCTGGGGAAGATGCTCCTCCCAGCGCCCGCGGGCTTCGAGCACGAGAAGGGCAGGTCGTGGCGGCTCAACCCCAGCTACCTGCCGCCCCAGCTCCTGCGGCGCTTCGCCAACCGGGGGCCGTGGGCGGAGGTGCTCGAGAACACCACGCGGATGATGCGGGAGAGCAGCCCGCACGGCCTGGTGGCCGACTGGATCCTCTGGCACCGCGACCACGGCTTCGGCGTCGATCCGGTCAAGGGGGCGATCGGCTCGTACGACGCGATCCGCGTCTATCTCTGGGCCTCGTTCCTCGATCCCGATGATCCGCTCCGGCCGGTGTGGATGGCGGCGACCGAGGGGCTGTGGCGGCAGTGGCAGCACCTCGGCGAGGTGCCGGAGACGGTGGACGTGGTCTCCGCCCGGGCGGCGCGGCGCGGGCCGCCGGGCTTCACCGCGGTCCTCCTCTCCGAGGCGGTGACCCGTGGCAACGACGCGGCGGCGGCGCGGCTGGAGGAGGCGCTCGCCCGCACCTGGAACGGATCGCTCTACGGCGATCCGCCGACGTACTACGACCAGAACCTGATCCTCTTCGCGCGCGGGCACGTCGAGGGACGTTTCTCCTTTGCCCGCGATGGAACGCTGCGGACCCGCGGCGATGGTGGGGGGTGTGGCGAATGAGCAGAAGGCACGCTGCGGCGATCATCGGCGCGCTGCTTCTCGTCCCGGCGGCGGCGCCGGCACAGTCGGCGCTCGATCGGCTGCTGGAGAACGCGCGGTACTGGGAGGCGCGGGGGCGCGAGGACAAGGCGGTGGAGGCCTGGGAGAAGGTGCTCCTCTCCCAGCCGGACAACGCGGACGCGCTCCTCACCCTGGGGCTCCACCACGCCAGGAAGGGCGAGACCCGCAAGGCCAACGAGTACCTCGGCCGCCTCCGCAAGGCGGCGCCCAACCACCCGGGCATCGCCCAGCTCCAGCAGGCGCTGCGGATCGGCAGCGAGTCCGAGGACCTGCTCGGGAAGGCGCGCGCGCTGGCGAGCAAGGGGGACGCGAAGGGCGCCGTCGCCGCCTACCAGCAGCTCTTCGGCGGCGAGGAGCCGTCGCGGACCCTGGCGGTGGAGTACTACCAGACGCTGGCGGGCGCGCCCGGCGGCTGGGAAGCGGCCCGCGCCGGCCTCGAGCGGCAGATCGCCCGGGGCAACGACGGCGCGCCGGTACGCCTCGCTTTGGCGCAGATCCTCACCTACCGCAGCACCACCCGGCGCGAGGGCATCCGCCAGCTCGAGGAGCTGGTGCGCCAGCCCGCGGTGGCGGCGGCGGCGGCGCAGTCGTGGCGCCAGGCCCTCCTCTGGCTCGACGGCAACGCGGGCGACATCCCCACCTTCCAGCGCTACCTGGAGCGCCACCCCCTGGACAACGAGGTGCAGGCGCGGCTCGCCCAGGTGCGCGCCGGCGCGGTGGGGCCCGCGATCCAGAGCGGCTTTCGCGCCCTCGAGCGGGAGGAGCTGAGCGAGGCGGAGGCGCTCTTCTCCCGGGCGGGCAGCACCGCCGAGGCGCTGGTGGGCAAGGCCCTCGTCGCCATGGAGAAGCGCGACTTCGCCACCGCCCGCGCCCTCCTCGAGCAGGTGAAGGCGCAGCGGCCGAAGCAGCCGGAGATGTGGGAGCAGTCGCTGCGCAGCGCCACCTTCTGGGCGACGATCGAGGAGGGCCATGCGGCCCGCGACCGCCGCGACTGGGCGGTGGCGGAGGCGAAGTACAGGGAGGCGGCGGCTGCTGCGCCTGGCGAGCGCTTCCATGCGGAGATGGCGCTCGGCCACCTCAACCTGCTCCGCGAGCGGCCGGCGGAGGCGATCGTCCACTTCGACGCGGCACTCGCCGCGCGCGCGGACGAGCCGGAGGCGCTGCGCGGCCTGGTCACCGCCCTGATGCAGACCGGCGACGCGGCGCGCGCCGCGAAGATCAACGACAAGCTCGCCTCCATCGCGCCGGAGAAGGCCTACTCCGCCGGCGCCATCGCCTCGGAGCGGCTGCGCGGCGAGGCGAAGGAGCTGCGCCAGGAGCGAAGGCTCGCCGAGGCGCGGGCGCGCCTGCAGGCGGCGGTGGACGCCGACCCCACGAACGTTTGGGCCCACCACGATCTCGCCAACATCCACCTGGAGATGGGCGACGCCGCCAGCGCGCGGCTCGCCCTCAATCGGCTCATCGCGGTGGCGCCGGACCTGCCGGAGATCCGGATCATCCAGACCCGCCTGCTGGCGGCGGAGGGATCGTGGGGCGCCGCGCTCGACCTCCTCTCCAGCGTGCCCGACGCCCAGCTCGATGAGGGCACCCGGCGCTGGAAGCGCGAGCTGCAGCTCCGCGACGAGATCGATCGGATCCTCGCCACCGCCGGCGGCGACCGCACCTTCGCCCGGGCGGCGCTGCAGGATCTCCAGGCCCGCTTCCAGGACGATCCGGAGCTCCTCGTGGTGGTGGCGGAGGCGTGGGGGCAGCTCGGCGATGCCCAGCGGGCGGGGGTGGCGGTGCGCGAGGTGCTCGTGCGCACCCGCCACCCGACGGCCGGCCTCAAGCTGCGCCTCGCCGCGGTCCTCTTCCACGCCAGGCACGAGCAGGAGCTGGTGGCGATGCTCCGCGAGATCGCCGGCATGCCGGGCCTCTCCCTCTCGGAGAAGCGCGACCTGCAGGCGCTGCGGGTGGGCCACGGCGTGCGCACCGCGGACAGGCTGCGGGAGGAGGGCGCCTTCAACCGCGCCTTCAGCCAGCTCAGCCCGCTGGTGCAGGACTACCCCGACGATCCCGCGCTCCTCTGCGCGGTGGCGCGCCTCTACCGGAGCGCCGGCCAGGACAAGGAGGCCCACGCGGTCTACCTGCGCGTGCTCCGCGAGCATCCCGCGCGCTTCGAGGCGCGGCAGGGGGCGGTGGAGACCGCGGTGGCGCTCCAGCTCCACGCGGAAGCGGAGCGCCTCTCCCTGGAGGCGGTGCGCCAGTCGCCCAACGACCCCCGGGCGCATCTCCTCGAGGCGCGCCGGCTCATCGCCGCAGGCGAGCCCGGCGCGGGCATGGACGCCCTGCGCCGCGCGGAGGCGCTGGCCACCGCCACCACCGCCGAGGCGCTCACCTGGAGCAACAGAAGCGAGGCGCTGGAGTTCGACAGCTCCAGCAGCGAGATCCTCCGCCACGCCTCCCTCCAGTTCACCCGCGTGGCGCCGGCGGAGGATCGGGCGGCGCAGCAGGGCCTGCTCGCGGAGATCGAGCGGGAGATCGACAACCTGCAGTCGCGTCTCGGCGTGCAGGCCTCCGCCGCGCCGCGGGTCCGGGTGCGCGACGGCGAGGAGGGGTTGGGGCTCCTCACCGCCGTCGAGGTGCCGGTCACCCTCTCCATCCCCCTCGGCTACCAGTCGGAGGTGGAGCTCCAGGTGACGCCGGTATCGGTGGGCAACGGGGCGCTCCCCCTCGACCAGGCGGCGACCGTGGCCCGCTTCGGCAGCGGCGCGCCCCTGGGCGACGGGCCGGAGGAGACCACCGGCGGCACCGCGGTGCAGGTCGCCTGGCGCAACGACGGCCTGCGCCTCGACGTCGGCTCGACGCCCCTCGGCTTCCCCGTGGTCAACGTGGTCGGCGGGATCGAGTGGAGCTGGCGCGGCCCCGGCGTGGGGCTCAAGGTCGACCTCGAGCGGCGCGCGGTCACCGACAGCGTCCTCTCGTGGGCCGGCACCACCGATCCCCTCTCCGGCGAGACGTGGGGCGGCGTGGTGCGCACCGGCGGTCGCGTCGATCTCGGCTTCGAGCAGCCCGGCTCGCTCTTCTACATCTTCGGCGGCTACCACCTCCTCACCGGCGAGAAGCTCGACGACAACTCCTTCGGCGAGGCGGGCGCCGGCGCGGAGTGGAGCATCCACGCCGACGACGTGAGCGAGGTGACCGTGGGCACCGGCCTGGTCGCCCTGACGTACGCGAAGAACCAGCGCCACTTCACTTTCGGCCACGGCGGCTACTTCAGCCCCCAGGCCTTCGTCCGCGCCGGCGTTCCCCTGCGCTGGAAGGGGGCGGTGGGCAAGGTGCAGTGGAACGTGCTGGTCGATCCCGGCGTCAACTGGTTCCGCGAGGACGAGGTGGCCTACTTCCCCAGCGATCGGGCGCTGCAGGAGCAGCTCGACGGGAGCGTCGACGGGGACGGCAATCCGCTCCCCTCCTACTACCCGGGGCAGAACACGGTCTCCTTCTCGCTCAACGCGGAGCCGCGCCTCTCCCTCGACGTCAGCCGCTCCATGCAGGCGGGCTTCTTCGCCGACCTGCACACCGCCGAGGACTACCGCGAGGTGGCGGGGGGCATCTTCCTCCAGGGCACCTTCAACGGCGGCAGGCGGCGCTGATCCGCCGCTGCAGGGGAGGGTCGCGGGCGATAGAGTAGGCGAATGGAGCGACTCTCTCCCGCGGCGGCGGAACCGCGCCTGCTGGAAGTGCTGCGGACGCTGCGCGACGCCGGCCACGAAGCCTGGGTGGTGGGCGGCGCGGTCCGCGATCTCCTGCTGGGCAGGGAGGTCCACGAGTGGGACCTCGCCTGCTCCGCCCGGGCGGAGGAGGTGGTCCGCCTCTTTCCCCGGGTGATCGCCACCGGCCTGCAGCACGGCACCGTCACCGTGCTCCACGAACGCCTGCCGGTGGAGGTGACCACCTACCGCGGCGCCGGCGCCTACGCCGGCGGGCAGCCGCGCGAGGTGGAGTCGGTGGGGACGATCGAGGAGGACCTGGTTCACCGCGACCTGACCATCAACGCCCTCGCCTGGGATCCGCTCGGCGGCCGCTTCCTCGATCCCACCGGCGGGGTGGAGGACCTGCGCTGCAAGCGGGTCCGCGCCGCGGGCGATCCCACCGCCCGCTTCGACGAGGATCCCCTGCGCACCCTGCGCGCGGTGCGCTTCGCCAGCGTCCTCGGCTTCCGCCTGGAGCGCTCCACCCGCAGGGCGATCCCGCCGTTCCTCCCGCGCTTCGCCGCGGTGGCGGTGGAACGGGTGCGCAACGAGCTGGAGAAGATGCTGGTCGGTCCCCACCCGCGCTACGGGATCGAGCTGATGCGGCGCACGGGCCTCCTTGCCCACGTCGTCCCCGAGCTCCTCGAGGGCTTCGGGATGCGGCAGAACCGCTGGCACCGCTACGACGTCTACCACCACGCCCTGCGCTCGCTCGACGCGGCGCCGCCACGGCTGGCGGTGCGTCTCGCCGCGCTCCTCCACGACGTGGACAAACCGCGGTGCGCGGCGCCGTCGCCGAAGGAGCCGGGTGCCCACACCTTCTACAACCACGAGGTGAGCGGCGCGGAGCGGGCGAAGGAGATCCTCCTCCGGCTCCGCTTTCCCACCCGGCTCGCGGAGGAGGTGGCGCTCCTCGTGCGGGAGCACCAGTTCGTCTACACCGACGACTGGAGCGACGGCGCGGTGCGCCGGATGCTGGCGCGGGTGGGGCGGGAGCGGATCGACGACCTGCTCGCGGTGCGCGAGGCGGACGTCCGCGGCCGCGGCCGCTACGTGGAGGAGGGGCTGGAGAACGTCCGCGCCCTGCGGGAGCGGGTGCGTCGCCTCGAGGAGAAGGAGCTTGCCCTCGACGTGAAGGACCTGGCCCTCGGCGGGCGCGAGGTGATGGAGGCGCTGGGCGAGGGACCCTCGCCGCGGATCGGGGCGGCGATGCGGTGGCTCCTCGGGCAGGTCCTCGAGAACCCCTCGGTCAACACCCCGGAGGGGCTGCGGGCGTTGCTGCAAAGATGGGAGGGGGAGGGCGCGTGATCTCTCCGCAGGGGCGCGCACAGGGAATCCACAGTTTCCCCACAGATGCCCGCGCGGGCGGTTGGGGGAAAACCGCCGTTCCACGCTGTTCCCCGGCCTGGAGCGCATTTTCGATGATTTTCAACCCCCTTGTGGATGGGGGTTTGCCTTGTGGAAAAGTTGTGCGGGAATCCGCGGGGGGAGGCGCCTGCAGGGCGGGGGCCCACCCCCATTCCCCGGCCACGGCCCCGAGGCGGAGCGGATGAGCGACGACGGCAGGGACGAGCGATCCGAGCGCTTCCGCAGCGAGTTCCTCCAGGCGGTCTCCCACGAGCTGGCCACGCCGCTCACCCCGATCGCCGGCTACCTGAGGATCCTCCGCTCGGAGAAGCTGGGCCCCCTGAACGAGCGCCAGGCGAAGGTGGTGGACGCGATCCTCCAGTCCACCGAGCGCCTGACCCGCGTGCTCGACAACCTGGTCGACTTCGCCAACCTGGAGACCGGGCGGACGCACCTGCGCCGCGAGCGGGTGGAGCCCCGCGCCGTCGCCGAGGCGTGCATCGGGGGGCTCCGCGCCGCCGCCCGCAACCGCCGCATCTCCCTCGACCTCCTCGACGAGAGCGGCGGCAGGCAGCTGGTCGCCGACGCCGGGAAGCTCCGCCAGGCGCTGGGCAACCTGGTGGAGAACGCGGTGCGGTTCAGCCCCGCGGGCGGATCGGTGCTGGTCGCCATCCGGCAGGAGGGGGATGGCGTCGTCTTCTCGGTCTTCGACCAGGGCACGGGCGTCCCGGCGGAGGAGCAGGAGCGGATCTTCGAGCCCTTCGTCCACGCGGCGCGGGCGGGGGAGGCGGAGCGGGCGCCCGGGGCGGGGCTCGGGCTCCCGGTGGCGCGGGCGATCGCCGCCGCCCACGGCGGCAGGCTGTGGGTCGAGTCGCCGCCGCGGCTGGCGCCGGAGGGCGTCGCCCACCGCTACGGCGGCGCGTGCTTCTCGCTCCTGGTGCCCTGAAGGGAAGGCGGGCGAGCCGGTCCGGACGGCGCGCGGGCCACCGCCGCGATTGCACCGAAACCGCCGTCTGTTACAACGCGCCCATGCGTGTCGTCGTGGCCATGTCCGGCGGGGTCGATTCCTCCGCCGCAGCAGCGCTCCTCGTCGAGCAGGGGCACGAGGTGATCGGCATCTCCCTGCGCCTCTCCCGCGCCGAGGCGGGCAGGGCGCCGGGCCGCTGCTGCTCCCCTGACGATCTGGACGACGCCCGTGCGGTGGCCGATCGCCTCGGCATCCCCTTCTACGTCTTCGAGGCGACCGAGCTCTTCTCCCGCGCCGTGGTCGAGCCCTTCGTCGGATCCTACCTCGCCGGCGAGACGCCCATCCCCTGCCTCGCCTGCAACCGCGAGGTGAAGTTCGGCCACCTCCTCGCCCGCGCCGAGGCGCTGGGCGCCGCCCTCGCCACCGGCCACTACGCGCGGATCGTTCGCGGCGCCGACGGACGCTACCGCCTCCACCGCGGCGTCGACGCCTCGCGGGACCAGAGCTACTTCCTCTACCAGCTCGGGCAGCGGGAGCTTTCGCGCCTCCTCTTCCCGGTGGGCGGGCTCACCAAGGCCCAGAGCCGCGAGGTGGCGCGCCGTGCCGGCCTGCCCACCGCAGAGAAGCCCGAGTCCCAGGACATCTGCTTCGTCCCCGACGGCGACGCCGCAGGCTTCGTCGCCAGGGCGGCGGGGGCCGCGCCCGCGCCGGGCCCCATCGTCACCGAGGCGGGCGAGGTGATCGGCGAGCACGAGGGCCTCCACGCCTACACCGTGGGGCAGCGCAAGGGACTGCCCGCCGCCACCGCGGTGGGTGGCGGCACCCGCGGCCACAAGCTTCCCATCTACGTGAGCGAGATCCGGCCCGAGACCAACGAGATCGTCGTCGGCCCCGCGAGCGCCGTCGAGCGCACCACCTTCGCCGCCCGGGGCGCCCGCTGGGTCGGCGGCGCGCCGCCGCGGGAGGACGAGGTGCTCACCGTGCGCGTGCGCCACCGCCACGCGGGCACACCGTGCACCGTGCGCGCCGCCGGCGACGGCTTCGTGGTCACCGCCCTCGCGCCGGTGCGCGCCCCGGCGCCGGGCCAGTCCGCGGTGCTCTACCGCGGCGACGAGGTGGTGGGCGGGGGCGTCATCACCCGCGGCTAGCCCGACGCCGCCGGCCCCGGGGCGACGATCCGCCGCAGCGCCTCGTCGAGCCGCTCGGGATCGAGCGGCTTCTGCAGGAAGGCGATGGCGCCCAGGCCGAAGGCGCGATCGATCTCGTCCTGCCGGGCGGTGGCGGAGATCACCACCACCGGCGCCTCGTGGCGCTTCTCGCTCCTGCGAATGCGCAGGAAGGAGATGCCGTCGAGGAGGGGCAGGTAGAGATCGAGGACGATGGCGGCGAAGGAGCGCAGCCGGCAGAGGCGGAGCGCCTCCGCGCCGTTGAGCGCCCACTCGGTGGCGAGGCCGAGGCGCGCGGCCGCGTCGCGCACCTGCTCGTACGCCGCCTGCGAGTCCTCGACGACCAGCACCACTTCCCGTGCCAATGGCCCCGTCCTCCCGGTGTGCGCTTTAGACCGGCGCGCGGCCTCGCTGCAACACAGGAACTCTAAAAAAATCGGGCAGGAGGCGGCGTCACGCCTCGAAGGCGCAGCCCTCGCTCCCGCTCGCGTCGATCCAGGCGCGGCTCATCCGGGGGGCGTTGGTGGCCATCCCCAGGCCGCCGTGCCTGTCGACCACGATCACGCCCCCCTCGCCGCCCACCCGCGCCAGCTCGCGCACGCCGCTCTCCGCCGCCGCCTGCGCCGTCATCCCCGCCGCCAGGCGATCGGTCACGTGCTTGGCGAGGACCACCCGGAGGATCGCCTCGCCGTGGCCGGTGGCGGAGACTGCGCCCGCCCCGTCGTCCGCGTAGGTTCCGGCGCCGGGGATGGGTGAATCGCCCACGCGGCCGGGCAGCTTGCAGAGGATCCCGCCGGTGGAGGTGGCTGCCGCCACGTGGCCCCGCGCGTCGAGGGCCACCGCGCCCACCGTTCCCGGCGTGGGCTGCCACGGCTCGGCGGCGGCGCAGGAGCCGCCCTCCCGCTCCTTCCGCCAACGCTCCAGCGCCCGCTCCGTCACCAGCAGGGCGGAGGGCCAGGGCGCCACGCCGTGCGCCCGGGCGAAGCGCGCCGCCCCGTCTCCCGCGAGGAGGACGTGGCTGGAGCGCTCCATCACCAGCCGCGCCACCAGGATCGGGTTGCGCACGCCGGAGAGCGCGGCTACCGCACCCGCGCGGAGCGACGCACCGTCCATGAGGCAGGCGTCCATCTCCACCTCACCATCCGCGTTGAGGGTGGAGCCGGTGCCTGCGTTGAAGGAGGGATCGTCCTCGAGGGCGACGCAGGCCGCCACCGCGGCGTCGATGGCGGTGCCGCCCGCCGCGAGGATGCGGTGGCCCGCCCGCGCCGCCTCGAGGCAGCCGCGGGCACAGGCATGGGCGCGGTCGTCGGGGAAGATCGCCCCGGCGCCGCCGTGGACGAGGATGGCGGTGGGCATGGGTGGGGCCCACGCTAGCAGGCGGCCAGCGGCGGATGGAAGCGCTCGCCGGTCTGCTTGACCGGCGTTGCTCGCGGTGGGTATGTGGACGCCCGATTCGTTGGTTGCAGGGAAACAAGGAGAGGTGCAATGGCGGAGAAGCGCGAGGTTGTCATCGTCGGGGCGGCACGTACGCCGATCGGAGCCTTCCTGGGCTCGCTGTCGTCGCTCCCCGCTCCGAAGCTCGGCGCGGCGGCGATCAAGGGCGCCCTCGAGCGCTCGGGCGTTTCCGGCGAGGCGGTCGACCTCGTCGTCATGGGCAACGTCCTCCAGGCCGGCGTCGGCCAGGCCCCCGCCCGCCAGGCGACGATCTACGCGGGCCTCCCGGAGAAGACCCCCGCCGTCACCCTCAACAAGGTCTGCGGCTCGGGCCTCGAGGCGGTGATCCACGCGGCGCGCGCCATCCTCGTCGGCGACGCCGAGGTGGCGGTGGCGGGCGGCATGGAGTCGATGTCCAACGCCCCCTACCTCTCCTACACCAACCGGACCGGCGCGCGGATGGGCGACGTCAAGCTCGTCGACGCGATGATCAAGGACGGCCTCTGGGATCCCTACGGCGACTTCCACATGGGCAGCGCCGGCGAGGCCTGCGCCGAGAAGATGTCGATCCCGCGCTCCGCGCAGGACGAGTACGCCATCGAGTCGACCCGCCGCGCGGTCGAGGCGCAGAAGGCGGGCGCCTTCGTCGCCGAGATCGTCCCGGTGGAGGTGCCCGGCAAGAAGGGCGACGTCACCGTGGTGAGCGAGGACGAGGGGCCCAGGACCGCGCGCCCGGAGAAGATCCCCACCCTCAAGACGGTGTTCAAGAAGGACGGCACCATCACCGCCGCCAACGCCTCGTCGATCAACGACGGCGCCGCCGCGGTGGTGCTGATGACGAAGGAGCGCGCCCTCGCGGAGGGGCGCGAGATCCTCGCCACGATCACCTCCTGGGGCCACGCGGCGCGCACGCCGGTGGAGTTCACCATCGCCCCCGCCGACTCGATGCGCAACGCGCTCGCCAGGGCGAAGCTCGAGGTGAAGGACATCGACCTCTTCGAGGTGAACGAGGCCTTCGCGGTGGTGGCCCTCGCCAACAACCAGATCCTCGGCCTCGACCCGGCGAAGGTGAACGTCCGCGGCGGCGCGGTGGTCCTCGGCCACCCGATCGGCGCCTCGGGCACCCGCATCCTCGTCACGCTCCTCTACGCCATGAAGGATCTGGGCAAGAAGCGCGGCATGGCCTCGCTCTGCATCGGCGGCGGCGAGGGCGTGGCCCTGATCGTCGAGCGGTAAGGTTCGGAACGGGCGGCACGACGCACCCGAAGCGCCGTGCCGCCGAACCCTGGGAGACTGCTTCGTGAACAAGGTCTACGAGAGCGCCGACGCAGCCGTCGCCGACATGTTCGACGGCATGACGCTCATGGCCGGCGGCTTCGGCCTCTGCGGCAACCCGGAAAATCTGATCGCTGCCATCCACCGCAAGGGGGTGAAGGACATCTCCCTCATCTCCAACAACTGCGGCACCACCGATCTCGGCCTCGGCATCCTCCTCCAGGCGAAGCAGATCCGGAAGATCACCGCTTCGTACGTGGGCGAGAACAAGGAGTTCGAGCGGCAGTTCCTCTCGGGCGAGCTCGAGGTGGAGCTCAACCCGCAGGGTACCCTCGCCGAGCGGATTCGCGCCGGCGGCGCGGGCATCGGCGCCTTCTACACGCCCACCGGCGTGGGGACGAAGATCGCCGAGGGGAAGGAGACGCGGATCATCGACGGCCGCGAGTACCTCCTCGAGATGCCGCTCAAGGCCGACTTCGCCATCGTCCGCGCCTGGAAGGCGGACAAGTGGGGCAACCTGGTCTTCCGCAAAACCGCCCGGAACTTCAGCCCGATGATGTGCAAGGCCGCGAAGGTCACCATCGTCGAGGCGGAGAACCTGGTGGAGGTGGGCGAGCTTGACCCCGACGAGATCCACGTCCCCTCGATCTACGTCCACCGGATCGTGCAGGGCCGCGACTACCAGAAGTGGATCGAGCGGCGCACCACCCGGCCCCGGGCCTGACATCTTTCCCGGCGCTCTTCGCGAGCGCCGTCGAGGACTTTGCGATGCCTCTCACTCGCGAGCAGATCTGCCAGCGCGTCGCCCAGGAGCTGCAGGACGGCTTCTACGTCAACCTGGGCATCGGCATGCCCACGCTGGTGGCCAACTACGTTCCCGCAGGCGTCGAGGTGGTGCTCCAGTCCGAGAACGGGATGCTGGGCATCGGCCCCTATCCCTACCCCGGCGAAGAGGACCCCGACCTGATCAACGCGGGCAAGGAGACGGTGACCGAGATCAAGGGCACCGCCTACTTCGACTCCGCCGAGTCGTTCGCGATGATCCGCGGCGGCCACATCGACCTCGCCATCCTCGGTGCCATGGAGGTGAGCGAGAAGGGCGATCTGGCCAACTGGATGATCCCCGGCAAGATGATCAAGGGCATGGGCGGGGCGATGGATCTCGTCTCCGGCGCCAAGCGCGTGATCGTCACCATGGAGCACGTCTCCAAGGACGGGAAGTCGAAGATCCTCAAGGAGTGCACGCTGCCCCTCACCGGAAAGCGCTGCGTCCACACCATCGTCACCGACTACGCGCTCTTCGACGTGACCCCGGACGGCCTGGTGCTCAAGGAGCTCGCCCCCGACGTCACCGTCGACGACGTGCGCCGGATCACCGAGGCCGCCTTCACGGTGGCCCCGGAGATTAAGCCGATGCTGCGGTAGGCGCACGCCAGCCTGCATCCGGAGCGAGGGCGGGATTGCCACCGGGGCGATCCCGCCCTTGCCGTTGGCGCGCCCCACGGGCCCCTGCATTGCCCCGCGTGCCGCCGCGTCCCCACTTTCGCAACATGGGACACTTTGCGCGGCGCCGGGGAGGCGGGCGGTAGATGGGCGAGACGCTCCGGGTCCTCCTCGTCGAGGACAATCCGGACGACGCGGAGCTGATCCTGCGCGAGCTGCGCAGGGGAGGCTTCGAGCCGTCGTTCCGCAGGGTGGACGACGCGGAGGCGTTCCGGGAAGCGCTGACCACGCAGGCCTGGGACGTGATCCTCTCCGACTACGTCCTGCCCGGCTTCGACGGGCTGCGCGCGCTGGAGATCGTGGCGGAGAAGGCGCTCGACCTGCCGTTCATCCTCGTCTCCGGGCAGATCGGGGACGAGGTCGCCGTCTCGGTGATGAAGGCGGGGTGCGCCGACTACGTGCCCAAGGAGAACCTCGCCCGCCTGGCCCCCGCGATCCGCAGGGAGCTGCGCGAGGCCCGGATCCGCAGGGAGCGCCGGCACGCCCGGGAGGCGCTCCGGTTCCTCGCCGAGGTGAGCGCGGCCTTCGTGGGCAGCCTCGACTACGAGGAGACGATCCGCGTGGCCGCGCGGCAGGCGGTTCCCTACCTGGCGGACATCTGCCTCATCGACGTGATCGACGAGGGGGGCAGGGTGCGGCGGCTCGGCCAGGCCCAGTCCGATCCGGCGCTGGAGCAGGTCCTGCGCGACCTCGCCACGAGCTTCCCCTCCGTTCCGGGCTCGCCCAACGCCGCGGCCCAGGCGATGCAGACCGGCCGCTCGGTCCTGATCGCCGAGGTCGACGAGGATCGGATTGCCACCTTCTCCCGCGAGCCGCGCCACAGGGAGATGCTGCGCTCGCTGGGGCTCCGGTCCGGCCTCGCGGTGCCGTTGGTGGCCCGCGGCAAGATCATCGGCGCGCTCACCCTCGGCTACACGCAGCGGACCTACTCGAAGGCGGACGTGGCCACCGCCGAGGATTTCGCCCGGCGCGCGGCGCTCTCCATCGAGAACGCGCGCCTCTACCGCGAGGCGCGGCGGGCGGTGGAGGAGACGGAACACGCCCTGGCGGAGGCGCAGGAGGCGATCCGCGTCCGGGACGAATTCCTCTCGGTCGCCTCCCACGAGCTCAAGACGCCGCTGACCGCGCTCAAGGTCCAGATCGGCAACATCGGGCGGAGCGTGCGCGACGAGAAGCTGGCGACGGCGCTCGCGGGGACGCGCCGGCAGATCGATCGCCTCGCGCTTCTCATCGACAACCTCCTCGACGTTTCCCGCCTCGCCGCGAGCGGCGTGTCGATCGAGCCCGGTCCGGTCGATCTGGTGGAGCTGGTCCACGAGGTGGTGGAGCGGAACGGCGCCCAGCTCCGCAGGGCGGGCTGCCCCGTCGTCTTCGAGATGCCCGCCAGCGTCAGCGGCGTCTGGGATCGGTCTCGGATCGAGCAGGTCCTGGGGAACCTGCTCTCCAACGCGGTCAAGTTCGGCGCGGGCAAGCCGATCGAGATCGCGGTGCGGCCGGTCGGCGACAGGGTGCGCCTCACCGTGCGCGACTACGGGATCGGCATCGCTCCCGAGGATGCGCAGCGGATCTTCGAGCGTTTCGAACGTGCCGTCTCGGCCCGCCACTACGGCGGCCTCGGCCTGGGGCTCTTCATCACGAGGCAGATCGTCGAGGCGCACGGCGGGAGCATCCGGGTGGAGAGCCCGGCCGGTGGCGGATCGGCCTTCACCGTGGAATTGCCGCTCGTCACCGGCGGCAGGGAGGAGGCGTCCTGGGCACATTGAGCGACAAGATCCTCGCCGCCTGCACGCGGGAGGGCGCCTGCGCGGAGACGGTGCTCGCCGCCTTCGGCGAGGCGCTGGGGGGGCCGGTGTGCGTCTGGCCCCACTGCAGCGAGGTGGCGGCCCTGCTTCCTGCCGCACCGGCGGAGGAGCCGGCGCGGGAGGGTGCCAGGCGGGAGGCGGAGGCGACGGGCCGCGCCACCTGGGCGGACGGCGCCGCGTGGGTGCCGGTCCGCAGCGGCGGGGCGCTCCTCGCCATGATCCGCGTCCCTCTCGAGCGGCCTCCCGAGCCGGCGCTCGTCGCGGATCTCGAGGTGGGCGCCGTCGCCTTCGGCCTGGTCCTCGCCCGCGAGGCGGAGCGGCGGCGCGCGGATCGGATGGAGGCGATCTTCGACCGCGTCGCCCATCCGATCTTCGTCAAGGATCGCCGCTACCGCTGGGTGCTCCTCAACCAGGCCTTCTGCGACCTGGTGGGCTGGAGCCGGGAGGAGCTCCTCGGCCGCACCGACTACGACTACTTCCCGAAGGAGCAGGCGGACTGGTTCCGGGCCAAGGACATCGAGATGTTCGAGACCGGCCGCACCATCCAGATCGAGGAGGAGCCGATCACCGACGCCGCGGGCACGACCCACCTCCTCGCCACCACCAAGGTGCCGCTCGTCGGCCCCGACGGAGAGGTCACCCACCTCGTCGGAATCATCCACGACATCACCCGGCTCAAGCGGATCGAGGCGGAGCTGCAGCAGACCAACGAGGAGCTCCAGGCCGAGGTGGCGGAGCGCACCGCCGCCATCACCCGCCTCGACGCGCTCAACAAGGAACTGGAGGCGTTCAGCTACTCCGTCTCCCACGACCTCCGCGCCCCGCTGCGGAGCATCGCCGGCTTCAGCCGGGCGGTGCTCGAGGACTACGCGGACCGGCTCGACGAGCAGGGGCGGCGCTACCTGGAGCGGATCCACGCCAACGCGCAGCGGATGGGGCAGCTCATCGACGACCTCCTCTCGCTCTCGCGGGTGAGCCGGATCGAGCTGCGGCCGGAGGCGGTGGATCTGGGTGCCATCGCGGCGGAGATCGTGGAGGGGCTGCGGGAGGCGGAGCCGGAGCGCGACGTGGAGGTGGAGATCGCCCCGCGGCTCGAGGTGCTCGGAGACAAGCGGCTCCTCGGCATCGCGCTGGAGAACCTGCTCCGCAACGCCTGGAAGTTCACCGGGCGGGTGGAGAAGGCGCGGATCGAGATCGGCGCCGCCGTCGTCGAGGGCGAGCGCGCCTTCTTCGTGCGCGACAACGGCGCGGGCTTCGACATGGCCGACGCGGGCAAGCTCTTCCGGCCCTTCTCCCGCCTCCACCGCACCGAGGACTTCCCCGGCACCGGCATCGGCCTGGCCACCGTGCAGCGGATCGTCCACCGCCACGGCGGGCGGCTGTGGGCGGAGGCGGCGCCGGGGCAGGGGGCGACCTTCTGGTTCACCGTGCCGGAGCCCGCGGCGCTGGCGGGACAGGCTGCTTGACCTGCGCGGAGGCGCGGATAGGGTGGCCGCTTTCGGCGGTTTCCCCCGGTATGAGCGCGCTTCCTCCCCTCCGCATCGAGAGCCTCGCCCACGGCGGCGACGGCGTGGCCACGCTGCCCTCGGGCAGGAAGGTCTTCGTGCCCGGCACCGCGCCGGGCGACCTCGTCGAGATCGCCCCGCCGGAGGAGCGGGGACAGCACGCCCGCTCGACGCTGCTGCGGGTGATCGAGCCCTCGCCGGTACGGGTGGAGGCCGCGTGTCCCCACGCGGCGCGGTGCGGCGGCTGCCAGCTCCAGCACGTCGCCATCGAGGCCCAGCGGGCGGCGAAGGAGGAGGCCTTCTACGCGGCGCTGGAGCGGATCGGCGGCCTCGCCCGCTCCGCCATCGGCGACCCGAGGCCGATCGTCGCCTCGCCCGCCTCCTTCGGCTACCGCATCCGCTGCAGGCTCCACGTGCGCGGCGGCAGGGTGGGCTACCTGCGCCGCGGCAGCCACGAGCTGGAGGCGATCTCCACCTGCGGGCTGCTCGCGCCGGAGCTGGAGCGGCTCGCCCTGGCGGTGGCGGCGGCGGTGGAGCGGCGGCCGATCCGCGGCCTGCAGGACGTGGACGTGTGCGTGGGCGCCGACAGGAAGGGGGCGATCGCCCTCCACCCCGATCCCCGCGCGCCCGCCGGCTGGGCGGAGAAGGCGCCCCGGACCTTCGAGGGGATCGAGGGGCTGCAGGGGATGGTGGTCCTGCCGCCTCCCGCCGCGCCCGCTGCGAAGGGGCGCCGGGCGCCGCCGCCGGGGATGGGTGGGCCGGCGCCGCGGATCTACGGCGATCCGGTGGTGGCGCGGCCCGCGCCCCTCGCCGAAGGCGTCGCGCTCCTGGGGCGGCCCGACGTCTTTGCCCAGGCCAACGCCGCGGGAAACGAGGCGCTGGTGCGCGCGGCGATCGACGGGCTCGCCCTGCGCGGCGACGAGCAGGTGCTCGAGCTCTTCTGCGGCGCCGGCAACTTCACCTTCGGGCTGGCGGCGCGGAGCGCCCACGTCACCGCGGTGGAGCTGGAGGGCGCTTCCCTCGATCTCGCCCGGCGCGCGGCGGCGCGGGCGCGGGTGGAGGGCGTGCGCTTCGTCGCGGCCGACGCGGCGAGGGTGGTGGAGGACTTCGCCCGCGAGGGGCGGCGCTTCGATGCCTGCCTGCTCGATCCGCCCCGCTCCGGCGCCAAAGGCGTCGCGGAGGCGCTGGGGCGGCTGGGGCCGCGGCGGATCGCCTACGTGAGCTGCGATCCCGCCACCCTGGCTCGCGATCTCGCCGCGCTGCGCAGCGCCGGCTACGAGGCGCGGATCGCCGTGCCGGTGGACATGTTCCCGCAGACCTTCCACGTGGAAGGTGTCGTCATCCTGGAGCGCCCGACGTGGAAGCACGCATCGTAGAGTTCGCAGAGCTCCTGCGGCAGAACGGCATCCGCGTTTCGCCCGCGGAGGTGACCGACGCGGTGGAGGCGCTGGCCCTCACCGGCCTCGAGGACCGCGAGACCGTGCGCGGGGCGCTCGCCGCGACGATGCGCAAGCGGGCGCAGGATCACGAGCTCTTCGGGCGGATCTTCGACCTCTACTTCAGCGGGATGGCGAAGGTGCTCGAGGGGCTCGAGGGGAGCCTCGCCGGTCGCATCGACGAGGAGGGCGTCCTCGAGGGCGACGAGCTGGAGATGCTCCTCTACACGCTGCGGGACCTGCAGGGGCAGATGTCGCCGCTGACGATGGCGCTGCTGCAGGGCGACGTGGGGGCGATCGCGAAGCTCCTCCGCGGGGCGGCGCTCCAGCTCGACTTCGGCGGAATGACCTCGCCGCTCCAGGCGGGCTTCTACGCCCGCCGGCTCGGCGCGGGCGCCGGCGTGGGCGATGCCGATCGCGATCTCCGCGCCCTCGGCGAGAGACTGAAGGAGCGGGGGATTGACGCCGCCCACGTGGAGCTGGTGGCCAGGAGGCTCTCCGAGCGGCTGCGCACCGTGGAGGACGCGGCGCGGCGCTGGGTCGAGGCGGAGATGCAGGCGCGCAGGACCCGGGAGCGGGGGCAGAGCGATTCCCTCGCCGCGCGCTCCTTCGACCAGCTCTCCCGCGAGGAGCTCGAGCGGACCACCACCGCGGTGCGGCGCCTCGCCGAGAAGCTCAAGAGCCGGCTGGTGCGCAGGCAGCGGGAGCGGCGTCGCGGCGCCCTCAACGTGCGCAGGACCCTGCGCCGCAACATGGGGATCGGCGGTGTTCCCGCCCAGCTCGTCTTCCGGCGCCGGCGCCCCCAGCGGCCCGATGTGGTGGTCCTCTGCGACGTCTCCGACTCGGTGCGGAACGTGTCGCGGCTGATGCTCCTCTTCGTCCACACGCTCCAGTCACGCTTCGCGCGGGTGCGCTCCTTCGCCTTCGTCTCGGACGTGGGGGAGATCACCCAGCACTTCAAGGACGTGGACGCCTCGCGGGCGGTCGACCTGGCGGTGGCGGGCAAGGCGATCAACGTCTACGCCAACTCCAACTACGGCAGGGCGCTGGCGATGTTCGCGCGGGATCATCTCGGCGCGGTCACCCGCCGCACCACCGTCCTCGTGATCGGCGACGGGCGGAACAACTACAACCCGCCCAACGCCTGGGCGCTCAAGGACGTGAAGCGGCGGGCGCGCCGGGTGATCTGGATCTGCCCCGAGCCGCGGAGCTCGTGGGGCTTCGGCGACTCGGAGATGCCGCTCTACGAGAAGGCGGTCGACCAGGTGGTGGTGGTGCAGAACCTCGCCGACCTCGAGGGCGCCGCGGAGAAGATCGTGCCGGTGTGAGCGGCCGTCGCCGCGTCCGCCCCGCCGGGCGGCGGTCGGCGAGTTGCCGGAATCTCGATTGGCCTTCCGGACCTCCTTTGCTACCAGTTGGAGGGGCGAGCGCAGATGGTGCGCTCTTCGCGACCGGGGGGAGCCAGGATGGCTCGCCGGGAGGCGAGATCGTTCGGGGGGCGCAGGTGGAACGGCGGCGTCTGCGAACCGTGGGATCGGACGCTGCCGCTCCTCCTCTGCGCGCTGGTGGTGTCGTTCGCGGCGGCCTGCGGCTCGCCGGTAGGCCGCGCCGATCCATCCGCGGAAATCGTCGATGGCTCCGGGGGAGAGGGCGGCACGGCCGGGCGCTGCGGGACGGGCACGGGCGGCAGCGGCGCGCAGCCGGGGGACGGTCTGGGCGACCTCGTCCTCTGGCAGGAGCTGCGCCGGGCCGAGGAGACCGGCTCGCGGGTCCGTGGCTGGAGGCCAGACGGTGGCGGCGTGCGAACCCTGCTCGACGGCATCCCCGTGGACACCTGCTCGGTGGGCCTCAGCCCGACCCACGTCGCCGGCATGGCCAGCGATTCCAGAGCCTTGCGGTCCGCCGGGTCCTCGGCTAGGGAGAACGGCGCGGCGGTACCGGACGGGAATCCGCTTCGTCGTGTCTGCGCCGGTGCCTGCCGGTCCGGGAGAGTCCCTTGAAGAAAGTCTTCGTCCACACCTTCGGCTGCCAGATGAACGAGGCCGACTCGTCGCGGATGATCGAGTCGCTCGCCAGGACCGGCTACGATCGGACCGAGACCCCGGAAGACGCCGATCTCATCCTCCTCAACACCTGCGCGATCCGCGAGAAGAGCGAGCAGAAGCTCCTCTCCGCCCTCGGCCGCTACCGGCCGCTCAAGGTGGCCCGCGGCGCCCGCATCGGCGTGGGCGGCTGCGTGGCGCAGCAGGAGAAGGACCGGCTCCTCAAGAAGGTGCCGTACCTCGACTTCGTCTTCGGGCCCGACCAGGTGGGCAACCTGCCGGAGATCCTGAAGCGGGTGGAGGAGGAGAACGTCCGCCTCGCGGAGACCGCCTGGCTCGACTCCTCCACGTACGTCTTTCCCCGCGCGGACGCGGAATTCGCCAGGGGGAAGGTGACCGCCTTCGTATCGGCGATGAAGGGCTGCAACAACGTCTGCGCCTTCTGCGTCGTGCCCTACACCCGCGGCCGCGAGGTCTCGCGCCCGGTGGACGACCTCCTCGGTGAGGTGCGCGATCTGGCGGCGGTGGGGGTGAAGGAGATCACCCTCATCGGCCAGAACGTGAACTCCTACGCGGGCGGGGTCTCCTTCGCCGAGCTGCTCCGCCGCACCGCCCGGGTCGAGGGCGTAGAGCGCGTGCGCTTCACCACCAGCCACCCGCACGATCTCTCCGACGAGCTGATCGCGCTCTTCGCGGAAGAGCCGAAGGTGATGCCGCACTTCCACCTGCCGGTGCAGAGCGGCTCCGAGCCGGTGCTCCAGCGGATGCGCCGCGACTACACCATCCCCTGGTACCTCGATCGCCTCGAGAAGCTGCGCGCCGCGCGGCCGGGGATCGCCATCACCACCGACATCATCGTCGGCTTTCCCGGTGAGACCGACGAGGACTTCGAGCGCACCATGGAGCTGGTGGAGCGGGTGCGCTACGAGAACGCCTTCTCGTTCATCTTCAGCCCGCGCCCGCACACGGTGGCGATCCGCCGGATGGCGGAGTGGGGTGAGATTCCGCGCGAGGTGGCCACCGAGCGCCTGATCCGCCTCCAGGCGGTGCTGCGCGAGCACTCGTGGGGCTACTACTCGGCGTGTGTGGGCACCGAGGTGGAGGTGCTGGTCGAGGGGCCGTCCCGCTACGACGAGACGAAGCGTTTCGGTCGCACGCCGGAGAACCGGGTGGTCAACTTCGCCGGCGACGCGGAGGCGGGGGCGACGGTGCGGGTGCGGATCGAGGACGCGACCCCCAACGCCCTCTCCGGGACGCAGGTGGGGTACACCCCGGCGCCTGCGAAGCCCGCCGGCAAGCTGCTCCAGGTGATCGCGTAGCGATGCGCCGCTGGGCTTCGGCGCTCCTGCCGGTGGCGCTCTACGGCGCCCTGATCGTCTTCCTTTCGGCGCAGTCCGACCTCTCCGGCGCGCCGAAGATCTGGGACAAGGCGGCCCACTTCGGCGAGTACGCCATCCTCGGCTTCCTCGTCGCCCGGGCCGTGCGGCGGATCAAGGGCTGGCCGCCGGGGCGCAGCGCGGTGGCGGCGGTGATCCTTGCCACCGCCTTCGCCGCCACCGACGAGGTGCACCAGTACTTCGTGCCGGGGCGCGACGCCGATGCCCTCGACCTGTTCGCCGACTTCCTCGGCAGCATCGCAGGCGGCGGGGCCTACGTGGCCTGGCTCTGGGCGAGCGCCCGCACCTTCGGCCTGCCCGGCCGCTCCTGACCACCATCCGATCCGTTCCGGAACGCTGTGGTCACCCGCGACCGGATGCGGAACAGGCGGGACGGCCTCGACGCCGTCCCGCCCCATCTCATCCCCTCCTCCGTCCGGTCCTGCCGACCGCGCAGGTGCGCGGCCGGTCCGCCCGGGGGCGCGGGCGGTTGGTCACTCGCAGAGGGCCGCGGCGACGCGGATGGTGAAGGAGTAGGTCGCCTGGAGGCGGCTGTCGTTGGCGTTGGTCGCGGTCACCGAGAGGGTGGTGGTGCCGTATCCGTCCACCGGGGCGACTTCGCAGGGCACCTGCACCGCCGGCGTGCCGGAGGCGTCCCACGTGAACGTGGAGGTGTAGAACTGCGGGTAGTCGACCCAGCCCACCTGCGCGTTGGCGGCGAAGCCCACCGCGTTGCCGCTCGGATCGATCTCGACCAGCGCCTTGCCGCCGAGGGTCCAGCTCCAGTTCATCTGGTAGTCGTCGTCGTTCTCCGGATCGAGGTCGTCCCAGCAGTACTCCCACTCCCAGGGCCAGCCGTTGAAGTCCGGACCGAAGTAGTCGCAGTCGTCGGGCAGGGCGGCGACGCCGAAGCTGGCGGTCCAGCCTTCCTCCATCACCGTGGTCTCCTGGTGGGTGACGACGATGTTGGGCGCGTCCTCGCGGCTGTACTTGACCGCCACGTCGATCCAGCCGGTCGTCTCCCCGCCGCGACCGTCGGTCACCGTGACCTGGATGCTGCAGAGCCCGTCGTCCCCGTCGCGTTCGAGGAGGGGCGCGTGGAAGAAGAGCGGCGAGCGGGTGTCGTCACCGGACAGCCAGGCGCCGGGGCAGTCGGGGTCGTTCGCGTCCCGCATCGACCACTGGTAGCTCAGGGTGTCGCCGTCGTGATCGACCGCGTTGGCGGTGAGGGTGCCCCACCACACGAAGCTGTCGATGAGGATCAGGTCCTGGGCCGCGTCGAAGGAAGCCTCGGCGAGGATCCCGTGGAGGACCGGCGCGAGGTTGTAGCTGTAGTGCGCCTCGAGCTCGCCGGTGCTGGAGCCGACCGGGACCTCCATCACCATCATGCTGCTGGCGCCCCGGGCGTCACGGGCCATCAGGCGGATCGTGTGGTAGCCGGCCCCGGGCGGGGTCCAGGTGACGGTGAACTGCTCGAGGGCGCCGCTCCCGCTCGAGGGGGAGGTGCCGATGTCCGAGCCGCTGCAAATGAAATCGAGTGCATCGATCGGCTTGAAGCAGGCGGAGAGAACGGTCGGTCCACCGTCATCCTCGCGATCCGCGTTGAAGGTGTGAACGGTGAACTGCGACGGCTCGTTGGGCCGAACGGTCCGGCCCGGCGTGTTGACCGAGACGAAGACGGGAGCGATGTTCAGCAGGCCCGGGTCGGTGTTCTGCTCCTGCAGAAGCAGATGGAGAGACGCCGTGGTTCCACTGAAAACAATTTCAACGATTTCCGTCTCGAAGGTGACCGTCTCGGAGCCACGGGTGCCGGTGGCGGTGGCACGGATGCCGAGCGTCTGGTTGAGCGGAAGGCCGCCGAGGACGGACGTCCACTGGGTGCCGTTCGGCGTCAGGTCGGTGATCGGCGCTCCCATCGGGGTCCAGGTGGAGCCGTCCCGGACGTAGAGCTGCACGGTGACCTGGGTGATTTCCGTGCCATCGCCGAGGGTGGGTGAGATCGCGAGAGACACGGTGCCATGGGTCGAAACATCGACCGTGTTTGCTTCGGTTCCACATGCGGCGACGGCCATGGCGATGACCGGCACGGCTGCGTACTTGCCAAACAGATTCATCTGATTTCCCCCGAGTGGTTGGCGGTGTGTTGGTGGCGGTGTTTGTAGGCCGATGTGGCTCGCCGGGTAAATCCCACGGCGGAACGACAACCACGCGGGTGGTTTTTTGACATGTCTATGTCTCTTGTTTTTGCCTCGGGGCGAATCGAGGGAGGCGATCGACCCCCGAGGGGAGTCATCCAGGTGAGGGAGCATGGCGGCGCCCCCCACGTCGTCTACCCGTTCATGGGGGGCGCGTGGGTGCGCAGCGCAGCGCTACGCCGGCGCCGGCGCGCGGAGGTGGAGGCGGCCCGGCGGCGTCGGAAGCTCCCACGAGAGCTCCGCCGCATGGAGCGCGTACCCCTCGTCCCCCGGGAGCACGTCCGGGCGGGGACGGCCGCCGGGGAGGAAGAGCGGATCGCCGAGGAGCGGGTGGCCCACCGCCGCCAGGTGGATGCGGATCTGGTGCGGCCTGCCGGTGTGGATCCGCACCTCGAGCACGCTGGCGCCCTCTCGCCGTTCGAGGACGCGCGCCACGCTGCGCGCGGGCTTGCCCGCCGGGGAGGCGGCGTGGACGGTGCCGAGGAGCGGGTGGGGCACCGGGCCGATCGGCACCGCGATCTCCCGCTCCTCCCACGCCGGCGATCCGGCCACGATGGTCCGGTAGATCTTCACCACCCGCCCTTCGCGGAGGGCGGCGGCGAGCGCGCGCCGCGCCGGATCGGTCCTCGCGAAGACCACCAGCCCCGAGGTTCCGCGCCCGAGCCGGTGCACCGGCACCGCCTCCGGCCAGCGCTGCTGCACCAGCCACTGGAGCGTGTGGCGCAGGTAGCCGCCCGCAGGCTGGGTGGGCAGGCCGCCGGGTTTCGAGACCACCACCACGTGCTCGTCCTCGTGGATCAGCTCATAGCGGAGCGGAACCTCGGGCTCGTCCCACGGCGGGCGGTTCCAGACCAGCCACGCGCCTGCCCGCAACCGCTGCTGCGCGTCGGCGACGGCGCCGTCTACGAGCACCTCGCCCGCGGCGATGCGCCCGAGCCAGACCTCGCGGGACGAGTGGGTGTAGCGCCCGGCGAGCCAATCGATGACCGGCACGCCGGCGGCACGGGCGCCGACCTGCTCCCGGTAGCTGTACCCCTCGTTCTCCACCGACCCGCACCTGCTCCCTGTTGCCACCGGACGGCAGGCGTGAAAGCCTACCCCTACGCAACTCCGATGGCACGCTAGGTAGCCCTCGAACGAAAGGGCTGCCCGAAGGAGCCTCTTGCATGCTGCGCTACCGCGCCGACTGGCGTTCCCTGGCCTACCTGGCCGCCGCCGCGACGATCGCCGTCCTCCACTGGAACCTGGGGGCGCTCGCGCTGCCCCTCCCGACCTTCGAGGTGCTCGGCGTCGCCGTCCAGCCGCTCCTCTACCTCGTCTCGCTCTTCCTCGGCATCGCCACGGCGGTCATCAGCCACAACCACAACCACCTGTCGATCTGGAAGTCGAAGCCGGCGAACCTGGTGACCAGCTGGGTGATCTCGATCTTCTACGGTCACCCGGCGATCGGCTGGGTGCCGACCCACAACATGGTCCACCACCGGTTCAACAACCGGCCGGGCGACAGCTCGCGGGCGCCGAAGGTCTTCAAGCGCAACCACCTGCTCGCGCTGCTGATCTACCCGACGCTCACCAGCCTGGCGCAGACGAGGGAGATCAAGGCCTACATCGCGGGCCTCCGCACGAAGAACCGCAAGGCCTACTGGATGGCGATCTCCGAGTACGTCGTCTTCTTCGGCTTCATGCTCGGCGTCTTCGTCCTCGACTGGCGGAAGGCGCTCCTGTTCTTCCTCGTCCCGCAGCAGGTGGCGCTCTTCGTCATCCAGGTCTTCAACTACGTGCAGCACATCGAGGCGGACGAGGACAGCCAGTGGAACCACTCGCGCAACTTCGTATCCCCGGTGCTCAACGCGCTCCTCTTCAACAACGGCTTCCACACCGTCCACCACGTCACGCCGGGCCTCCATTGGACGAAGACCCCCGAGGCCCACGCGAAGGTGGCCCACCTGATCCACCCCGCGCTCCAGCAGCGGAGCTGGTGGGGCTACATGACCTGGACCTTCTTCCTCCGTCCGCTGATGCCGGGCGCGGGGGCGCCGGATCTCGGCAGCCGCGACGAGGACCTCGCCGCCGCCTGAGGGACGGACGAAGACGAGGCCCGGCCCCGGAAGGCCGGGCCCCGCGGCTCCCGCTCGCGGCCGCTCAGTAGCCGGAGTCGGGGGAGCTCGGCTCCTCACCCAGCGACGGCTCGCTGGACGGCTGCTCCATGCCGGGCTCCTGCATCCCCGGCTGCTGCTGCTGGCTGCCCTCGATCACTTCGAGGCTCTGCACCTCGCCGGTCATCGGGTCGAACGAGGCACGGACGTTGTCGCCGGGCTGCAGATCGTTGACGGTGATCGTCTCGTTGCCCTTCTGGATCTGCGCGGTGGGATCGAGGTTCGCCTCGAACTGCACCTTGTTGCTCGCCTGGTCGACGCTGGTGACGGTGAGCATCACCTCCTGCTGGTCCTGCCCCAGCTGGCCCATCTGCTCGCCTTCCTTCTTGTCCTTGCCCTCGGCCCCCGCCGCGCCCGCGGTGGCGAGGAGAGCGGCGGCAACGGTCGCAGGGAGAATCTTCGTCCACTTCATAGCCATGCTCCTGTTCCCTCCCGCACGAAAGGCTGCGAACGGTGGCCCCGGATGGAAAGCGCCGGTGGGTCGGGTCCCCGCAGGCTCCGGTGTCTTGTCGGCGCTGCGGGGGCCTGCTAGGGGAGCAGGCTCTCGACCGAGGGAAACATGATCCGCTCCTGCCCCTTCACCGACGTTACCCCGCGCATCGACGAGAGCGCCTACGTCGACCCGACCGCCCTGGTGCAGGGCCGCGTCACCATCGGCGCCCGCTCGTCCATCTGGCCGGGGACCGTGATCCGCGGCGACGTCCACGACATCCGCATCGGCGACGAGACCAACGTCCAGGACCTCTCCTGCCTGCACGTGCTCAAGGACAGGTACTCGCTCACCCTCGGCAACCGGGTGAGCGTCGGCCATGCGGTGACGCTCCACGGCTGCACCGTGGGCGACCTGTGCCTGGTGGGCATGCGCGCCACGCTGATGGACGACGTGGAGGTGGGGCCGGAGAGCCTCATCGCCGCCGGCGCGCTCCTCACCCCCGGCATGAAGGTGCCGCCGCGCTCCCTGGTGATGGGCGCGCCGGCGAAGGTGAAGCGCGAGGTCAACGCGGAGGAGCTGGAGCTGCTCCACCGCACCTGGAAGAACTACGTGGACTATTCGCGGCGCTACATCGAGAAGTTCGGCCGCGGCTTCTGAGCTGACGCGGAGCGCCGGCTCCCTCCGCCGGCTGCGGAGCCGAGGCGAAAGGAATCGCGCGCGCCAGCGCACGCGTCCTCCAGCGGGTCCCGCGACAGCGGGGCCGGCTGGAGGGCATGGCGTCAGGCCTCCGCCGCCGCCCGGTCGAGGAGCTGGAGGAAGACCTCCACCGGCTGGGCGCCGGAGAGGGCGTACTTCCCCTGGACGATGAAGAAGGGGACCCCGGAGATCCCGAGGCGTCGCGCCTCCTCGAGCGCGCCGCGGACCTCCGCCACGCCCGCATCGCCGGCGAGCGCGGCGCGGACCTCCTCGGCGTCGAGCCCCGCCGCCGCGCCGATGTCGACCAGCACCTCGCGGCTCCCCACGTCGCGCCCCTCGACGAAGTGCGCGGCGAAGAGCCGCTCGATCACGTCCAACTGCCTGCCCGTGCCCGCCGCGAGCCAGGCGAGCCGGTGGCTCTCCAGCGTATTGGGGGTGCGGGTGGCCTTCTCGAAGGCGAAGGGGATCCCTTCCGCCGCACCGACCGCCGCCACGTGGGAAGCGATCTGGAGGAAGCGCTCCCAGGAGCCGAACTTCGCCGCGAAGTGGGTGCGCGCGTCCGCTCCCTCGGCCGGAACGGTGGGGTCGAGCTGGAAGGGGTGGTAGCGCACCTCCGCCTCGATGGCGTCGGCCCGCTGCTCCAGCGCGCGCTCGAGGCGGCGCTTGCCGATGTAGCACCAGGGGCAGACGGTGTCGGAGATGACGTCGATGCGGATCTGCTTGCGAGCCGGAGCCATGTGATCCTCCCGATGGTCCGGTCGGATGCGCGGGGCCTTCAGGCGGTGCGCGCCACCTGCACCGGCGCCCGGGCCCACTCGGTCGGGGCGCGGAACCGGCGGTCCCCGTCGATTCGCTCCAGCTTGCCCAGGAGCCGCTCCCGCTCCGCGGGGTCGGTGCCCGGGTGGGAGGCGAGCGCCTCGAGCACCGCGGTCTGCACCGCGCGGGAGAGGGGGCCGAGCACCGCCCGCAGCTTCCGGGGGAAGTCGAGGGTGAGAACCACGTCGGGATCGTCGGCGCGGTCCAGGCGGAGCGCCCAGGGCTCGCCGTCGGGGCCGGAGGCGAAGGGAAGGAGCGCCTCGTCGAGGAGCCGGTCGGACATGGCGAGCCCCGCGGAGATCTGCCGCGGCCCGCTCAGGAAGAGGCCGCCCAGATCGCCCGCGCCCCAGGCCTGCCAGACGAACTTGAGGGCGAGGGGGAGGGGGCGGCCCAGCTCCGCTTCCAGCTCGGCGACGTCCCGCCGCGACACCCGCTCCTCGCCCCGGCGCAGGATGCTCCTGGCGTGATCGAGCAGTAATACGAGCGCCTGCTGCATGCCGACTCCAACGTCCGGCAGCCGGAGGATGGGACCGCTCGTCGCCCTCCGGCGACCGTGCGAAACGCGGGTGCCTTATCACCGGCAGTAGGATGAGCGCAAGCACACCAAGAAGTTCGGCTCATGTCTTCTTCAAGCCGAGCTGCGGGGCGGGCGGCCGTGCCAGCGTTCGAAGTGCGCCGCGTGGGTCTCGAGGTAGGCCCCTGGGGCGTAGTGCCGGTCGTAGAAGTCGAGCTCCAGGTGATGGGACTGGAGGAACATCAGGACCAGGACCGAGGGCGTGGTGCCCGGGAACTTGCCGAAGCGATCGAAGATCGCCTGCGCCTGCAGGGCGACGCACGCTTTGAACGCCTCGTCGTGGACCTGCGCGCTGCCTCGCACCTTCGGCGTGTCGCGGAAGGGGCCGGGGGTGTCGCGGTGGAAGGGGCCGCCGGGCCCGAACTTCCGCTCCACCACCGCCTCCACCGCGGCGCGCATATCCGCGTGGTGCGGCGGGCAGAAGGCCTCGAAGAGCCCCGGGCGGCCGGTGGGGTTGGGGAGCGTCCAGCGGGGATCCTCGTCGGAGCGGAAGCGCAGGCCGGGCGAGCGGGGATCGCCCAGCGCGCCGAGGATGGCGAGCGGGTTGATCCCGTCGAACATCCAGCCGCCCAGACCCATCGCCTGGAGGGCGAGCATCCCCGCGAAGCAGGCGGTGCCCAGCTCCACCGCCAATTCGCCGAGGCAGAGTTGCTCGAGGGCGGAGAGGGGAAAGGGATCGTCCAGATCGGCGAGGTGGCGAAACCGCTCCAGGCCGCGGATCGGCTCCTTCGTGACGTCGTCGGCGATCACGTAGCCGTTCTGGAGGAGGTAGCAGAGGAGCAGGAGCTGATGCTGGGCGAGATCGCCCACCGGGACGAGGAGCAGGCTGCCGGGCACGTTGACGTCCCAGGTGTTGTGCCCCTCCACGTAGGGCTCCTCGCGGGGAA
>Ga0180215_1000629_pt1 | contig 42770 bp, 36 predicted proteins | sample eDN3rd37CBELigBY_FD_128871 | JGI IMG/M metagenome (GOLD analysis project Ga0180215, IMG submission 128871) | Enriched backyard soil microbial communities from Emeryville, California, USA - eDNA 3rd pass 37_C BE-Lig BY (version 2) (version 2) | ecosystem: Environmental > Terrestrial > Soil >...
CACTGGCCGGCTGGGAGATGGATGTCCACGCCCAGCTACCATGGTCGGCCCTGCCGGGTGTTCGGGTCATTGAACGTGCACGTGGGTAACCCCACCACATCCCTACTTCGTAGGGACAGGTCTTAGACCTGTCCCTACGGGGTGTGGGGTGTGGGCGATCATGAGTATGTATCTCCACGAACTCACGGTTGCGATCGACACCGCTCGCGAGGCTGGTCAGATCCTGCGCGAGAAGTTCGGGAACGTCCACAACATCCAGTACAAGGGGCTGGTCGATCCCGTCACTGAGGCGGACAAGGCGAGCGAGGCGCTGATCGTCGAACGGCTGATGGCAGCCTTCCCGGATGACCGGCTGCTGGCCGAGGAGGGCAGCGGGGCGGGAGAGAACGTCGGGGCCGACCGGCTCTGGATCGTCGATCCGCTGGATGGCACCGTCAACTTCATGCACGGGTACCCGATGTTCTGCGTCAGTATCGCCCTGCGGGCAGGGGACGCGACCGTCGTTGGTGTCGTCTACGACCCGCTCCGCGACGAGATGTTCGCCGCTCGGCGCGGTCACGGCGCGACGTTGAATGGCGAACCGATGCATGTCTCCGACACGAGCGAACTGTTGCGGGCGATGCTGGTGACCGGCTTTGCCTACGATGTGCAGTGGCGGTCAGAGAATCTGGCCTACATGGCACGCTTCACCGACGCGACCCAGGCGATCCGGCGGGATGGCTCGGCGGCACTCGACCTCGCATACGTCGCGGCCGGTCGCTACGATGGCTACTGGGAGCGGGGTATCGTCGCCTGGGACATCGCAGCAGCAGCCTTGATGCTGGAGGAATCCGGCGGTATCGTGACAGGATATTCCGGGCAGCCATTCGACCCGTTCGCCCGTGAGATCGTCGCCAGCAATGGCCAGATCCATCGGGCGATGCTGAATGTCATTGCAGGCGTTGATACTGACGACCCGAACCGGTTGCAGCAGGGAGTAAACTTCAGTTGATCCCGTGGCACTGCCCGGACTGACCGCCATTCCCTGACCGTGATCCTGGAGCGCGCGACGATGGACAACATCTTCGATACCTATCATGAACGCATCATCGAAGCGATCCGCGAGGGTGACGTTGTCTGTATCTTCTTCCCGCGCCTTGGGAAGACGCTGATCCTCGACCTGCGCCACTCGATCGAAACGCCACCCGCCGTCATGCTCGACAATATGGTTTCCAACGCTCGCGAGCGGCTGGAGAGCCTCCAGCGCATGCGGCCTGAGTTTCCGATGCCGGACGAAGTTCGGCTCGCGCCGTGGATCGGCTTCGTCCGCTCGCTACGGGAAACCGGCGTCCTCGACGCGATGATCGAGCGTTGCGAGCAGACTGGTAACCAGCAGGTCGTCCAGGAATGCCGCGATGTCTTCCGGGAACTGGAGCGCAACGAGCGGCGACTGGTCAAGGCGATCATCCGGGGAGACACGACCCGCACAATCTGGCAGCGGCCACAGTAACGATACCGTTCGCCGACGGCATGGAGCGACGACGGGTATGAGCAACCCATTGACATCGAACGTGTCGGAGCCGCTGGAGGCGGATATCCAGCCGTTCGAATTCGCCTACGGTCCCGCGACGGTCGATGATGTGGCTCAGGACTTCGACCAGGGATCGGCCGGGACGCAGGAGGAGTTCATTGCCCAGACGCTCAACTGGTGCGCGGAACTGTTTGGCGCGTCGCGGGCCCGCTTCATTCGCCCGCTCGAATCCGGCGCCTGGATCGTCTACACCCGGCAAAACGCTTCGATCCTGACCCACCTCGCCGATGAGGCCGAAATCGCGATGGCCTATACGGTCGGTCTCAGCCGCCAGCCACTGGTCGTGACGCGGCCGCGCATCTCGCGGATCGACGGTAGCGGACTCCGCCCGATCGCCCTCAAGAGTTATCTCGGCATTCCGATCATCTGCCAGGACCGGCTGGTCGGTGTCATCGAGTTCGCGGGCGATGTCCGGTCGGACATGGAGTCGGCCCTCTACTCGGCGGCACCACGCCTCGCGAATGCCGGCACACGGCTCCTGTTCGACCCCGGCCTGCAGCGCCGGCCCAGCGTCACCGCCGACACGGTCGTCCAACTGGCTGGCGGCATCTGGTCTCGTGGCGACATCGTCATCACTCCTGCCGAGTTCCACTTCCTCGCCGCCATCACCGATCATATGACGGTGGCCAGCGCCGCCGAAGCAGCCGATATCGAGATCGACGAGGCTGTCGCTCGTGCCGGCGAACTGATCGATCGCGGCCTGCTCGAAGCCACCTCGGACCACGACTAACCCGCTGACAGATTGTCCCAACCAACCGCCAAAGCCTCATCAAACCTCGCGTCATGATGACGCGAAGTCACACAGACTTTGTTCGTTACAAGTTTGTGACTTTTGCAGACGATCACCTTGGCAAATCGACTATGCAGTGCTGTATAGTACTTGGCATAGCAAAAACGTACTCGCGCAGTTCCCACCAGGTTCGAAAGGGGGCGGCCAATCTTCGGTGGGGGTTGAGGCTACTACCAGGGGATAGCGGTGCATTCAGCGTGCCCGTTGGGGGTTGACTTCGTCTCGAGAGGTCAGGGGTTGAAGATGCGACACAAACTACTCATCGTACTCGTTACCATAGCACTACTGACGACCGGACTTGCTGCGAACGTCGCCTACGCACAGCCGCCAAGTTCGACGATCGTCAAAGTCACGGCGAACGATCTCGAGACAGAGACGGATCGCTTTATTGCCGCCGAGATTTCCGACAAGTGGTTCTTCTACAACGACGAGACCGACGAGATCGACAACTCCCTCGGCTCCTTTGTCACTGGTCCCGGGACTCCACCTGTTGGCGAGGGCAGCATTGAGATCAGCGTAAACGGAACACAGCGCCGGAACATCGCGACATACCAGTTCCGTGGCACACCACTCGAGGACATCACAGCACTCGGTTTCAGCACCTACAACCCATCGGCCGGCAATGGAACGGGCGCCAATAGTTCTGGTTTCCTGCACTTCAACGTCGACTTCGACGAGTCGGATACCTGGCAGCGACGTCTGGTCTACGTTCCTTCGAAGAACGGTACCGTCCTGCCGGACACCTGGCAGCATTGGGATGCCATCGACGGTGGAAATGCATTGTGGCAGATGTCTGGCGGCGACTGGCCTGGCACGACGACCCCCGGCACGACGGCTCGAACGTGGGCCGACATCCTGGATTCTTATCCTGGCGTGCGCATTCGTGTGACTGACGCGTTCCTCGGCATCCGCGTCGGCGAGCCATATCAGAATGGCTACACGGAGAACATCGACGCGTTCGTCTTCGGCACTGCCGATGGCGTCACAACCTACGACTTCGATCTGCCAACCAGTGGTGAGACGATCGACGATCTTCAGGAAGCCACCGCTGAACTTGTCGAGAACCGTAACGCCGAGCGAAAACTGCTGGCATCGCTCAATCGCGCTGAACGGCTGATGGAAGTCCGCCCAGCGTTCGCCCGGATGGCGCTGCTCCAGTACATCCTCCAGGTTCGGCTCTTCGACGCCTTTGGCCTGATCGACGACGATGCCGCCGACCAGCTGATCGAGCAGGCGCAAGACCTGATGGCGTCGCTGAACTAACAATCCAAAACCATCGTGATCCGACCTCGGTGCGAGCGTTTTGCGCCATCACCGAGGTCGAATCACGATGGTTCGAGCAGGACGTTTTGCCTCCCAGTGTCAGGACATACTGCCGCTACTTGCAATGCGTCGTGTAGCGTATGATGCTGAAGACTGAGGCAAGAACATGCGAACGAACGCCAACTTCCAGCCGGTGGAGAGGCGGCATTTCGGAACCGGGTGACAATTTCTGAGCAAGCCGTTGACGCATCGTCAAGATGCGTTGCGGTGATCACGTTCAAGGGTGTGGTGAACATGAGACACAAACTTCTCGTCGCCGTTGTTGTTGTCGTACTGCTGGTTTCAACAATGGTTGCAACGATTGCGCAGGCGGAGACAGGGCCGCTTATTGCATTTGAGTCGCCGACATATTCAGTTGGCAATATCAACGGTCAGGATGGCTGGAAAAAGACCGGCTCGTACGACGTTGAGGTGGTAACCCAGAACACCTATCCGTCGTTCGGAAGCCAGAGTCTGCGAATGTCCAATGCGATCACCAGCCCCGCCTTCGGCGACAACACCTTCTCCAAGTCACTCGAGAATGAGGCAGGCGAAACCGAGGCGACCAACAAGGGCCTGTCAGGCGGCGAGCGTCAGCCGGTCTTCGAAGCACAGTGGGACTTCGCATCGGTGACGGGCGTGTATCAGCCTGGTCTCTGGATCACGACCAGCCCCGACCGCGGCGATGGTAGCCGCATGAGCTACGTCAGCATGAGCGACGAAGTGGATGGCCTGGCCGTGTCGTTCTACGATGCCCAGTACGACGTCCCGGGTCCGGGCACGGCCCAATTCGATATCGTGACCGTTGCATCGGGACTCGATCGGACGGTTCCACATACGATCAAGATCCGGATGGAGTTCTATGACGGACCATCCAATGACGTCGTGACGGTGACTGTTGACGACACCTACACCTACACCGGAACCAGCTGGGAAGACTATTACCGCTGGGATCCGGAAGCAAGCGCGGAACAGAGCGTCCGGACGGTGGACTCTATCCTGTTCCAGACCCGCGGCACGTCCGCCCCTGCCACGCAGGGTGCTGGGTTCTACGTCGACAACTTCCAGTTGAGCTCTGGCGACTTCGCGCCGCCGCTCACGCCATCCGAGATGGTCGACAACCTGCAGGACAGCACCGCAGACCTGGTTGAAAATCGCAAGTCCGAGCGAACGCTGCTGTCATCGCTCAATCGCGTCGAGCGGTTCATGGAAATCCGACCGCAGTTCGCACGGCTCGCCCTCTTCCAGTACATCCTTCAGGTCCAACTCTTCGATGCCTTCGGGCTGATCGATGACGCGGCTGCCGATCAACTGATGGAGCAGGCGCAAGACCTGATGGCGTCGCTGAGCTAAGAGCCATTCGACGTCAGAACGAGAGCGGTTCCGCACACGCGGAGCCGCTCTCGTTCTATATGAACCACCTCACTGCCAGCGCGTATACTGGCCAAATGGAGAACGACACACGTACCGCCATCATCTGGTCAGACACCTATCAGGATCATGAGACCGGGTCACACCCGGAGTCGCCGGAGCGAATCGCCGCTATCGGGCGGGCGCTTCGCGGTGCCGGGATGTTCGACGATCGAACCGTCCTGACGCCGAAACCGGTTGAGACCGAGGCGGTGCTGACGGTTCATGCCGCGCACGTTGTCGATCTCGTCCAGCGTGCGGCACACCACGGAGGCGGTTGGCTCGATCCGGATACATTCGTCTCGCCGGATTCCTACGAAGTGGCGCTCCTGGCGGCGGGTGGAGCCTGCCAGGCCGTCGACGTCGTGATGAACGGTGATGCGCCACAGGCATTCGCCTTCGTCCGGCCACCGGGACACCACGCCGAGCCGGATCAGTCGATGGGCTTCTGCCTGTTCAACAACATCGCCATCGCGGCCGAACATGCACTGAGCAGCCACAATCTCCAGCGAGTCGCGATTGTTGACTGGGACGTTCACCACGGCAACGGCACCCAGGGCGCCTTCTGGCGCAGGCCGGATGTGCTCTTCATCTCGCTCCACCAGTACCCGTTCTACCCCGGCACCGGCGCGGCAGCCGAACGTGGCGCAGGACCGGGCGAAGGCTACACGATCAACGTCCCGCTCCCGGCTGGTAGCACCGACGAGGTCTACCGCTCTCGGATGGAAGAGGTGGTCGTTCCAGCACTCCACGCCTTCGCGCCCGACCTGCTCCTCATCTCCGCCGGCTTCGACGCCCACATCGACGACCCCCTCGCGATGATGCGCGTCACGACAAACGCCTTCGCCGACTGGGCACGTCTCCTGAAGGATGCCGCCAACACACTCTGCGATGGCCGGATGGCCCTCGTCCTCGAAGGCGGCTACAACCTGCGCGCTCTCGGGGAGAGCGTTGTTGCGGTGTTGCAGGCGCTGGACGAAGGGACATAGGGACTGAGGGATGTAGGGAAAGGGTCGAACCCCTTGCCCTGTCATCCTCCAACTCCTCCCTATATCCCTCAGTCCCTATATCCCTATATCCCTACATCCCTCGCCCCTCGTCCCTCACTCAAAAACCTGATTCAATTAGGCAGATTCGGTCGCGAAGTACCTGCACGCCATTGATCGGTTGAACCTCAATGAACCCAGAAGCACAAATCGTTGTTGTCGACTACGGCGCGGGCAATGTCCAGAGCGTCGTCAATGCGCTGGACGCGCTCGGCGTTCCGGCGTTGCTGACGTACGACGCGGAGGCGATTCGCCACGCGAAGGGCGTCATCGTTCCGGGGGTGGGTGCGGCGCAGGACACCATCACGAACCTCGAGCGGCGCGGGCTGGTCGAGCCGATCCTCGACATCATCGCGCGCGATGTCCCCTACCTCGGCATCTGCATGGGGATGCAGGCGCTGCTGTCGATCTCGGATGAGAACGGCGGTCAACCGTGCCTCGATGTCGTACCGGGCGTCGGGCGACGTTTCGAGACCGACCTGCCGGTCCCGCACATGGGCTGGAACCAGGTCAACCGCACGTCAGCCGGAGCCAACCACCCAATCTTCGACGACATCCCCGATGGAGCCGACTTCTACTTCGTCCACTCCTACTACTGCGTGCCGAACGACCCTGGTGTCGTGCTGGCCGAAACCGACTATGACGGGCAGTTCGCCTGCGTGATCGGGCGCGGCAACATGATCGCGACCCAGTTCCACCCCGAGAAGAGTGGCGCCTACGGGCTGCGGCTGCTGGCGAACTTCGCCCGCATCGTCGAGGCCGGTGGCGTCGCACAATCCAGCATGGCGGCGGTATAAATCGTGGGTTTGACCGTCATCCCCGCTATTGATCTGCGTGGTGGCCGTTGTGTTCGGCTCGTCCAGGGCGACTACGACCGCGAGACGGTCTTCTCCGATGATCCAGTCGACGTTGCGCGGCGCTGGCAGGCGTCCGGGGCGCGGATACTACACGTCGTCGACCTCGATGGTGCGCGGGATGGTGTTCCATCCCAGCGCGATGTGATCGGCGCGATTGTCGCGGCACTCGACATCCCGGTTCAGGTCGGCGGCGGAGTGCGGACCTTCGAGCACGGTGCGGCGTTGTATGACACCGGAGTTCAGCGGGTCGTGCTGGGGACGGCAGCCATCGAGCAGCCAGAACTGGTCGATCGATTGCTGGCGGCCTATGGCCCGGAGCGAGTCATCATTGGCGTCGATGCGCGCAATGGTCTGGTCGCGACGCGTGGCTGGACCGAGACGTCAGAGGTGACGGCCGAAGCGCTGATCGAGGGGATGCGCGAGCGGGGCGTCCGGCGGGTTGTCTATACGGACATCGACCGGGACGGTACACTGGTCTCACCCAACTTCGACGCTATCGCCCGGATCGGCACGCTCGGCGTAGCCGTTGTCGCGTCGGGCGGGGTTGCGTCGCAGGAGCATCTCGTGCAACTGGCGACAATCCCCGGCGTGGACGAGGCGATCGTCGGGCGGGCGCTGTACACCGGCGATGTCGTGCTCGATGGGGATGCGTGGGTCATTGATGCGGCTGTTGGCCGTCTGGAGTAGATGAGGACTGGCGTGAGCGGTCGAATCGATGTGCGCGACCAGGTCCGTGACGAAGAACGCAGGCGTCGCGACGAGGCCAAGATCATCGCGCTGCAGCAGCAACTCGATGAGATGCGTAGCCTCGTCCGTGAGGTCGTCGCCCGGCAGAGCCGCAACGAAGAGGGCTTCAAGTCGTACGAGTTGGCCCTCGCGCAACTGCGCACCTCGACCGAACAGCACCGCCACGAAGTCTCCCAGACGCTGCAGGCACGTGGTCTCGAAGATTCGCGCGTCCGCCAGCAACTGACCGAACTGGAAGGTCGGATCGAAGACACTGGTCGCCCAATCCGCTCGTTGCAGGCACATATCTCCGAAATCCTCGAAACATTGCGTCGTGGCCGCGACGAGACAGACGACGAACAGCGCCGCTACGACGAACTCAAGTCGATCATCGAGCACATCGCCGCCCTCGCCGAACGCAACACCGGCGTCATCCAGGTCACGCGGGAGTCGATTGAGGGACTCCGGACCGACGTCGAAACGCTGCGGCGTGAACTGCTGCTGGCCGAGGACAGCGTCAAGATTCTCGAGCAGGAGGTCCGCCGCCGCAGCGCCGAGGTCGTCCAGGACACCCGCAACCTCTCGCATCGCATCGACGAGTTCAAGGCCATCTTTGACCAACTACAGGGGCAGATCGAGGACGTGCGCGGCTCGATCGTCCACATCGACCCGGCGCTGGAGCAACTGGCCGAGATCGACGGCGCCCTGAAAGAGGAGATTGACCGCTACGTCATCCAGGCCGACGAGCGCGACGACCTGCTCAGCGAACGCATCGACGAGATTCGCCGTCAGATCGACGTGCAGGTCCGTGACCTGCGCCAGATCGCAGAGCAGCGCTACGAGCACGTCAACCAGCGCGTCGATAGCCAGATCGACGTTGACCGCGAACTGACCTACCGGTTGAACGTGATCGACATGCGGATCGAAGAGGTGCGGGAACTCTGGACGAAACTCCGCCGCGAGGTCTGGCACATCCACGAGCAACGCTCGCGCATGCACCTCGACCAGGCCCAGGCTGAACTGGAAGCCGTCACCGACGCACGCCGCGCAGCCGAGATGGAGGCCGCCCCCGAGCGAGCCGACCGCAGTGGAGGCGCATCGTGACCCTCTGCCGCCGGATCATTCCCTGTCTCGACGTCACGGCTGGCCGCGTCGTCAAGGGCGTCCAGTTCGAGAACCTGCGCGACGCCGGTGACCCGGTCGAACTGGCGGCCCGTTACGCCGAAGCTGGCGCCGACGAGATCGCGTTCCTCGACATCACGGCCACCAGCGACAACCGCGAGACGATGGTCGATGTCGTCCGGGCAACCGCGAAGCGGGTATTCATCCCGCTGACGGTCGGGGGCGGTATCCGGACGACCGACGACATGTACACGATGCTGCGGGCCGGGGCTGAGAAAACGAGCGTCAACTCCGCCGCGCTTGCGCGCCCGGAACTGATCGCGGAGGGCGCGCAACGCTTCGGCAACCAGTGCATCGTCCTCGCCATCGACGCCCGGCGACGTGGCGACGGCTGGGAGGTCTACTCCCACGGTGGCCGCAAGCCAACCGGGCTGGATGCCGTCGAATGGGCCCAACGCGGAGCATCTCTCGGCGCCGGTGAGATCCTGCTGACCAGCATGGACGCCGACGGCACCCGCGAGGGCTACGACCTGGAACTCACCCGCGCTATCGCCGACGCGGTCGATATCCCGGTCATCGCCTCGGGCGGCGTCGGCAACCTCCAGCACCTCCTCGAAGGCCTGACTGACGGCGGTGCCTATGCCGTCCTGGCCGCCTCGATCTTCCACTTCGGCGACTACACCATCGCCGAAGCCAAGGACTATCTGGCAAACGCAGGCGTCCCGGTCCGACGATAGCGGACATTGGTCAGCAAAGCGAAGCGCGGCTGTACTCAGCATTCGCGCGTCCGCTAGGCAAGAACTCATCATCAATTCATCGACTCCCAAAGGCGTATTGATCCACCTCTGGTCGTTTCGGTGATGCTACGATTGATGAGTCGAGCCATGCCAATTGCGGAGCTGCGAGATGATCCGAACAACCATCCAGCGTGCAAAGAACGATCTTGAAGATCTGATCGAAGCCGCACGTCGCGGCGAAGAAGTCGTGATCGCAACTGATGACATGGATCAGGACGAGGTCAGGATTGTTGTCAATCGTCCGTCCGTTCGGACATCCAGCAGCGACGATGACGCCGATGCGGACCAACCGGTGCCCACGTTCGGCAGTGCCAAAGGCAAATTGACGGTTCCGGATGACTTTGACGATCCACTCGAGGACTTTGAGGACTACCAGTAAGATGCGACTCCTGCTGGATACTCATGCATTCCTCTGGTTCATCGAAGGAAATCCGAAGATCAGCCCACTTGCACGTCGCTTAATCGAGAATATCGAGAACGCTCGCCTTCTCAGTTACGCCAGCCTATGGGAGATCGCCATCAAGGCGTCCATTGGCAAACTGCCGCTGCACGAACCGTTTGACACACTCATCCCTGCTGAACTGCATCGCAATCGTATTGAGACGCTTGACTTCACCATTGAACATCTGTCGAATCTCGTGGAGATGCCGTTTCACCACCGTGGCCCGTTCGACCGGTTGCTCGTCTCCCAGGCAATCGTTGAGGGTATTCCCATCCTGAGTGCCGACGAGGTCTTTGACACATATCGCGTTCAGCGATTGTGGTGATAGCCGATGGATGTCGAGATGGTGGATACCGCTGCCTTACGGACCAAGGTAGTCGCTACGTTCGGCATCGCGCTGCTGATCGACTGGGGTGACCACACCGACTAGCCGTTGTCCAGTTCGCCATTCTCGATTGCGTGCTCGTCTGCGACGCGGGGATTTCCGGCCAGCAGACATGCAGCAGCCAGCACCCAGCAGGCGATGAACGCGATCGTCAGTCGTGAGGTGAGTGGATGATCGGCCGCGTAGAGGATCGGCGCGAGGATGAGCACCACACCGGCGAGTGTCAGCAGCGTTCGTGTGATTGGTGATGACCGCATCGTCACCATCCTTTCGTGATGACTGCCCCTGCTCCAACCGTACCAGTTCGTGCAGCCGGTAGCCAGCACTCCCGCAAGATCGATCTTCAGGTCGCCGGGCCAGCGTCAATCGCCATGATCGTCATCTCCAATCCGCCGTAGCAGTCGGTGCCGATCACCCGCCAGCCGCAACGCTCGTAGAGGCCGCGTGCACCGTCGGTGAACAGGTAGAAGCGCGACACGTCACAGGCCGTCACATGCGCGACTGAATGATGGACGAGAGCCGTCGCGATCCCGCGTCCGCGATACTCCGGTGGGACATAGACACTGGCGAGCCACGGCGTCAGGTCGCGCTGGCGTGGGGACGCACGGTAGATCGACTCGGTCTGCTCCACAACACTGGCCGTGCCAACAGGCTCGTCTCCCGCCAGCGCCACGAACGTCGCGGCTACCCTGGTTCCGGACGCTACCTGTCCGCGAAGGTCGGCAACCCGTGACTCCAGCGAGTCGCCCGGCTCCAGTCGCCCCCACTCGTCGAACTGCCATCGCGCCACGACCTCGATCAGGTCCGGCCGTTCGGAAACCGGCATGATCAGCACGACGGGCCTCCTAGCGCCGTGGCGAGAACCACGCCAGCAGCCGCAGCGCCGTCTCGTGGTCCATGTGCATCAGCCCGAACGAGGCGCCACCCGCGCCGGAGGGTACGCGAACCGAGAGGTTGGAGAGACCCGCCCGCCGCTGAAACGGATTCTGCTGGGTCGCGCCGTTCTGTACCCTCCGGCGCGGCACGATCGCCGTCGTGCGACCCAGCATTCGCCAGCGCAGCAACAGCGTCTCTCCGACAACCGACCAACCTGCGTCGCGGTACTGCCAGTAGCCGAGCAGCATATGGGCCGGGATCAGCAGGAGGCTGAGCAAACCGAGCGGGTAGAAGAAGTAACTGACTGGGACGATCACCAGCGGGAACTGGATCTGAACCGGCACCTGAAAGATGTAGCGGCGACGCGCCTTGCGGGGCAGCGGCTCGAACACGCCCTCGACCGCCATCGCCGGGGCCATCCGCTCCAGAAATGCTTGGACATCCTTCCGCCGCAGTAACGGGCAGAGGACGGTCGATTCCCCGGCCTTGGCGCCGTAGCCAGCGCTCTCGACGCGTAGCTCGACCAGCCCGAACGGTTGGCGGATCACCCCTTCGAGTACCCGGATCGCCTGAATCCGCTCGATCGGGATCGTCGCCCGCCGCCGTTCCAGCAACCCGCGCTCGATCAGCAGGTGATCGCCCTGCTGGGTGATCGTGAACCCGGCGTGGGCAAGGATCGTCCCGGCGATCCCCAGCAGCCAGGTCGCGAACGCCACCACCACCGCAACGCCGATAATGACGACCACGCCGGTCAACCGCTCGACAAGTCCCTCGACCCGGTCGTACGGGATCAGGTTATCGGCCAGCGAGATTGCCGCGACGATGATCGATAGCGCCACCCCCGCCCGGCCACCGGTGCTTCCGGCCAGCAGCAGATCGTTTGCGCTCAGTTTCCAGACATTGGCCGGTGGCGGCAGCACGTCAGTGACGTCAGCCGAGAATGCCTCGGGAGTCTCCGGCGCGATCCCTGCCCGGCCAGCCGCGAGCGCCTGTCGCAACTGCTCGCTATCCGCCTGCGCGATGCCCAGCAGCGAGACCTCTGGTGACGCACCGCCCCCTCCGGCGGTCTCGACCCGGACACTGACGACGCCCAGCGCACGCTGGATCAGCCCCTGACTGGTATCAAAGGTCTGAATGCGCTCCAGCGGGATATAGCGTCGCTGGTGGTTGACGATCCCCTGCTCGATGCGCAGTTCGCCAGCCTCGACGCGATAGGTGAAACGGTGCCAGGACAGGACACCGTATGCAGTCGACAGGCCCAGCAGCGCCAGCAGAATCGCGCCGGTGATGACCGCCGTCTGGAGGCTGACCGCGCCAAGTCCGTCGTTGATGATCCGCAGCACGATCGGGATCAGCGCCGGAATCGCGAACTGGCGCACGATCTGCAAGCCCATCAGGACGATCGCAGCCGGATGGAGGCGATGCGGCTCAGACATCGTCAGCAATACCTGCCAGATCGGAGATGCGGTTACGCAGGTCGTCGGCAACATCTATCGCCAACGCCGGGATTTCCTCGGTCCCGGCCGCCGTCGCGATTGCGATCCCGGCCAGCCCGAAGCGCCGCAGGATCGGCCCTTGTCGCGTATCGACGTGCTGGACTCTTGCGATCGGGATCAGCGTCCGTGTGATGATGATGACACCGCGTTGGAGTTCGATGTCCCGCTCGGTCACGGCGTAGCGCCAGCGGCGCCACTGGATCGACGGCGCGACCCAGGTCGCGATGATTCCGATCACGATCGCGATGACGAGAGGCAACACCACCAGCCACCACGGCTGGTCCAGATACCAGAGCAGCCAGCCGACAGCGCCCGCCAGCGCGAGCGTCATCAGCGATGAGAGCAGCCCTGAGATGCGCCAGGCCGTCAGCGCCCGTGGGTCGAGCCGCTCGTGTGGGGCGGGCCGGGCCACCGGCAGCACATCATCTCGGGCCATAATCGGCTCGAATCGCCCTGCTTGCTCGCCGCCATTCACCGCCACACGCCAGGTCCCGTCCCACCATCGCTAACCGAACTGCATCTTCCTTTATAGGGTACGCCATCGGTCCCCAGAACGGTCCGTGAACCCGGCCAAAACCTGCCGTCATCACAAAACCATCTCACCGGCTCACAGAATCGTCTCAACACCCCGAAGCGGGGTCAGTTTGCCTTCCATATCACTCTTGCGAAGCCTTTAATCACACAAGAGATGTTCACATCATTGAGGTGTGCTTGTTCAGAATGAAAGATCACGCAATGGAAGCGGACGGCAACGTCATGACACGATGGCTCCCGGCGTCCCTGGCAGGTCGCTACCGCCTTGGACTCGTTGCGCTCGCCTTCCTGTTCCTGTTCATGTCGGTGCCATATGTGCTGTCCGCCGATGCGCCGCTGGCAATTCGCATCGTCACCATCGGCATGTACGCCGTCATCGCGTTGCGCTGGTCACAGTGGTTCCGAGGGAGCGAACCGCTCAACCTCGACCACGGCAACGAGATCCTCGCGTTCTGGCTGACGGCGTCGATCACTGGCGACGCCTACGCCTCAGTCACCCCGCTCTGGGCGGCAGCCTGCCTGGTTCCGGTTTTCATCCCACTCCGCCGGCTGGCAGTCGTGCTCACCGGCTATACGTTCGCCTTCCTGAGTGGCCTGGCATTCTCGGCCGCTGATCCCAGCATCCTGCTCGATGCGCAGGTCATCACCCAGCCGCCAACAATCGCGTTCACGGCCGGCATGGTCTACTTCTTCTCCAGAGTCCTCACCCGCCAGCAGAACCTGATCGAGGAGAACGAATCAAACGCGCAGAAGTCGATTGCCGGTGAGCGTCGATTCCGCTCGCTGGTTGAGTCGCTTCCGGGCGCAATCGTTACCAGCACACCCGAGGGTGGCCTGCGCTACATCAGCCCGCAACTCGAGCGTATTCTCGGCTATCCGGCTCACTATCTCTCCGGCGGCTGGGGGAGCCTGATTGCCAAGGTCGTCCATGAGGACGATCAACAGACGATCCTCGACGCAATGATGGAAGGCATCCGGACCCACTCCCGAGTCCAGACTGAGATCCGCATCATCAACGCCGATGGAGAGACGATCTGGGTTCACCTCGACAGCATCCTCGTCGATGATGGCAGCCCCGATGCACCGGTCTGGCAGACGCTCGTCTTCGATGTCACCGAACGTCACTCACTGACCGAACAACTCACCCACCAGGCGTTCCACGACGCACTGACGGGGCTACCCAACCGGCTGCTGTTCGACGACCGGGTCAGCCACGCGCTCGAACGATCGAGCCGCGAGATCACAACCACCGCTGTCTGCTTCATCGATCTCGACAACTTCAAGATCGTCAACGATAGCCTTGGTCACAAGTACGGCGACCTACTCGTCATTGAAGTCGGTCAGCGTTTGCGCTCCTGCCTGCGACAGGGCGACACCGTCGCCCGGCTTGGCGGCGACGAGTTCGCGCTCCTGCTGGAAGGTCAACGCGATACCGGGGAGGCAATCGCGGTCGCTGAGCGCATCCTCGAACATCTGGCAGCCCCGTTTGATATCGATGGCCAGCCGGTCTACACCAGCGCCAGCATCGGAATCGCCTACGCCGGGGACGCTTCGATCACCGGCGCCGAACTGATCCGCCACGCCGATGTCGCCATGTACGAGGCCAAGCGCAAGGGCAAGGGCCGCTACGAGATCTTCGAGCCATATATGGAAGCCTATGCCCGCCAGCGGCTCGATCTCGAAGTCGAACTGCGAACGGCTCTTACCGGCAAAGAGTTCCGCGTCGTCTATCAGCCGATCGTCAATCTCTCGACCGGCACGATCGATGAGGTCGAAGCGCTGATCCGCTGGCAGCATCCGACACGCGGCATGCTGCCCCCCAGCGAGTTCCTGCCAACAGCCGAGGAGACCGGCCTGATCGTCCCGATCGGTCACTGGCTGCTCAACGAAGCCTGCCGTAAGGTGCGTGATTGGCAGAGCCTGCCGGGCTATGAGCAGCTGATGCTGAGTGTCAACCTCTCACCACGCCAACTCCACGACGACAATCTGGCGAACGATATCTCCAACGCGCTGGAGCGATCGGGTCTCGAACCGCGAATGCTCCAGCTTGAGGTTGCCGAAAGCGCGATGCTGGCCGACGTCGAGCACGCCACCCACGCCATCAACGAACTCACCACACTCGGTGTCCGGATCGCGATTGACGACTTCGGCACCGGCAACTCGTCGCTCGGCCATCTGCGCCGATTGCCGGTCAACACACTCAAGATCGACCGCTCATACGTCATGGAACTTGGGAAGTCAGACCAGGGTACAACGATGCTGCGGGCGATGGTCACGCTCGGCAAGACGCTCGGGATGGATGTCACCGCCGAAGGGATCGAGACGATCGAACAGACGGCCCTGCGCGACTTTGGCTGCGACTATGGTCAGGGCTACTACTTCGCCAAGCCGCTCAGCGAGGCGGCCATGAACGCGCTCCTGGACACACAGCACCTGTTCCCGATCATGGACAATCGCCGGCTCTCCATCGTCAGCCACGAGACGACCCCGGACGCACTCGCGGCAGGCTGAGCCGGTGGGAGCCGGAAGTCCTGACTCGCACCCCCGATTGTCCTATTCTCTTCTACTTATAGTAGAAGAGACAGACGTTCGTGACGGCAATTACCTCGGCACAGATGGGGACACAGCGAGCATTCATGGATGACTTCTCGGGGGATCGTTCAGGGTTTATCAGCAGGGTCATCTCGGATCCAATTCGCCTACGCCGCTATGGCGGGCTGGCGCTCATCATCGCAATGCTCGCCGTTGCGGGCGGCCAGCTCCTCACGGGTCTGACTGCCGGAATGCTGACAGCGCTGGCCTGGGTGGTTGCGCCGGTCATTGCCTTTGGAATCGGCGTCGGAGATGCCTTTTTTGTCCGCCATGGTCGGGGAAAACGCCGAATCCTGCTCTCAATTCTCGCGTCAATCATCGCCGTCTTGACATCGTGTGCCATACTGGCAGCCATCTCGGACGCATCAGGAACGTGGACGCAGGATCTCGTCGCTGCCGCGCTATATGTTCTGCTTTACGCCGGAATTGTCATCGGACTAGCAGGACTGATTGCACTCGGAATTGGACGCGGCGAAGACTATGTATCAAGCAGAATCGACCGGATGAGTCGCGAAGATTGGTGACTGGACACCATGTTTGGTGTACGTACACAATGTAGGAAATGGTTGACACGATCTTTACGCGTGTGCTAAGGTGCACGCGTCCTGAGACAAAGACGTCTCGAGGGCTGAACTGGAGACGCCAGCAGACCTGAGAGACGATGAGACCGTCTGGCGGCAACGAGACGAGCGTGGGCTGTACTGTGGGGTATGAGCCAGCGCCAGTATCGTGAACCGTTCGGCTACCAGTGTGTAGCCAGGTCATTCGGCATTGCGGTAGGGGTATCGCATTGGTGGCCGAATGCCGTCGAAAGTTCGTCGATTGGACAACCTTGGGAGGGTTCGAGCAGGTCCGTATCTGTCGCTATTGGGGATGCGATAGATATCTGCTCTGGGGTGAATCCATCGCATTGCACATCGTTTACGTCCTGCAATGCGGCTGCCGCGATGGTTCGGCAGATGTCGGGTTCCCTCACGGGGTGTCGTAGGAGGGAAACTCGTTGAGACGCATGAGCCAGAGTCGCACGCTACTGGCAGTAGTAGTGGCAGCGACAATGACGCTAGCTCTCGGAATCCCAGTCGCTGCAGATCTCAATCTTGTGCCAGGTGAATCCGCGCATGTCGCCTATACCAACGGCGATGGTGTGAATGTCCGAGATTATCCTGGTTTCAGTGGTTCCGTTATCAGCACCCTGAATGAGGGTGTCACCGTTACCGTCATCGAAGGTCCGATGTGGCTCGACGATGGCTCCGCATGGTTCCTCATTGGCGTAGACACATGGGATGGCTATTTCGAAGGATGGGTCGTCGCTGACTACCTGTCCGGCGAGTACGTCGAGCCTGCCTACCGGACCGCATCTGATGTCAGTTCGACCGTCGCAGACGGCACGACGGCTACTGTCGTCGGCACCGATGGCTACGGCCTGCGCCTGCGTGATGGCGCCACGACTGATGCCGGTACGATCACCGTGATGCCGGATGGCGCAATCGTCACCGTCCTCGCGACCGAAATCTACGACGGCGCCGGTACGAGCTGGGCGCAGGTTTCCTGGGATGGCATGACCGGCTACGCCGCGTCCGCGTATCTCTCGATCGGTGGCGGCACGCCGCCGGCTGAACCAGTCGTGAGCGAGCCGGAACCAGTCGCCGGTGGCCTGACGATCGGCAGCCGCGCGCAGGTTGTCGGGACCGGTGGCGGTGGCCTGAACCTGCGCAACGAAGGCACCTATAACGGCGGTGTCATCACGATCCTCGCCGAAGGCGTGGTTGTGACCGTCCTCGATGGCCCGTACTGGGATGGCGACGGCAACGGCTGGTACATGGTGGACTATTCCAGCATGAGCGGCTGGGTCCATGGCGGCTATCTCGCATGGACCGATCAGGCACCATCCAGTGATCCGTCGCTTGGTTCAGTCGGTGAGCCAGTTGCCGAGGAGCCGGTTGCGGAACCGGTGCCGGTAGACCCGGAGACGCCAGCCGTCGAGCCGGAACCGGAACCGGAGCCGGTTGCACCTGAGACAGGCATCGGCGCGATCGTTGTCGCCGAAGCGCTGAACTACATCGGTATCCCGTACGTCTGGGGTGGCACGACACCGAGTGGCTTCGATTGCTCGGGCTTCACCTACTACATCTTCAACAACGTCGCTGGTGTTGGCCTCTCTCGCTCGCTCGAAGTTCAGGCTTCGTCCGGTACGTACGTCAGCCCGGAGAACCTCCGCCCTGGTGACCTGGTCTTCCAGCAGAACACCTACAAGTGGGGGCTCTCGCACGTCGGCATCTACATTGGCGGTGGCCAGATGGTCAACGCCCAGAGCGAACGTGTCGGCGTCGCTATCGCCGACCTCTGGGATAGCTACTGGGGCCAGCGCTACTACACCGCACGCCGAGTCCTGTAACGACGGCTACAGAACGTAAGACAAAGAGAACCGGGCGGCTGGATTGAGCCGCCCGGTTCTCTTTGTCCCGTTGCTACGAGAGGTCCGCGCGCAGATCCTGATAACTCATCAGAGCACGGGCAATGAAGCGGTCGGTGCTGCCAAGGAAATTCGCAGGATCGAGCGCTCGGTTAATCTCGTCCGGGGTGAGCACTGCGCTAACCCGTTCATCAGCGTGGGCTGCATCACTGAGCGACTGTCCAGCATCGCTGGCACGGCGCGTCAATTCCTCGACAAGCCGGAACGCTTCAGGGCGACCGAGCGACCCTGCCAGCGCCATCGTCAATGGCTCAGCCATCATCAGGCCACCAGTCAGGTCGAGGTTGGCTCGCATCCGATCCGCATCGACGTTCAGCCCCTCCAGGACGCTGCGGACCCGCTCGACGGCAGCGGCAGTGTGCATGAACAGGTCCGGCAGTACCGACCACTCCAGTTGCCAGCCGCCCGCCGCTCGCTCGTGTTCGTGCGCCATCGCGTTCAGGATGACCGGGACATTGCCAAGCGCCAGCCGCGCTGACGCCACCGCGAAGGTCGCATCGACCGGGTTGCGTTTGTGCGGCATGGCAGACGAGCCACCCTTGCCCGGTGCCGACGCCTCCGCGACCTCACCAACCTCCGTCTGTGCCAGCAGCAGGACATCACTGGCGATCTTCTCCATCGCCCCGGCAACGATGCCGACCGCAGCCGCAATCTCGACGACCCGGTCCCGCTCCGTGTGCCATGGCAGATCAGGAACGTGCAGACCGAGTTCCTCTGCCAGCAGTTCGACGACCTCGTCGCCCCGAGCACCGAGCGCCGACAATGTCCCGACCGCTCCGCCGAACTGGACGACGAGCGCACCAGAGCGCAGATCATCGAGCCGCCGCACCTGACGGCAGACGAGTGCCAGCCAGCGAGCCGCCTTCAGCCCGAACGTGATCGGCAACGCCTGCTGCATCAACGTCCGGCCGATCATCGGTGTCCCACGGTGTTGCTCCGCCAGCGCTGCCGCCGCCGCCGCGATACCAAGCAACCCGTCGATCAGCAGCCCCAGCCCATCGCGCACCTGCAACATCATCGCGCTGTCGATCGGGTCCTGACTCGTTGCGCCCCAGTGAACGTAGCGCCCATGCTCGGCACCGACTGCCGCCGTCAGCGCCTTCACGAGCGGGATCGCCAGCGTTCCGGATGGCACGGCATCCCGGTAGAGCGCCGGAACATCGAACCGCTCGACCTTGCAGGCCGCGGCGATCGCCTCCGCTGCTTCAGCCGGGATCACCCCGGCCCGAGCCTCCGCCTCGGCCAATCCCGCCTCAAACGCAAGCATCCCTGCGATGTGCGCTTCGGAGGAGAACACCCTGGCCATCTCGGACGAGCCAAACAGCGCCCGAACGTCATCCATACGATACCCAGCCATCTCGTAGGGACAGGTCTAAGACCTGTCCGCGGCCCGCAGGCCGACGTGGCGATCCCATAGGACCTCGACCGGGCCGCAAACGTTTGCGCTCGTGTGTCAAGCGCTCCTGTGTCGAACCGACGGCCTGCGGGCCGCGGACAGGTCTTAGACCTGTCCCTACGGGGTTGTATGCAGTCATCCCAGTTCTGCTTTCGCGATCGCGAAGGCCGTGTTGGCGGCTGGGACGCCAGCGTAGACCGCAACGTGCATGAGCGCCTCGCGCAGTTCTTCGTCGCTGACGCCGGTGTTGCGGCTGGCGCGGATGTGAAGGGCCAGTTCGTGCTCGCGACCAAGCGCTGCCAGGATCGAGATCGTAATCAGGCTGCGCGTGCGCCGGTCGAGGTCGGGTCGGGACCAGACCGCGCCCCAGGCCATCTCGGTGATGTAGCGCTGGAAGTCAGCGTCCAGTGGAGTCTCGCGTTGCTTCGCACGATCGACGTGCTCGTCGCCCAGCACCTCACGACGTGTCTGCATTCCAGTCTCGTAGCGCGCGTCGTCCACCGTCGCCTCCCATTCCCGCCTGCGTGCCCAATCGCTCGTAGTATAGTGGCGCTGTCTCAATCGTTCGGTCAGAGGGAGTGAGAACTGAGGAGCCACTGGTGATATCGACAACGATTGGGGACATCGTCCTCGGGGACCGCGAAGTCTTCCCGCCTTACCTCTATGCCGCGTACCGTTCGACTGTCCTGCGCGCGCCGGGGCAGCCGCTGGTCAACGTCCCACTCACCATCTCCGAGACAACCGGCCCCGGTCCGACCTACAGCGCGATGCTGCGGATGGAAGAGGACGACGCCGACCTGACGCGCAATGCTCGGACCGGCGGCGAGGCCATCGGCCAGCGCATCATCGTCACCGGCCACGTCTACGACGAGGACGGCACACCAGTCCCAAACACACTGATCGAGATCTGGCAGGCGAACTCGGCTGGCCGTTACCTGCACCGTCGCGATAGTTGGCCGGGACCGCTCGACCCGAACTTCCTCGGAATGGGCCGCTGTTTAACTGATGAGAGCGGTGCGTATCGCTTCCTCTCGGTCCATCCTGGCGCCTACCCGTGGGGCAACCACCCCAACGGCTGGCGGCCATCGCACATCCACTTCTCGCTGTTCGGTCCGGCCATGCGCTCGCGGCTCGTGACGCAGATGTACTTCCCCGGCGACCCGCTTCACGAACTCGACCCGATCATGATGGCCGTCCCGGAGCCGGCTCGCCAGCGACTGATCGCCACCTACGACCACGACGTCACCGAGCCGGAATGGGCACTCGGCTATCGCTTCGATATCGTCCTGCGCGGCCCGAACGCGACGCCATTCGAACCACCGAGAAAGCAGCCAGCGTGACAACGACAGACAAACGCGGACTCACCTCATCGCAGACGGTCGGCCCATTTTTCGGCCCGGCGCTGGTGCGCGAGGACGCCACCCAGCATATCCTGACGACACCGGCCACCGAGGGACAACGCATCCGGATCGAAGGCCGCGTCTACGACGGCGAGGGTGCGCCGGTCCCGGACGCGATGGTCGAAATCTGGCAGGCGAACGCCTATGGCCGCTACAACCACCCCAGCGACGAGAGCGACGCCCCGCTCGATCCGGAGTTCACCGGCTTTGGCCGGGCCGGAGCCGACGACAACGGTGGTTACTGGTTCGAGACGATCCTGCCCGGCCCCGTCAGGTTCGATCACGAGCGGATGCAGGCGCCACACATCGCCGTCACCGTTTTCGCCCGTGGGTTGCTGACCCACCTCTACACCCGCATCTACTTCGCCGATGAGCCAGCCAACGCCAGTGACCCGGTCCTCCAACTCGTCCCCGCCGAGCGACGCAACACGCTGATCGCCCATCGTGAGGCCGATAGTGGTCCCATGCCGGTCTACCGCTTCGATATCATCCTGCAGGGACCGGGCGAAACGGTCTTCTTCAACTATTAGAGGAACAGGGAACGCGTGAAGATTCGATTGCTGCGCCACGCGACAATCGTCGTGGACTGGGGTGATGTCTCGATCCTCGTTGACCCGATGCTGGCCGAGCAGGAGTCGCTCGATCCAATCGGCAACGCCGCGAATACCAGTCGCATCCCGATGCTGCCGCTCCCGCTCGATGACGCCGCCCTCCAGCAACTGATCGCCAGCGTCGATGGGGTCTTCGTCACCCACACCCACCGCGACCATTGGGACGCCCGCGCCTCGGAACTGATCCCGAAAGAGACGCCGATGGTCTGCCAGCCGCCGGACCTCGACAAGATCACCGGCGAGGGTTTCAGCAACCTGATCACGATCGTCGAGCAGGAACGCTGGCACGGCTTCGATGTGACCCGCACCGGCGGCCAGCACGGTACCGGCGAGATCGGCGCCCGGATGGGACCTGTCTCCGGATTCGTCTTCAAAGCCGCCGGTCAGCCAACGCTCTACATCGCTGGCGACACCGTCTGGGCACCCGAGTTCGAAGCGGCCCTCAACGAGCACCAGCCAGACGTGATCGTCCTCAACGCTGGCGCCGCCCAGTTCCTCGTCGGCGACCCAATCACGATGACCGCCGACGAAGTGATTCGCGTTGCACACGCGCTGCCGAATGCAAAGGTCATCGCTGTCCACATGGACACGATCAACCACTGCCTGCTGACGCGTGAGATGCTGACAGCTGCGGTTGCGGAGGCTGGCTTGAGCGAGCGCGTGCTGGTGCCGCAGGATGGAGAGACTATTGCCGTTTAGGTCATGATGGGCAGCACGGCGAACCGACGTCACCGTTCGCAGATAGACGCTCCAAGCGACTCGCCGGTTCATCGTTTCCCGTCGTACGCACTGCCTCCGCCCCGCAGGAGACCAACTTGGCAACACCAGTGACAGCGACGAATAGCAACAAACGCCGTACGGCAGGTCAGCATCGACGTGTCAGACTCTCGATCCTGCTACTGCAATTTGCACGAGAGCTCGCATGGGAGTCGACTTACGAATGAAGCTGTTTGAGGATAAGCTGAGAACTGATCCAAGCCCACTCCGCCATGGGGAGTCTGGATACAAGTTCCTCGATCGCGTTGACGATCCGTTTTGGGAGACTGTCCGTACCAAATTGAATGAGTGGTTTTCGCAGTTGCCGGCGGACGAGCAGGCTGGCCTCTATGGACGGTTCCGACAGAAGTATCGCAAGCACGCGGACGCGGCATTCTGGGAGCTGTTTCTCCATGAGATGTTCCGGCGCCTCGGCTTTTCGATCGAACATCATCCAGACGTACCCTATACCGACAATCATCCTGACTTCTTGATGTCGAAGGACAACTGCGAGTTCTATCTTGAGGCGGTAATCGTAGGTGATCCAGAAGAGGAAGCGCTGTTCGAACACGAAGTTAGTCGGATCGAAGCAGCGATCAACAAGGTCCGCAATCACAACTTTTGGGTCTTTCTTGAGGTTGATCGCGACGGAGAGCCACTCCCTTCACTGAAACCACTAACAAAGAAGATCAGTGACTGGCTGAATACGCTCGATCCGGATCACGCGAATGCGTCGATGGAATCTGCACCGAACCACGATAAGCTGACTGCTCTACCTCATAAAAGTATAACTGTGGGCGATTGGCAACTGAAGTTCACAGCTATCCCACGGAGCGAAGCAGCTCGGGTTGCTGGGAGAGGAAGAACGTTCGGAGGAGGACCGATTCGAACCCGGTGGGTAGACGATCACGTCGCGATCGCAAGCAATCTTGAGCATAAGGCTTCGAAGTACGGTCTGCTAGACAAACCCTTTGTGATTGCACTTATGTCGGTTCGCGCGACGACACACGGGGAACATTACCTCCGCGCATTGTTCGGCCCCGCCTATGACTATCCGACGATGATGAGCGAAAAGAAGATACAACCCCACTTCTCCAATATCGGGCTCTGGATCGACCACGACGGTACCCGGCGTGAAATCGTATCCGCTGTGCTAGGTGCGACTATGGTGCAGCCATGGTCGTTTCCTCGGCAACGGATCACTGTCCGCCATAACCCTTGGGCGGATCACCCGCTTTGTCTCGTCCTGCCGTTTGCCAACGTATCATTCGATACCCAAAATGGCCACTGGCTCGAGAGGGACGAATCGTCCACCATTGCCGAGGTATTTGACGTTGCCCCTGATTGGCCAGGGATGGAGCCGTTCGAGCGTGTCGATGATTTAGCATGACCCACAATGTTGCCTCGCCCTATCAATCGCAACGGGGATGGTTGTCTAGCGACCAACATCCCGCTCATCGATTGGCAGACCAAAGAGCGCAGGCTGCTAACGGCCATCATCGATGAGCGGGCACCATCCGGTTGGCGAAGTCGTTGCAACCCAACGACGAACCAACGCCATTTAGCCAACTACACCACTTGCACAACTCGCAATCACTGTTTCGAGTCCTTCACTAGTGAAGGCACCAACGACAACGGGCGCCCATTCAGGCGCCCGTCCCTCATCGTCGCAGAACCGGATTACACGAGCTTGTCGTCGTCGAACAACCCGTTGGTCGCGCCGGCGACTGCCAGCACTTCGTCCTCCGGCTGTTCCTGACCGGCGAACTCCGGCGAGGTGGCACGGATGCGGCGTTCAATCTCGGCCATGATGTCGGGGTTGTTGTTGAGGAACTCCTTGGCGTTCTCTCGCCCCTGTCCGAGCCGGTCCTCTTCGAGGTAGAACCACGCACCGCTCTTGCGGACGATGCCCAGTTCAACGCCGACGTCGAGGACGCTACCGGCCTTCGAGATGCCCTCGTTGTACATGATGTCGAACTCGGCCTGGCGGAACGGCGGCGCGACCTTGTTCTTGACCACCTTGACGCGCACACGGCTACCGATCGAGTCGGTGCCCTGCTTGAGCGTCTCAATCCGGCGAATGTCCATCCGGACGGAGGAGTAGAACTTGAGAGCCTGACCGCCGGTCGTCGTCTCGGGGCTACCGAACATGACGCCGATCTTCATGCGGATCTGGTTGATGAAGATAACCGACGTCCGCGAGCGCGAGATCGCGCCGGTCAACTTGCGGAGCGCCTGGCTCATCAGTCGAGCCTGGAGGCCGACGTGCGAATCGCCCATGTCGCCCTCGATCTCGGCCCGTGGGACGAGCGCGGCGACCGAGTCGACGACGATGATGTCGATCGCGCCGGAGCGCACCAGCGTCTCGGTGATCTCAAGCGCCTGCTCGCCGGTGTCCGGCTGGGAGATGAGCAGGTTGTCGAGGTTGACGCCACACCGCTCAGCGTAGAGCGGGTCGAGCGCGTGCTCGGCGTCGATGTAGGCGGCCACGCCACCCATCTTCTGCGCCTCGGCGATGATGTGCTGGGCCAGCGTCGTCTTACCAGACGACTCCGGGCCGTAAATCTCGATGATCCGGCCACGCGGGATACCACCGATGCCGAGCGCCATGTCGAGGGAGATCGAACCGGTCGGGATGCCTTCAATCGGCAAGCGGGTGGATTCGTTCATCTTCATGATCGAACCCTTGCCGAACTGCCGCTCAATTGTCGCCAGTGCGACCTCGATTGCCTTGTCGCGTTCGCTCACTGCGGTACCTTTCGTCTGGCGGAACGGTCGTCTGGAAAAGTAGAATAGATGTTCTAATTCCTTGTCGTATTCTACTCCTTTTGTCCGTCCCGGTCAATCGCAGGCAACCAGAGATTCCTGCGTACGGTCGCGATTTCACGTGGTTCCCGGTGACTCACTGCACACACTAATCCTACCGCGTCGGCTGCCATCCGGTTGACAGGTTACGGCGATCACCGCAGACTGATCCCATCGCGGCCGACAGCGCCATACATCGGGCATCCAGGCAACGGGAACGACGGCAATGGGGATCGATCTCCTCGAGATTCGGCTCTTCGGCGGGCTTGATCTTCGCTACGACGGCCAGCCGATCGCGCCACCCGAATCGATGCGCGCCAGTTCGCTCCTTGCCTACCTGTTGCTCAACCGTCAGACACCTCAACTCCGCGAGCAGATCGCCTTCCTGCTGTGGCCCGACTCGCTGGAGTCGCAGGCACGCACGAACCTGCGGCACGTCCTGCATCATCTGCGCCGCGCGCTGCCCGACGCCGATCGATTCATCGCCATCACGCCACAAACCCTCCAGTGGCGGTCGACTGGAGACTCCTGGCTCGATGTCGCGGCGTTTGAGCAGTTGATCGCCACAGCACAAACGGGTTCCGACGAGCGGGCGCGAATCGCCGCGCTACGCGATGCTGTCCGCCTCTACACCGGAGAGTTGCTCGCGGGATGGTACGACGAGTGGGTTCTGACAGCGCGGGACCGGCTCCAGCAACAGTACGCCCAATTGCTCGAACGTCTCGTGACTGCACTGGAGGCCTGCGGGGAGACATCCGAGGCCATCAGCTATGCAGAAGAACTCCTGCACCACGACCCACTGAACGAGGAAGCGTACCGGCTATTGATGCGGCTCTACACGGCGCGGGGCGACCGTGCGCGCGCACTCCGGCTCTACCATGTCTGCGTTTCGACGCTGCAACGCGAACTGGATGTCGAACCGTCGCCGGAGACACTTGCAGCCTATCAGGCACTGCTGCCGGTCTCCTTTGAACCGGCGTCCTCGCGGCAGGTAGCGAGCGGAGGATCATCATTCGTCGGACGAGATGCGGAACGTCGCAGCCTGGCAACCCATTGGTATGCAGCGGAACAAGGTACGGCGCAGTGCGTCGTCCTGACGGGTGAGTCCGGCGTCGGGAAGACCCGCCTCGCCGAAGAACTCCGGACATGGAGCGCCCACCGTGGCGCAGCCGTCGCGATGGCACGCTCCTACGCCGCGGAAGGCGCGCTCGCCTATGCGCCAGTCGTCAACTGGTTGCGATCTGAACCGATTGCGCAGCGCCGGCAGAGCCTCAGCCCAGCAGTACTGGCCGATCTCAGCCGGTTGCTACCTGAGATAGCAAGCGAATCCCCTCACCTGCCGGCTCCGGTAGCATTGCCCGAAGCAGAGCAGCGACAGCGGCTGTTCGATGCCCTGGTCAGCGCGATCGCCACTGTCGAGGAGCCGTTGCTGCTGGTCCTCGACGACATTCACTGGAGTGACCGGGAGACGATCCAGTTCCTGCACTACCTGATCCGAACCAGACCATCCGCCCGGCTACTCATCCTCGCGACGGCACGGCAGGAAGAACTGGACGCTGGCCACCCGTTCCACGACCTCGCAGCAGGGCTGAGCACACTGGAACGCTTTAGCGACATTGTGATCGACCGGTTCGACGTCACCGGCACAGCCACGCTCGCGGCACAACTGGCGGGTCGGTCTCTGACGGCTGACGAGGCAGAACAACTCTACCGGGAAACCGAGGGCAACCCGCTCTTCATCGTCGAAGCGATCCGCGCCGGATGGACCGACACGCGAGACTGGATCACCCCGCGCGTGCAGGCTGTGATTCAGTCGCGATTCGCGAAACTCTCTGATGCGGCCAGCGAGGTCGTTGGAATCGCAGCAACGATCGGGCGGGAGTTCACCACCGACATCCTCGCGCAGGTCAGCGGGCATAGCGAAGAATCGATGATCGGCGCGCTGGACGAACTCTGGCGCCGCCGGATCATCCGCGAGCAGGGCGTCGAAGGCTACGACTTTACCCACGATAAGTTGCGAGAGGTCGCGTATGGCGCGCTCAGCCCGGTGCGGCGGCGCCACGTCCACTTGCGGGTCGCCCAGGCACTGGAACGCATCCACGCCGGCGACCCCGGCCCGGTCAGCGGTCAACTAGCAGCCCACTACGAACAGGCCGGTGCCGCAGACACCGCCGTGCACTGGTACATCCGGGCGGCAGAGGCAGCACAGCACATGCACGCGCATAGCGAAGCGATCCGCCTGCTGCAACGTGGGATCACGCTGATCCGCTCGCTTCCCGCATCAACGGACCGCCAGCACAACGAACTGGCGCTGTTGACGGCGCTGCTCGGACCACTCGTCGCAATCAGAGGCTTCCAGTCCGACTACGCCGAGCAGATCCACGAGCGGGCGTTGCAACTCACCCGGACACTTGGCGTCGAAGCGGCACCGCCGCTGCTCTGGTCCGTGGCCGTCTCGAACCTCGTCCGGGGCAATCTGGACGAAGCCCGAATCTACGGAGAGCAACTCCAGGCGCGGGGAGAGCGTGAGGCCGACGACGTCGTCGCTGTCCAGGGCACCTACGTGCTGGGCATCACGTCATACTGGAATGCCGAGTTTCCAGTTGCCCAGGCGCACTTCGAATCGGTGATCGAGCGGTTCAAGCCATCCGACCGGCGCACCCACTTGCTGCAGTACGGCAATGATCCGGCAGTCGTCTGCAAGATGCGTCTCGCGTTCGCCCACTGGTTTCTGGGGCATACCGCAATGGCGCGCAACCTCCGCGACGAGGCGTTCGCAGAGGCCGTGACCCATCAGGACTGGTTCACCCGCCTGGGGGTAGTGCATTTCTCGGCACTGCTGTCGATCGAACTTGGGGACCATGACTACCTGCGAGCGTGCATCGCCGTCCTGGAGGAGATCGGTGACTCGCACCCGACGATGTACCTGCAACACAACGGCGATGCGAGCGCCGGATACCTTGATATTCTCGATGGACGACGCGCCGAGGGACTGGAACGCATCCACCGCGCCCTGGATGATCTACGGGGCGGCGTGCAGTTACCGGGGCAACGCGCCTCAGTAACGAAGGTGCTGCTGAGTGCCTGCGCGGTGCTCGACGACCCGATAGCAGGACTAGCCGCAGCCGAACAACTCCGCAGGTCGGGAGTCGGTGCCCGTATCTGGGAAGCCGAAGGTCACCGGATGCGTGCCGAGTTCATGGCGGCCCTCGGCCACGACCCCGACGAAGTTGCGGTAGAACTTCACCGCGCACTCCGAATCGCGCGAAGCCAGCAGGCGAAGTCGATCGAACTCCGGATCGCCACCAGTCTGCTCCGTCACCACCTAACCCGCGACAACCCCGACGCCATCAGCGCTGCCCGTGACCATCTGGCCGACATCGTCGCGCTCGTCACAGACGGCACGGATACCGCCGACCTCCGAGCCGCGCTCGCCCTCCTCGACCGCTCCTGACCAACGTTCGCCCGTCGTTTGCCGCCCGTTTCACCGGCCTATCGCCGGGGAACGCTTGCGGAACGCCTCGCCGACTACAGTGCCGTCATCAGGTCGGACCTCACCGAAAGGAACCGCAGATGTACGACGCTATCGTTGTCGGCGCACGTTGCGCGGGATCGCCCACCGCGATGCTGCTTGCGCAGAGAGGCTACCGCGTCCTGCTACTGGACAAAGCCAGTTTCCCGAGCGACACGCTCTCCGTTCACTACATCCATCAGGCCGGTACTGCGCGGCTCAAGCGCTGGGGGCTGCTGGATGCAGTGATCGCGTCCAATTGCCCACCGGTCTACGAGCAGACGATCGACGTCGGCCCGTTCGCCCTGCGTGGTACGCCCCCACCGATCGACGGCGCTGCCGCCGGTTACGCCCCCCGCCGAACGGTACTGGACAAGATCCTCGTCGATGCAGCGGTGGCGGCCGGAGCGGAACTCCGGGAACACTTCACCGTCAAGGAACTGGTCTTCGACGGGGACCGTGTCATCGGTATCCGGGGACATGCTCGGGGTGGATCGCTGGTCACCGAACGGGCGAAGATCGTCATTGGCGCCGATGGGCTGCACTCACTCGTCGCCCGGGCGGTCGATGCGCCAATCTACAATGACCACCCCTCGGCCACCTGCGCCTACTACAGTTACTGGACAGATGCCCCGCTCGCTGGCGTCGAGATTCACCCGCTCGACGGCCAGACAGTGATTGCTGGCCCAACCAACGACGGCAAGACGCTGGTAATCATCTACTGGCAAGCGAGCCAGTTCCACGAGGTCCGCTCCGATATCGAAGGTCACTTCATGCGGGCGCTCGACCTCACGCCCGGCCTCGCAGCGCGGATTCGCGCCGGATCGCGAGCGGAACGATTCAGAGGGACCGTCGATCTCCCGAACTTCTATCGCAAACCGTGGGGGCCAGGCTGGGCACTCGTCGGCGATGCGGGCTATCACAAGGATCCGATCAGCGCGCAGGGCATCACCGATGCCTTCCGCGACGCCGAATTGCTGACTGGCGCGATCGACGCTGGCTTCTCCGGTACGCAACCGATCGAGGTCAGTCTGGCGGCCTACGAGCAACAGCGCAACGAGGCAACGGCACCCATCTACGAGATGACCGTCCAGATGGCTCAACTGGCACCACCGACGATCGAGCAGCAGCAGCTGTTCGGCGCCCTGCGTGATAACCCCGAAGCAACCGGCCGCTTCATCGGCTTGCTGGCCGGATCAGTCTCGTTCCAGGAGTTCTTCGCGCCGGAGAGCATGGGACAGATCATGGGAGGTGCGGCGGTCGCGGCAGATTAGAGCAGGTTGCAGAATAGTTGCCCACCCTGTCGTCCTGAGCCGCAGCGAAGGACCTCTCCTGTGTTTGGTGCCTTGCGTGTTTGAACGGAGAGGTCCTTCGCTGCCGGGTGCCCTCTGGGCGGTGGACGACAGGCAATGGTTCTAAGAACTGCTCTCATCGTCATACACCATTCCGCCCCTGTTGCCTGTTTGCCCCTTTGTCGTCCTGAGTGGTTCGCCACCGGTGGTGCCGGGTTGCGTCTGCCTGTTCCCCTGTCATCCCGACGCAGGAGGGATCTCGTCCTCGTTGACTGATCGAGGTGCGAACGAGTCACGAGATCCCTCCGTTCGTCGGGATGACAGGGGATGAGGGTCGGCATTCCCCGGACATGGCATCCGCCAAGATCGCTGTGGTGGACTACTGAGCGAATGAGAAAGGCTGGCTGACCAGCGACGGGCAGCATGACAAACGGGAAAAGGAGCCACTACCCCGCACTGACGTGTTGCAGGCGGCGCTCGGCCTGCGTTCGTGCCAGATTGAACGAGCGTTCAAGGAGATCGACGGCTTCCTCGACATCCTGGTCGCGCCGTAGCCACTTGCTGACCCAGCCCGAGTCCGGCAGGACGTGGTGCGGTTCGGCCAGCCCGGCAGTCACAACCTCGTCGCGCACCTTGCGGGGGAACGGGATGTCAACGACTTCGATGCCGGGATGATAGTGCCCAACCTCGCGCTTCCCGAGCCGATACTCGACACCGCCGAACTGATGATCGTGACTCGTCACGTCCGGCCACGCCAACACACGCTGCTCGATTCGGGCCTGATTCGTCGTCATCTGGGCTCCTTTGCCACTGGTGGTCGTGTTACCAGCCTGATTGTCAACACAGGAGCCTGACGAGGCATCGGAAGAATGTCGCAAACGATCGGGACGTAGGACGCGAGACCTCTATTGAGCCGAGCGATGGTACGGGTCAAGTGTTCAGGTCAGGCTTCAAAAAGAGGAAGTCGTTGACGCTGATCAACCCGATAACTGGCCGGATGAACCGAGGAACGGGGCGCCGCTTCTCATCGTAGATCAGGCGTGGCTCGGTCATACGGATCTCCCTGCCACGCTGCACGACGGTGCAACCACCACTTGCCAGGACGTTGCGGACCCACTCGGTCGTCGGGCCGTAGGTTAGCGCGATGGCGTAGCCGCCCTCGTACCTGAAGAGATTGACCGGCGTACGGTACTGCCGCCCCGTCTTCCGCCCGGTATGGTGAACGACGGCGAAGCCGGGGAGTTTCGTCAGCAGCGGGCCAAGGACCGGATTGGTGAATCGACGGTTGGCACGCGCCACCCAGCGGGGAGCAGGCATTGGAAGTACCTCCACAATCGAGCACCGATATGTCACAGGCCGATTTTACGATGCATTGACGTATCGTAATGGCACCGGCGTCGTGCCGCGAGTGAAAGCGTGTCATGATAGCGAGGCGCGGCCAGGATCGATCTCGCTTCATGAAAGGACCACTCATGCCTCCTACGATTGGCCTCCTCAGCCCTGGCGACATGGGACACTCGATTGGCGCTGTGTTGCATAACCACGGCCTGCGCGCCCTGACCTGCCTGACCGGCCGCAGCGATCGCTCGCGAGCACTGGCCGCCGAAGCAGGCATCGAGGACGTACCAAGCCTCGAAGAACTGGTCGAGCAGGCGGACGTGTTCCTCTCCGTCCTGGTACCGGCCGTCGCGCTGGAGACCGCCGACAAGGTCGCAGGTGCCGTACGCGCCACCAACGCTGACCTGTTGTACGTCGACTGCAACGCGATCGCCCCGAGGACGGTCCGGCGGGTCGGCGAGGTCGTCAGTGCCGCCGGTGGGCGAGTGGCCGACATCGGCATCATCGGCGCGCCGCCCCGCCGCCCCGGTACGCGCTTCTACGCCTCCGGTCCCAGTGCGGCCGAGGTAGCAGCGCTGACTGAATACGGTCTGGACGTACGCGTCATCGGCACCGAGATGGGCCAGGCGTCCGGCCTGAAGATGTGCTACGGCGCGCTGACGAAAGGACTCCAGGCACTCGGCGTCGAGTTACTGGTGGCGGCTCGCGCCCTCGGGCTTGAAGAGGCGCTCCGTGCCGAGCAGGAGACCAGCGTTCCTGATGTCCTCACCTGGCTGGAGCGTTCTGTCCCGACGATGCCACCGAAAGCCTATCGCTGGGTCGGCGAGATGGAAGAAATCGCGACGACGTTCGCCGATGTCGGCCTGACCCCACTCATCCTGCAGGGCGCCGCCGACCTCTACCGCTTCGTCGCCGACACCCCGATTGGCCAGGAGTCGCCGGAAAACCGCGACAAGAGCCGCGGGCTCGACGGCGTCGTCGCCGCGCTGGCAGACGCGCTAGCGACGACGGCACCTGTGGGATCAACGGACTAAAGTAGCGCGCAACGTGTATTCCCGTGTATTCCCGTAGGGACAGGTCTAAGACCTGTCCCTACGGGGAATAGGCTCACGTCAGCAGGTTGCGGGCCGTCGTGATGTAGACCTGCGCCTGCTTCACCAGATCGTCGACGAAGACGGCCTCGTTGGCTCCATGGGCGGCCTCGCCGCTCGGGCCGAAGCCGACCGTATCGATCCCGGCGAAGCGGTAGAGCCGTCCATCGGTCGCCCCTGCCCAGGTCTTGAAGAACTCTGGCTCGCGTTGCAGGACGCTCTCGACACTATCCTGCAACGCCCGGACGATTGGCGATGACTCGTCGGTGATATTGGCCGGGGTGTAGCCCTCCTCCTCGTCGGAGGCGAGGATTTCGTAGTTGAAGTTCGGATCCTCAGCCTTCACCGCATCCAGCTTCTCGCGAACCTCGGCCAGGACGCTCTCGCGCGTCTCGCCGGGGATCGTCCGGCGGTCGACGGTGATGATGCACTCGCCCGGCACGATGTTGGAGACGATGCCACCTTCGATCTTGTTGACCGAGATAACGGGCTTGCCGATGGCGGGGTGCTCGCGGTCGAGGTCACCTTCCAGCGCGAGGATGCCCTTCGCAGCCAGCATAATCGCGTTGATGCCGCTGACCCGCGCGGCGGCCGTGTGCGACGCGCGACCGATGAAGCGGATACGGAAGCCGAAGATGCCCCGCTCGGCGTTGCGGACCTTGAGTTGGCTGCCCTCACCGATCAGCACGTAGTCCGGCCGCGGCAGGTTCCCCGCCTCGATCTCGGCCAGGACGTGTTTCGTGCCGTAGTCGGCCCCTCGCTCCTCGTCAGAGACGACGTGGACCTGGAGAGTGCCGTTCAGCGGCTCATCCTTCAACGCCGTCATGACATACAGCATGACGCCGACAGCGCCCTTCATGTCGCTTGAGCCGCGTCCGAAGATGCGCTTGCCATCTTCGCTGAGGACACCTTTGAAGGGATCGGTCTTCCAACGGTCGATATCCGAGACGGGAACGGTGTCAAGATGCCCGTTCATCGCGATGACCGGACCGTTACCGTTGCCGACTGAGGCAATGACGTTCGGCCGGTTGGGGTCTTTCGCGGTCACGACGTGCTCAATCCCGGCGCCCTCGAAGAAGCCAGCGACATGCTGCATGATCGCCAGTTCATCGCCTGACACACTCGGGATACCGACCAGATCGCTCACAATCTGAATCAACCGCTCCCGGTCGATCTGTGGGACATTCGCGGACATGCCTTCAGGCCTTTCTTTCTGCAAATACTCATCCCGATTGCGAAACTCCGGATGATATGTGTCTAGATTATGAACAGGTCCCCCACCTTGAGCATGAATCCTGGAAGGACGTCCTCGCCATCGAGGATGTCATCTGTTCCAAGGACAATAGGATCACGTTCGGGGCGGTAGACCGTGATCGTCCGTCGATATGGGTGGACAAGCCATCCCATTCGGACGCCCGATTCGCGATAGATCTCCATCTTCCGCTGCGCGTGGCGGAGCGACTGAGTCGGAGAGTGGATTTCTACGGCGAGATCAGGAGCCTGGTTGAGGAAACCTCGATGATCCGGGGTACGAATGACACGGTCGCGATGGACGAATGCGATATCTGGTGCCAGGTTCGTGTCCGGATTTCGCGCAACGGTGAAGCCAGTTTCACCCTGATAGACGCGACCTAATTCATGAGCAGCGACGTGATTCGCGATGTGGCGACCAAGTTCACCATTGATGACCCCGTGATCCCCACCGGCTGGTGGCACTGTATGCAACTCCCCGTGAATCAACTCGTGCTGGTTGAGATCGTCGTCAATCTCCCACAGGTCTTCGACCGTCATGAACTTCGTCGTTGCCATTGGGATACCTGTCCCGCCTGCGTGGGATGCACGCCTAGAGCCGCTCGAAGCGGACGACGTTGTGGGTGAAGATGACGGCGCCGCCGACCTCGACTTCGAAGTTCTCGGGCATGTAGAGGAGGCCTGGCTCCAGCGCCGGTGAGTAGGGAACGGCCATCTGCTTGCGACGACGACAGACGCGGCGGATGATCGAAATCACCTGAGGAACCTGGTGGTCCTCAACACCGACCATGAGGCTGCTATTTCCCATGCGGAGGAATGAGCCAGTGCTGCCAATCCGGGTAATGCGGAATCCCTCACTGATCAGCGCATCAGTCAGGTTATCAGCATCCTCGTCCTGAACGATGGCGAAGATCAGCTTCATAGCGTCCTCCTGGCTGGGTTTTGGTCGGCCCGGCGGGCATGTCCGGCCATCGGAGTATAGCAAGGCTGATGCTGGTGGATGGCGTGCGATACCTGTGGTTGCGTATTGGGATGACCGACGTTGCGGCTAGTCGCAGGGGCTCAACTGCGGCGACGCATCGCCGGGCAGGATGGTCTCAGTCGGAGCGACGGAGCCAGAGCCGACTGCCAGCAGATGCGCGTAGTAGCGGGACGTGTTCTCGAAGATGGCAGCCGGAATCTCCTCGGCGGGCAACGGGCGAGAGAAGTGATAGCCCTGCGCCTCGTCACAATCGAGGTCGCGCAGACGGGCCAGTTGCTCGCTGGTCTCGACGCCTTCGGCAACGACACGCAGCCCCAACGCACGCGCGAGGCTGATCATCGCCGCGACAATCGCCGTGTCGGCGTCCGCAACGCCGGCGCCGCTCACGAACGAGCGATCGATTTTGAGAACGTCGACCGGGAACTGCTTGAGGTACGCCAGCGACGAGTATCCGGTTCCGAAATCATCGACTGCCAGTTGAACGCCGAGCGCCTTCAGTTCCTCCAGACGGCGGACGGTGCCTTCGGCGTCCCCCATCGCGTCGGTCTCGGTAATTTCCAGCGCAAGGCGCTCCGCCGGGAAGCACGTTTCAGCCAGGACGGTAGCGATCTGCTGAACGAGTTCAGGCTGCGCGAACTGCCGGCTCGACAGATTCACACAGAGTGTGAATCCTCCGCCCCCACCGGACGCATCCAGCCAGCGCCGCCCCTGCTCGCACGCGGTCCGCAGGATCCAGGCGCCGAGCGGCAGGATCAGCCCCGTCTCCTCAGCCACTGGAATAAATGCAGCCGGGGACACCATGCCACGCTCGGGATGCTGCCAGCGGACCAGCGCCTCGACCCCGACGACGTCGCCGGTTGCGAGCGAGACGATCGGTTGGTAGTGGAGGCTGAACTCGGATCGATCGATCGCACGTCGCAGGCTGGCTCCAAGTTCGATGCGCTGAAGGACCGCGTCGTGCATCGCCTCATCGAAGATGTCGTAGGTGTTCTTGCCCTTGCCCTTTGCGCGGTAGAGGGCGATATCAGCATGCCGGAGCAGTTCGTCCCGGTTCGCGTGCTCGCCAGTCGTCAGCGCAATGCCAATCGACGCGGCAACCTGCAACTCACGTCCATCAATCTGAAACGGCTCGGAGAGGGTAACGGCAATCCGGTTGGCAATGTCGATGACTTCATCAATCGCGATCGGCTGGCCAAGAACGATCACGAACTCGTCGCCACCAAAGCGCGCGACGGTATCGCCCTCGCGAACCGCATGCCGCAACCGCCGGGCTGCGATCACCAGCACGTCGTCGCCAGCAGCATGACCGAGACTGTCGTTGACCAGTTTGAAGTCGTCCAGGTCGATAAACAGGACCGCGATCGAATCGTGATGGCGATGTGCCCGCGCTACACACTGGTCAAGCCGGTCGAGCAGCAGCGTCCGGTTGGGCAACCCTGTCAACGCATCATGGAGCGCCTGATATTCCAGTTGCGCCTCCAGTGCCATTCGCTCGGTGACATCGCGCGAGTTGATGACCGCGCCGTAGATCCCACCAGCGCCGTTGACCAGCCGTCCGGTCGATTCGAGCCAGCGCCAACCACCGTCTGCGTGTCGGAACCGGTACACCAGCGCATCGCGCAGGTGCTGATCTGCGTGGATCGTGGCCAGCGTCGTCGCGACACGTTCGGCGTCGTCGGGGTGAATCAGTTCGAGCGCATTGCGGCCGATCAGTTCGCCCAAACCGTACCCGAGGATATTCTCAATCGAGGGACTCTCAAACCGGATCGTGCCATCCTGATCGAGAATCGAGACCAGATCACTGCCATGCTGGACCAGCGCCCGAAAGCGCTCTTCGCTCTCACGCAGGATCGCCTCGGCTTCCTGCCGCTCGGTAATGTCACGACAATTGAGCACGATCCCTTCGATCGCCGGATCATCGAGCAGGTTGGTCGGGATCGCCTCGATCGACCGCCATGTCCCGTTCTTGTGCAACGCTCGATAGACGACCGGAGAATGCACACCTGGAGCGGACATGATCTCGAACAGTCGCACCCCCAGTATCGGCAGATCGTCGGGATGGATGAGCTCCGTTGCGGGTTTGCCAACGATCTCCTCGGGAGTAAAGCCGGTGAGGTGCTCGATCGACGAACTCTGGTACGTGATGCTGCCAGTGGCATCGAGTACACAGATCGTGTCGGACGCGTTCTTCATTAAGGACTGGAGGCGAGCCTCGCTCAGTCGGACGGCCTCAGAGGCACGCTTCTGCTCCGTGATATCCGTAATGAAGCCCTGCCAGTAAAGCGGCGTACCATCGGGAGCGTAGACTCGAACGGCCCGGTTGTGTACCCAGAGGATCTCGCCGTTGCTGTGAAAGATCCGGTACTCAATGTCATATGGCTCGCCGGAGGCATCAGTTTCCTCGATGTGGCGGCGGCGCCGCTCCTGGTCATCGGGATGAACGATCGAATCACCAAAGTTCGGGATCGTCTCCCAGCACGCAAACGGATACCCCGTCATCTGTTCGATCTGCGGGCTGAGGAATGGTGTCGCGGTCCCGGATGTGACGCCAAGCGGTTCGGTATACGTCACGGCCGGGATGTTCTCGATCAGTGTTCGGTGACGCGCTTCGGCGGTTGCCAGCGCCTCCTGGGCTTCCTTCTGGGCGGAGATGTCGAACGAGACACCGATGATGCCCGTTACGTTCCCGTGGCTATCGTAAAGCGGGGAGTTGGCCGCGTGGGCCCAGAATGTCGACCCATCGCGACGGCGAGCCAGGAACTCACCGCTCCAGCCCTCACCCTTGAGCAGCGACGGCATGTTCGCGTTGGCAGATGCCTGGTCGCGCTCCGGGACGACAACCTCAATGATCGAGCGGCCATGCACCTCTGCGGCGGACCAGCCGTACAACGCTTCAGCATGCCGATTCCAGTATGTGATCGCCCCGGATTGATCGGTCGCGATTACGCTCTGCTCGATGGTATCCAGCAAACCGGCCTGAAAGCGCAATTGCTCACGAGTGGCCTGTTCGGAAGTGATGTCGCGAAGAAAGACGGAGAGTCCTTCAGGATGAGGGTAGAGGCTGACGACGTACCAGGTTTCATGCTTGGCCCAGTTGTACTCAAACGCCAGCGCGACGTTCTCTTCAACAGCATGTTGGAATTGCTCATAGGCTGGAGTATCAACGATTCGCGGGAAAGCATCCCAGATGCAGGTTCCCAGGAGATCATCAACTGGCCGTCGGAACAGCTGTTCGCATTGACGATTGAGATAGGCGAAGCGCCAGTCGCGGTCCAGTGCGAAGAAACCGTCGCTGATCCGGTCCATTCGCACCTGATGGGCCAATTCGTCACCATCGCTCGTCGTGGCGCCGTGACTGGCTACGCTGTCCGACATGAAGTACCCAAATTCATCGGCCCGGCAATGGTTGGAGACGAAAGCACAAATACCTGGAGTATTCTGGATCAGCCGCCAGTTTGGACCTGAAGACCGTAACAATCCAATCACAATGCGTGATCAGGGAAGATGGAGGATTGTCTTACCCTGTCTATTCGTCCGTATCAACCTTTGTCGCATCGACTGGGTCTGAGTGACTGACAGTCCTACCTCAACAACGCAACCTGGTCGCGGGTCAGGCGTCGTGGTGCTGGTATACAGGCTAGTTCGGGATAACAATGCTCAACAGCAATCGCCAAGGCAGCCACCGATAGCGCTGGCCGTGCCGGACGGGAAGCATTCCCCAACCAGCACGGCCAGCCATGCCGCATGATGTCACAGGCTACTCAGTCGCCGACGGCAGCCAGTTCCTTGACGGCGCGCGGAGCCGCGACCAGCGCGATCGAGAGCACTTCGTCCATGTGCGAGACGAGGTGGATGTCGAGGCTGTCGCGGACGGTCGCCGGGAGGTCGTCGAGATCCTTCTCGTTGCGCTTGGGGATGATGAAGGTCGTGATACCACCACGGTGGGCAGCCAGCGCCTTCTCCCGCGTACCACCGATCGGCAGCACCTTGCCGCGCAGCGTCACCTCGCCAGTCATCGCGACATCCTTGCGGACCCGCTTGCCGGTCACCGCCGAGATGAGCGAGGTCGCCAGCGTCACACCTGCCGAGGGGCCATCCTTCGGGATCGCACCAGCCGGGACGTGGATGTGGATGGTGTGGTTGTCGAAGAAGCCGGTCGGAATGCCCAGTTCTTCGGACCGCGAGCGCGCGTAGGAGATCGCCGCCCGGGCCGACTCCTGCATGACATCGCCCAACTGACCCGTCAGCGTCAGTTCCGACTTGCCAGCCATCACCGTCGTCTCGACCGAGAGCAGGTCACCACCTGCGCTCGTCACGGCAGCACCGGTCGCAACGCCGACCTCGTCATGCTCCTCAGCCAGCCCGTACTCGAAGCGGGGGATGCCGAGGAACGTCGGAAGATCGTCCGGCGTCACGGTCCAGTTCTCGCGCTCCGGCTCTTCCGCAACTCGACGCGCGACCTTGCGGCAGAGCGCCCCAATCTCACGGTCGAGGTTACGGACGCCCGATTCGTGGGTGTACTCACGGATCAGCCGCAACAGCGCATCATCCGGGACGGTGAGTTGCGACTCTTCCAGCCCATGCGAGTACCGCGCCTTCGGCAGCAGGAAGTTGCGGGCGATCTCCAACTTCTCGACTTCAGTGTAGCCCGGAACCTCGATAATCTCCATCCGGTCACGCAGCGGTGCCGGAATCGGATCGAGCAGGTTTGCCGTCGTGATGAAGATCACCTGCGAGAGGTCGAACGGCACTTCGAGGTAGTGATCGGAGAAGGAGTGGTTCTGCTCGGGGTCGAGCACCTCCAGCAGGGCCGACGACGGATCGCCCCGGAAGGCGTCCGAGCCGACCTTATCGATCTCGTCCAGCACCATGACCGGGTTCTTCGTCTTGGCGTCACGCAGCGCCTTGATGACGCGGCCCGGCATCGCGCCGACGTAGGTGCGGCGGTGGCCGCGCACCTCGGCCTCGTCCCGAACGCCGCCGAGCGACATTCGCACGTAGGAGCGGCCCATCGAGCGAGCAATCGACTTCCCGAGGCTGGTCTTGCCAACTCCCGGCGGGCCGACGAAGCAGATGATCGGCGCCTTCATCCGGTTCCCCGCCAGTTTGCGGACAGCGATGAACTCGAGAATGCGCTCCTTGACCTTCGTCAGGCCGTAGTGGTCCTCGTCGAGAATCTGTGCCGCGACCTTCAGATCGAGCTGATCTTCTGTCTCGACCGACCACGGCAGTTCCGTCAGCCATTCAAGGTACGAGCGGATAACGCCAATCTCCGGCGAGAACGGGTGCTGATGCTCCAGCCGCGAGACCTGCAACAGCGCCTTGGTCTTGACCTCTTCCGGCATGTTGGCGGCTTCGATCTTCTCGCGGAACTCCTGAACGAGCGCCTCTTCGCCGGCGATATCGCCCAGTTCCCGCTGGATCGTGCGCATCTGCTCGCGCAGCAGGTACTCGCGCTGCTGGCGGTCGAGTCCAGCCTGCGCTTCTGACTGGATCTGATGCCGAAGCGTCAGGTATTCCAGCCGTTCCTGAAGGATGATCGAGATGTGGCGCAGCCGCTCGACCGGGTTGAGCAGTTCCAGCACTTCCTGTCGCCGGGCCGATTCGAACTCGGGCGAGAAGGCGATCAGGTCGGCCAGCCAGCCCGGTTCGTCGACGCTGCGGACCATCGTGACGACTTCTTCGGGCACATTCGGCAGCATCGCGACGTAGGCCTCGACCTGTTCGAGGACGTGCGACATGACGGCCTTGGCCTCTAGCGTCTCGATCTTCTCATCGTCAACACGCTTGACCTTGGCCAATGTGAACGGCCGGCGCTGCTCGATCTCCTTGACGACACCACGGGCGATACCCTGGAGAATGACATGGGCAGGGCCGCCGGGCCGCGTGATCTTGTGGCCAACCTCGGCGATCACACCGACCGTGCAGAGTTCGTCGTCGGTCACCAGCGAGCCGTAGCTCGTGACGCCCGCGCTCGACTCCTCGGCAGGGATGCCGTCGTCATCATCAAGGTCGTCAAGTTCATCGCTGTCGAGGTCATCCTCGTCCTGATCCTTCGTCGCAAGCACGAGGATCAGCCGATCGTGATTGATCGCGTCGTCAACTGCCTGTGCCTCTTCCTCGTCGTCGAGTGGATACGGCAGCGACATCCGCGGCAGCAGCAGCGTCTGCGGCAGGATCAGCGTCGGCAGCGTCAGGTAGGTCGATTCATCGTCCGGCTTGACCCGCTCGGGCGAGGCGACGAAGGCGTCGCCAAGATCCTCGGCATCGGTCAGCGCGTCACTGGATTCATGGGCAGTCTTGGAACGTCGGGGCATGCAGTTTGTCCTCAGTTGAAATACGCGGAACCGTTGCAGGTCAGGTTCGTGTGCGGGCCGGTCAACGCGGTGTCAGGATGCTGGTCAATCGCGTGCCGGTCAGCAGGCATGGCTGATAATCTTACCAACCCATGTCCAGAACCGTTAGCAATGCGGGACAGTTTTTCGCGTCACAGCGCGGGTTGAATGTTGCAAGCCGAGTGTGGATCGTGACAGCGGGCCGCAGCGAACGATGACTTGGCGCACTGATACGGCTCTCACTCAGTACTCATCACGCATTACCCGCACTGCATCCGCAACGGTCAGCACCTCGCCACCGAAAAGGCGGTTCATCTGCGTGCCGAACGTGAGCGAGCCAGCGAGGACCTCGGTCGGCGTCCCGTCGGAGACGATCTCACCCTCGGCGAGCATGATGACGCGATCGGCGGCGTTCGCGACGAATTCAACGTCATGGGTCGCGACGATGACGAGCCGTCCCTCAGTCGCATACTCACGCACGAACCCCGCCAGCACTCGCTTGTCGTGACCAGGCAACCCACGCGTCGGCTCATCCAGCAGCAGGATGTCCGGTTCGCCAATCGCCAGCGCAGCCAGGGCCGCCCGCTGCCGTTCACCGCCGCTCAGATCGAGTGGATGGCGGTCAATCCGGTCCAGCAGGCCCAGTCGCTCAAGCAACGGCTCCGGGGAGAACGGCTTGCCCTGTGCGCGGGCCGTGAACGCCAGTTCATCACGAAGCGTTTCCTGATGCAGGATTGACGCCGGATGCTGCGGCACGTAACCCGCTCGCCTCGCCACCTCATGCACAGATGTCCTCGCGATGTCGTTACCCCCGACCAGTACACGGCCATGTGTTGGACGCAGTAGCCCGTTGATGTGCTTGAGCAGCGTCGTCTTCCCCGACCCATTGCGGCCGATCAGCGCGATCACCTTACCTGAGTTAGCGCTGAGGGAGATATCGCGGAGGGCCGTCGTGTTGTCGTAGCGGAAGGTAATCGCGTCCAATCTGAGCGCCTCGGGTGAGCCCGTGCGCGTCTGCGAACCCCTCCCCAACCCCTCCCCTGCGAGGAGAGGGGCTTTTCGATTGGTGCGGCCTAAAGCCCCCTCTCCCCGTGGGGCCGGGTACCCTCTGGGTGGCGGTTGGGGGAGGGGTTCGTAGACACGCGACACCGTCGAAGAAAGCCCCCGCCTCGCCTCGCGCACCGTCAACGGAACCGGCTGCCAGCCGAGCCTGCGCGCCAACTCGACCAGCGGCGGCACATCGTCCAGCCGCGCCAGCACGTCCTGAACCGGCCCTTCAACGAACGAATCGCCGTCGATCGCGACGATCCGGTCGGCGAACGGGAGGACGCGGTCGAGACGGTGCTCGCTGATGACGATCGTCATCCCGAGGTCGGCGTTGAGTCGCTGAACGGCCGCCAGGACATCGTGGGCGGCCAACGGGTCAAGTTGGGATGTCGGCTCGTCGAGCACCAGCAGCGACGGGCGGGTTACCAGCGCGGCGGCGATCGCCACGCGTTGTCGTTCGCCGCCAGAGAGCGTTGCAACCTCTCGGTGGCGCAGGTGGTTGATACCGAGCAGGTCGAGCGTCTCTTCGAGCCGAAC
>Ga0180215_1000630_pt1 | contig 42737 bp, 48 predicted proteins | sample eDN3rd37CBELigBY_FD_128871 | JGI IMG/M metagenome (GOLD analysis project Ga0180215, IMG submission 128871) | Enriched backyard soil microbial communities from Emeryville, California, USA - eDNA 3rd pass 37_C BE-Lig BY (version 2) (version 2) | ecosystem: Environmental > Terrestrial > Soil >...
ACTTTGTCAACATTCATAAATTTTAAATGAAAAACCCCTCCCTAAGGTACTATTAAGAAGTGGTCATTCAATAACATTCATATCACCTGCTTAGACAACTCCATCAAAACTTTAGAAGGAAACGATAGTACGTGAAAAAGAACTTATGCATGTCATCATGGAAGATTTAAAATCATTATACAATACACTTAAAGAAGGAAGTTTTTTAAAGGGCTTTACAATGATAATGATTATAAAGTTGATATATCAACCGCTATGTTAAAATAAAGTTAGTTTAAAAGAAGAGGTGTCACTACATGCAAAAGCTTCAGTTTGAACCATCATGGGATAAAACCTTATCCCCTAAAGATCGTAAAATAATTGAGGGAATTTTTCTTGAAACTAGATTATCGAACCACGCTAATATTGAACTAACCCCTTTACGGCAAGCCATTAATCATAAAGGAGAATTATTAGTTACCGTACTTGTTCATAATTTTAGTCAACGAGTACTTTTATTCCATAATAAAAAACTACGTTATATTGAAAATGAGAAAATCATTGCAGAGCATATATTCACCTTACCACCACTAGTCATTCAGCAAGAGACTAGTATGCCATGGACATTTATTTTTCCTATTGAAAGTTTGAAGAACCCAGCAACATTAGCAAAAGGCCAGTTAGAATTTGTTGATTAGTTAAGTTAAATCCCTAAAAGAAAAATAAAACTTCTAGATTATTACCAGCCAGAACATGAAATAATAATAACAGTGAATAAATTGAATTTTAAGGAGATGCTTTTTAAAGATGGGTGCTATAGAACGGAATGGGTATAGATTTGAACCCGAGTATAGTGTAATCGAGCAAAATGGGGCAATTCACGTATATAATAAAGGACAGTTCGTTGAAGAAGTTAAATTTTCCTTTTCTGGGAAATATCCAGAACTTAATCAAATTGAACAGCTAATTAATGAATATTGCGAACAGCATGGAATCTAAATTCTATAAGTCCCTTACCCCGCCTCTTCCTATGAAGGATGGGTAAATAAGATGGAATCCCATGGCTAAAAAGCCATGGGATTCCTTAGTTCAATGACTCGACATAAACACGAACCATTTCGGGCGTAACGAGTTTACGAGTAGGAATAAATCTTTCATTTGCAAGAACATTAATTTGCAAAGTGACTTCATTAATTTTGTCTGTTGTAAAGTCCTTTCCTGTTTTACATAACTCTACGGCCTCTTGAATATATTCTTCCCGTTGTTGGTCTAAACGAGTAAATTTAGTGAAATCTTGATTTTGTTTTTGGGCATGTAACGTGATAGCCTTGTGTACACTCATGATTGTTCACTCCTATGATTGGTATAATAGTTAACTTCTATATTAACAAATTTATATAAAAAACTAAAGAATGCGAATTCCTAATTTTCAATCATTCCAAATGGTGATTACAACCATTTTATGTCCCCAAAAAATATTGGTAGATTTTTTATAGAAAGAATCCTAGAAATATAAGATGATTGTATGTGTATATACTAGCTATCTTTACCTTGAAACAGCTATTTCGTAAAACAAAGAGAGCTCAGTCGTTAAAAAACCGAGCTCTCCTTCCTATTTCCTTCTATTTTAACAAACATTAAGTTTGCAACCTCGCTTGAATAATGATTGCAACTATTTATATTTCCTTGAATCAGATGACAGGGCTTTAATCCCTTACAACAAAATCACTTGTATTACGAACTCCTTTATCAAAATGCATCACCTTGTTATTTAGAAATATCATCATGCGGTTTAACTTCTAACGGTACTCGCTTGTCCATTTTTAACATGTAGTAGCTTACTACGACAAGAGCTAGAAAAACGATTCCAACAATAAGAGATAGACGAGTGCTAGGGTTAAACCACATCCCAACTAGTACGATTAGTAAAAATGCAATTGTCACATAGTTACTATACGGGGCAAAAGGCATTTTAAACGGATGCTTACCCATCTCAGTAGCTTTTACCTTTCTGAATCTAAGCTGACTAATCAGTATCATAAACCATGGCACCATTCCAGGTAGAACACTGGCACTATAAACATAGACAAAGATTTCTGGGGGAGCAAGATAATTCAAGACAACACCAATGGCTAAACCTACAAGGACAGCAATCGTACAATAGACTGGAATACCATTTTTAGATACTTTCGCAAAAATTTTAGGAGCTTGACCGTTCATGGCTAGCGTGTAAAGCATACGCCCAGCACTGAAAATCCCACTGTTGCATCCTGACATTGCTGCTGTGATGACGACAAAGTTAATGATACCTGCCGCTGCAGTAATTCCGACTTTAGCAAACGTTGAAACAAAGGGGCTGCCGAGTTCATCCAATTGATCCCAAGGATAGACTGTTACAATAACAAAAATGGCACCAATATAAAAGACTAAAATACGCCATATAATGGTTTGAATTGCTTTTGTTATAGTCTTCTGTGGATTTTTCGCTTCACCTGCAGTGATTCCAATCAGTTCAACCCCTTGATAGGCTGCTATAACAAGAGAAAGTGCAAAAAAGAAGCCTGTCCATCCTCCTGTAAAGAAACCACCATTTTCCCAAAGATTTGATAACCCAATCGCCTGGCCGTCATTTCCTAATCCGAAGAGGATTAAGCCCAAGCCAACAACAATCAGAAGTACAATTGTTACAATTTTAATAAGCGCAAACCAAAATTCAAATTCTCCGAAGGATTTTACAGAAATGAGATTCGCAGCTCCTAGAATAACCATGGCGATTACTCCTGGTACCCATGCAGGCAAGTCAGGGAACCAATACTTCATATACATCCCAACAGCGATAATCTCAGACATTCCGACAATTACCCATTGGAACCAATTACTCCACGCAGTCATATACCCTGCTAAAGGATGAATATAATTGCTCGCAAAGGTTGCAAATGAACCTGTAGTAGGCTCTAAATAAAGCATTTCCCCCATTGAGCGCATAATGAAAAATATAAAAAGACCAGCGATAGCATACGCTAGCATGACAGATGGTCCGGTCCATTTAATTGTACTAGCTGAGCCCATAAATAAGCCCACACCAATGGTACCTCCCAAAGCAATCATCTGAATATGACGTGCCTCTAATCCTCTCTTTAGTTCTTTGTTTGACATGATTGACTCCTTCAATTACAAATTAGCGGCTATACTTCTCTATACTAGCTTCTTAGCTGATTCTCAATTTATTAGCAAGATTAATACGCGCAACCGTTTTCCTATTTTATAATAATAAACAACTCATAAAAACACAAATGTATTTTTCAAAAAAACACATTCTATTAATAGAATACTCTGAATACATATATCATTTATCTTTCAAGTGTTTTTACAAAAACATATAAAAGGTAGTTATCATCATGAAAATTGGTAAAAAATTAAAAGCTAGATCCATTAATACGGACCTAGCTTTATATAAAAATACTTAATTACCAATAAAAAACATAACAGCTATCCTTATTTACGCTAGCCTTCACTATTTAAACGGATTTTCCCATTCCATCAACACGCCATAATTTTGTGATTCATCATCTTCCAAATAGTTTTCAACAATAGCGATGGGCGTTCGGCCACATTTTAATAAAAAGCTAATGACTGGATCATTTAGCTCACCAGACAAAACCTTTTGTACATATTCTTTCGCTGTCATCCTGCCGGAAACCCGCTTAAATCCAGGTATTCGGCCACCACCTAATAAGCGATCAAGCTTCTTCTCAATAACGAGCTGATACATCGCCTGCATCATCCATTTTCCAAGTCCAAACTTTCGATACTTTGGTCGAATACTAATATCGACAACATACAGTGTATTTCCGTTTCCTTGATGATTACGAATATACCCATCATCCGTTATCTCAGACCAGGAATGTGTGGGATGAGCTGGATCAAAATCCACGCAAAGAGTCGTAAGTGAACCAGCTAATTGTCCGTTTACTTCCACACAGATAGCTCCTTCTGGAAAGAGTGTAACATGATTGTTTAATTGCTCACGATTCCACCATAGTTCCTCTGGAAAAGGAGGCGGAAAACACTCCGATTGAATTTTGATTAATTCATCAAAATCCGCTTCTGTATAATTCCGTAAAACGGCACGCCGTGGCTTCTGTTGATCGAACACAAAAAAACCGCTATAGTATGCCATTATTAATCGGATGTCTCCCAATCAGGATATAGATCCGTGCGGCGATCTCGCCATGTTGTCACGGAACCTTTTTCACGAACTTTATATAGTAAGTCTAAATCAAGGTCAGCTGTAATAATCATGTCATGGTTCAGCTCACCTTCACATAAAATTCCTTTTGGTGGGAATGGAATATCATTAGGTGTAATGACCGCTGCCTGACCGATATTGGCACGCATAAAGTCAACCGTCGGAAGCGAACCAACTGTTCCAGTCGTGACAACATACACTTGATTTTCAATTGTACGAGCATGCGCTGTATAACGAACGCGATGGAAGCCATGACGATCATCTGTACAGGATGGGCAGAAGATAACATCGGCTCCTTTCGCTTTCGCCATTCTTACAATTTCCGGGAATTCGATATCATAGCATGTTAAAATCGCGATCCGTCCTCTATCCGTATCAAACACATTCAACTTATCACCTTTATGCATATTCCATTCGTGCACTTCAGTCGGCGTACTATGAAGCTTCGCTTGCCCCGCAATCCGACCATCTGGATAAAATAAATGAGCTACATTATACAAACGCCCTTCTCGTTCAATAACGTGAGTGCCTCCAATAATATGCATCCCTGTTTCTTGCGCAAGCTGACTAAACAGTGCGTGATATTTCTCCGTGAAACTTGGTAAATCTTGAATCGTTAAGTTGTGTCCTTGTTCATCACGAATTGATAATAGTTGAGTCGTAAAAAACTCAGGAAATAAAACAAATTCCGCTTCAAACTCTTGAGCTGTCTTTATATAATGTTCACATTGTTTAGCAAATTCCTCAAATGAGCTAATCGTATGCAAATGATACTGCACTGCAGAAACGCGAAGTTTCACTGCCCTATTCCCCCTTAAACTCCTAATTAGGATGTTGTTGTTTTTTCAGCTTGGATGGATTATTTATTTTATAACGAATTGCTTTGTCAAACTTTTTATCAACAATCTTACCATCGAATTCAAGACTGTCTCCTTCTGCTAATTCTAGTTTTTTTAACGTTTTGCTATAGCTGCACCAAGCATCTCCAATTTCTAATTCTTGTTCGCCTTCTATTTTGACATGTTCAAGAAGAATGACTTCATCTTCTTCTCCGGTAAAATGATTCATTTTCGCTGTGAATTCTTTAACCGTTGCGGTGAAATGAACCTTATCTTCAGGCAGCACAAGTTTCGGTTGTGCCGGCTCTTTTTTAGCCCTAGATTTAGGCTTCTTATCGGACTTTACCTCTGCTTGTTCTGCATGGGAATCTATTGCCGGTGTCGCCTCTTCTATAAATGAGTCTTTTCCAAAACTAGCGCTTTGCATTTCCTTTAAATAGGCAGGATGAATACAGCCAAGGCTGCCACCTTCAAACTCCACCACGATAGTTTGTGTACTGCCGCCATACTCTTCATACCCAACTAGCTTAACCTTTGCTTGATAACCGTTTGATTTATACACAAGTTCTTTCTTAACTGAACGTTCTGTGAACAATTTCCACTCAATACCTTTTGCAATATAAGCTTCCGCGTTCTCAAAAGTAATAAAATCACCCTTAGGCGGTATATAACATATACCATTCGATAACCTGTGATCCACAACACAACACTCCTAAAATATTTAGCTGTCCTTATTCTAGCAAAAGTTTACCTCGTTGCAAATTCATTGAACTGTGTGTTTATTCAGAAACCAATGTACTCAAACTTCCTCTCACTATCAGTATTACAATTAGCTGCACTTGAATAAGTTCTTATATAACCATTCTATACGATTTGGAGGTGAAAGAATGACCTATTCCATTTATCCACTTGGCGATCAAGCACTCACAATTGAATTAGAATCTGAGCTACACGTTGCACAATGGCAAAAACTACATCAGCTTACACAAACATTAGAGAACCTCAAACCTGATTGGCTGATTGAGTATATCCCAGCCATGCCAACGCTCACCATCGTATATAACCCTCTAATTGTACAAAAACAATACGGAGCAAAGCGTTCTCCTTATGAAATCGTTTGTGAGGAAATAAACATCCTTTTCAAACAAACGCCTCCTCATACAATGAAGAAAGTTAAACAAATCGATATCCCTGTTTGTTATGGTGGGCAGCTAGGACCGGATTTACTTGATGTGGCGCAGTACACAAAGCTGACGCCGAAAGAAGTCATCCAATTTCATTCTGAGCGTACATACACCGTCTATATGATTGGCTGTGCTCCTGGCTTTCCTTATTTAGGTGAATTAAATCAAAAACTTCATATCCCGCGACGTACGAGCCCTCGCCTATTTGTTCCAGCAGGCTCTGTCGGAATCGGCGGTGAGCAAACGGGCGTATACCCGCTCGATTCACCTGGGGATTGGCAGATAATCGGTCAGACACCTCTTACACTATTTCTTAAAAATGCTGAACCACCGTCTTTACTGAAAAGCGGCGATCAAATACGGTTTGTACCAATTTCAGAAGCAGAATACGCCACTTTACGAAACAAAGAGGGGTAGATAATGAGGATAAGGAGTTGTATAAAACGATGTTTACTATTATCAGGTCTGGCATGTTAACGACAATACAAGATTTAGGACGTCACGGCTATCAACAATACGGGGTCAGCGTTTCTGGAGCGATGGATACATTTGCCCATCGAATCGCCAATCTCTTAGTTGGAAACGATGAACAGCAAGCGACGCTAGAAATGACCCTTATTGGCCCCGCCATCCTTTTCGAGGAAGATACATTTATCTCTATTTGTGGAGCGGATTTGTCTCCAACCATTGATAATGAACCATTGCCATTATGGCGACCGATTTTTGTTCGCAAAGGCAGTAAGCTTTCATTTGGCTTTTGCAAAAACGGCTGTCGCTCCTATTTAGCTATTGCAGGAGGAATCCATGTTGCAAAAGTAATGGGCAGTCGCTCCACTTTTTTAAAAGCACGCATAGGAGGTATACAAGGACGCGCCGTTCAAAGCGGCGACCAATTATCAAGTTATTCTCCCTCTCCCTACATAACCAAACTTATCGAACGATTTACTTGCATGACGATGAAAAACTACCTTCCATTAAAATGGCATATTGCTTATGAATGTATCCCGCATTTCAATAAGAAGCGTATCGTTTTTATTATGAAAGGAAAACATTTTTCACAGTTTACACGAGATAGCCAAGAACAACTTTTCACGAAACCTTTTACCATTTCCATGAACTCAGATCGTATGAGCTATCGTTTAAAAGGAACTCCTCTATCATTAGCAGCGCCAAAAGAATATTTGTCTGAACCCGTTACATTCGGTTCGATTCAAGTTCCTACTAATGGCCGCCCAATTCTTTTAATGGCTGATCATCAAACAACAGACAACTATCCACGAATCGGTGAAGTCGCATCAGTCGACCTGCCGCTCATCGCTCAATTAAAGCCAGGTGACGTCTTATCCTTTCAAGAAATCTCTGTTCAGCAAGCACAACGACTCTTACTTGAACGAGAAGCAATGATAGGTGCCCTTAAACAAGGAATTAAATTAGCACTTAAAAGAGCAGGAAATTAGTGACCTCTTAAATATGACGCAATTGTTCATATTTTGAATCTAAACTTTTGAAACCTCGATAACTTCAATAAGAGCGATCGAGGTTTCTGTGTGAGATTGAAGTTTCTAAAACTCTCCAGTATTCCATTATATAATCTCACTCTTTGAATCTCTCTCGCACTCTTTCACCAACTTATACACAGTCGTCTTTTTAATCCCTAACTCCTCCATTGCTTTAACAGCTGTCATTTCCCCATTTTTCCACCGGTGATAGACTTGTTTAAACTCTTCCGCCATCCAGGATAGAATTTGCAATACAAGGGGGAGCGTCAGGATTTTGACAATTTGCAGCGTTAAGCACTCATGAAAAATAAATATTGTTTTTCCACAACGATAATATTTTAAAACGAGTCTTATTAGAAAGTGAATAAGTGGAGCTTTAATTAAATAAGCAGTAAAAGTTCTTCAATGGAAGGTCCCTTTTTATTGCCGATAAATAAAACTTATGTAAAGCAATTTTATATATAGTATTCATCTTTATCTATTAGAACTAATGATATAAAGCGTAGTACAGTAGTACAATCATTTTTAATCTACTTACATACAGTAATAGAAATAATAAGTGAGTAGGTGACCAATAGTGTCAGATTACAAACGGAAAAAATCCTCACCCGCCTATGGCTACGTTACCCTCATAGGTTCCAAGCCCATCATGGTTCAGTCGGGTGAAAGTATAACATTTAATCAAAACGGTTTATTAAATAATATACAGTTTAGCCCTCCTAGCGACACTTTAATAATTCGTAAATCAGGTGACTATAGGATTGAATATGTATTATTAATCGATGGTCCTGCTTCCTCTTCAACATATGGTTTGATCTTAAATGATTCTTTAGTACAGGGAAGGCTCACTAATGAGGGGTCACTATAGAGGAATTGTCAAGGAAATACGAAATTTCACGCACCGCTTACACTTCGATTACTTTTATGTAAGTATGTACCATTATCATTCATTCAGCGTAGATTCCTTATTAAGTAAACACAGTAGCAAAACCACTCTGGTAGTTGAAAAACTTTTGAGTATAATAGCTATTAAGAAAAAGCATATATAAACACAAATAAGGCCTAGTCATCAATTGACTGGGCATCTAATAGGAAAAGTATTAACTCTGTTTAAGTTTCAATTAATAACCCCTACCATTGCAATCACCACAAGTCACCGTTGTTTCACCCCATCCAACATCTACAGTGATTACTCCTTCACCATCACATTCTGGACAGTTTTCTACGGCCATTTAGCAACCTCCTTTTTTTCTTTTTATACCATTCATATTATTCTCTAATATATTGTCATATTCCTTTTATTTATCAAACCATTGAGGAAAACAAATACAATCCTTGCACCAGAACCACATAAAGCACCTTATCAGCAGTCACTTCTTCGTAAATCATACGCTTAGGTATAAAAAAAAGACTAGTTTTTCATAGTCCACTTTAATGTATAATCCATACATTCCTAGTTACCATATAATAAATCTTATTGGCAACCAAAAAAGGTTGCTTCGTCGGAATCATTCTGGTTACGTTACAGAGTCACCCTTCAGTCTATTCGTCAGATTTTCCTTTAAGTATTTTTACTGCTTTTTTAATGACCTCAGGCATTGGTATGTTTAATCTTCCTGCATTTTCGATAATGGACAATAATTCATTCGATAAGTAAAAGTAAAGAGTAACGTCTCTGATAATATGTCCTCCCAAAAACTTATCAAGTGAATGAGCGATTGCAACAATAAATAACATAAATATTTTTTTAAAGATACCTATAAAGCCAAATGAACTGGAAAGTTTCCCCTCATATGCTGATGCCATCATTCCAGATATATAATCCACAATCATAAATAGAACAAGTGTGTCTAAAAGTAGAGACATCGGACCGAAGAGATAGCTTGTAAATCCACCTATACAAGCGATACATAACTTAAATAATAATGAAATGTGTTCGATTAGCACTCCCTCCCTCTTTTTTATAGTATATGGTGATGATAGAAATAGGATTGAGTAGGAGTCTATAAAAAAAAAATAAGAGTGAAAAAAATCTGCTAGTTTATATAACCGATCTTTCAGGAAGTAAGAATGCTAAAAACCCTTTGAGCGCCAAAGGGGTTAACATCTTTCGTTGTAAATTTAAGTTTTTTAACCAGTAGCAGGTGTCGTTGTATTTGTCCTTTTTCCTAATTCTTGATCCAATAATAAAAGAGCAGACGGATTATTTTCAGCAAGCTTTAGACGATTAACAATTGTTAGACTCTGCGATAAGAATTTGTAACAAATTGTTCATGAGCTAATACCTTTTGAAAAGTTTCTAATGGTGTTCCGAAGTCGCTTGGTTGGGCAGGAATATTATTAAGTTTTACAGTTCCATCCTTATCAACAACATAATCAATCAATTTAAGCATATGAGTTCTTTCTTCTTCTGATTGCAAACGTAACCAGTGTGCCATGCCTGTTAAATTCAACCTACCCATATACGCAGACATTGTAAGATATAGCGTTGTTGAAACATGTTCAATTTGAATTAAATTGTTAATTAACTTTTGAAGTTCATCATTCATTTTTTACACTCCTATATAACTTTCTAACTACTTCATTTAAGTTATGTTCCACATAGGTAAATGACACAGTTTATTTAAAGGGTAACCTTGCAGTCTATAACGTTTGCCTTATCTGACTAATCTCCCTCGTTCGTTGAAGGAGATCCCTAAAGAGATATGTACACAAACCTAGTTCACATAATCCGATGTTATTGGTATGAAAAAAGGATCTTCAGTTTTGAAGACCCTTTTAGCTACTTGTTTAATTAAAGTGCCCGTTCGTATTGAATAAAGTAAAATTTTAATCAGTAAAGGAATTTTCATTTAGACCAGCGTTTATAAAATATATTTTACAAGATTACCTGCATACAAAACTCTAAGATTCAATTATGAGTATACATTCGCATTTATCCAAAAATTAAATTAAAAGCTTATTTGGAAGGGTTACAATTAAGGTTGTACCGATTCCATCCCCACTGACAATTTGAATGGTACCACGATGCAGGGCTACTATTTGTTGCACGATTGTTAGTCCTAGTCCATTCCCTTTAACAGCTACATCGCTTCCTTGGTCAACCTTATAAAAAGGAGTGAAAACAAGCTTTTGTTCACTCTCTGGAATACCAGGACCAAGATCCTTAATGGAGATTTCAATTTTATCCATATCTAATTGCTTACCACATACATATATTTCACCGTTTTCAGGAGAAAATTTTATAGCATTACTAATAAGATTCACCCATACTTGTTGTAATAAACTCTCATCAGCTTTGATTAAAGAACGTTCTAAATCAAGTGATATTTTTAAGTTTTTCGCAGACCATTGGGGTTCTTGGGTGATCAATACATTGCGTATTTGTTCATCAAGGGAAAACGTAGAAAGTACGAGTTGATATTGTCCATGCTGCAAATGAGATAATCTTAAAATATCTTTACTGAGATATGATAATCGCTCACTTTCGCTTCTGATAATGGATAAATAACGTTTTCGTTGTTCCTCTGTAAGCTGCTTGTGCTGAAGTGCCTTGGTGAAACCTAAAATCGATGTAATAGGGGTTTGAAATTCATGAGATACGTTCGATACAAAATCCTCTCTCATCTTAACGAGTAAGCTTAATTCCTTTGCCATTTCGTTAAAGCTTTCTGAAAGCTGGCCAATTTCATCTTTTCGCTTCGTTTGATAGGTTGCATCAAAATTCCCTTGTGCGAGTTGTTTTGTTGCTTCTGTTAACTTTGTAACAGGAAAGACAATGCTTCTTGTGACGATAAGTATAAAGATGGTTCCTATCAATATAGCAATCCAAGTAATGTCGAAGAGGGATTTAAATAACATAGACATTCCAATATCACTTTTCTTAAGAATTAAAGCAACTTTCTCACCTTCAATTGTTATAGGCAGTCCAATATACATATTCGATCCTGGTATTGGGTTATAAATTTCTTTACCGGAATAAATTTCTTCCAATTCATCTTTTGGGATATCGTCTGAACTCTTTCCGTATGGAATGAAATCAACTTGATAGTGATAAATTAATTGAATATTTTCTTTTATCTCATTGATATTTGCATATTGCAATTGCGCTTCAATCGATTGTTTTACATCTGATATTTCATTTTTCATTACTTCTTCGAAACGATTTTTATAAAAATACGAAGTTACTGAAAATGCAATGAGAAAGCTTAGGGCAACAATTCCAACAAATGTAACGGCAAGTCTAATGTATAAGCTTTTAACCATCCTGTACCTCAATTCTATAACCAATTCCCCTGAGTGTGACGATTTGCTTTGCTAGATCATAAGGTTCTAAACGTTCTCTTAGCTTGCGAATATGCACATCTACAGTTCGGTCGACTCCAATAAAATCCATACCCCAGATTTTTTCGAGCAGCACTTCTCGAGTAAATACTTGGCCTGAACAACTACCCAACAGGAAAAGAAGCTCAAACTCTTTTAAAGGCAGGATTTCCTTCTCACCAGTTGGGTAAGTGATTTCATAAGTTGTCCGGTCTAGTGAGATTTTGCCTATCGTTAATATTTGATCTGTATGTAAACGCGCTCTTTTTAACAGCGCTTTAACACGAAGAACCATTTCTACTGGATCAAATGGCTTTGCTAAATAATCATCCGTACCGGCTTGAAATCCTTTAATCCGATCCTGTGTTTGATCCTTTGCAGTAATCATTAAAATAGGAACATCATATAGTTTCCGAATTTCTTGACAAAGCTTAATACCATCCATTTTAGGCATCATAATATCTAGGATAATAAGGTCAACACGATGCTTTTCTAAATATTCATACGCTAATTGCCCATTGCTTTTCTCAATGACTTCAAAATTTTCATCTTCTAAATACAATTTCATTAATTCACGAATGTGCATATCATCATCTACAATCAAAATTTTAATCAATATTAGTCCTCCCTTGACCATTTTATCTTGAAATATCCTCTGTTTTTAATCTTTTATACCTTTGATTAGTATATATAAAAAAGCGATGTAGTTGTACGATTGTACAAAACATCACTTTTTTAAACAAACTTATTGAAATCTTCAGGCTACATTTAAAGTTCTAACGAAGGCCGCGACGGTTGAATTTCTTTACCCCAAATATGGCAAGAAGTAAGATGAATAGTGAACCTAGGGTCAATGCCAAACTTTTCATAGAAGAGACAGGATCAACATTCTCACCTGCATCTCTCATTTGTCCTGGGCCCATTCCTTCAGGCATAGTATCTGGGATGAACCCTTTAGGAGGATTCATCCCCTCAGGCATATTACTTGGGTCGAAACCCTCAGGAGGATTCATCCCCTCGGGTTTCTCACTTTGACCAGAACCATCTTGAGTTGATTGGTTTTGGGGGAATTCCTTTGGTTCCGCATTATTATCAGCAACTGGATCTTCTTTAGTAGCATTCTTCTCAATGACCAGCTCTCCAGAAAGCTGCTTTAAGATGGAATCTGACCTTGCACCGGCAAAAGCGGCCAAGCTATTTTCGCCGCTTACACCTTCTAGAAATTGTTCTGTCGTCCCTAATTTGGATGGATCCGCTTCTACATACGTTAAAATGGTTGCTGACACTTCTTTTGTTATACTACTTACATTTTCTTCTGTAAAATATTTGGTGGATACTTCTTCTAAATACTTTTCATATTTAGCTAAATATTCTTCATTTTCTAACAGAGCATTCAATAAAGGGCGATCCTCTAAAGTAGTGCCTTGAACTGGATTATAAATATCAAAGTTAATGGCTTCGTCTGTCATAATCTCTTCATTTGTTAATCCATCCAACATGTTTTTACCTTTAAAGCCTTCTGGCATTTCTTGTCCTTCAGGAAGTTGCATTTCTCCGCTAGGCATGTCTGGTTTGTCCTTTTTACTGAATTCTGAAGGGGCCATTCCTTCAGGCATCATCATGCCACCCATACCGAAACCACCGAATGCCATATTATAATCCCATGGGATTATGGAAAACTGGCCATCCTCTTCATATAAATAGTAGTTATGCTTCATCATGCCCTGATAGCTATCCATGCTGACAAGAGCTGTATTTGTGGCAAAATAGCGCAGCATGTTATCAACATCGATATATTTTTCTATGTCTCCGCCATTATTAATGACATCAATCATGTCCAGAATATTGGATTGATCGAGATTGTCTTCGTTTGTTTTCGGATTAAGACCTGAGTAATCCTCAATATCTGAGCTTATATATTTCAAATCACTTCCAGTTCCATCAGGCTTAAACAAAAAGCCGTCATTGCTTCCATAGTTTTTAGCAAGGAAGGTCTCATCGACTACTTCTACTCCCAGCATCAGTCCATAATCCTCACCATTGACCGTAACATACATATAGGAATGCTCTGGAGCGGCTAGTCCCATTGATTCCATCATTTCATAAGACATATACTCTTTCATCTGGGTTGTATCACTGAAATTATTATTTAAATTCAGTTTTTTTAACCCATAAAAGCTTTGTGTGCTATCATAATAGTCAAAATCTATTTTTAAACTATAACGATTTGAATCACTATTCGCTACCGACGTAAGAGATGAGTTTCCTTTTGTTCTGACTGCCACATTCTCGATTTTCTTGCCATTGATTGTTACTGCAGCTTCTTTGAATTCCTCTTCAGTCGGATTCTCTAAAATATCTGCCCAATCTTCTTCGTTTATTTCAATATTGATTGTGGTAACTTTTTTATCATTAAACAGTTTTGTTTCATAAGAAAATTCATCATTCCCAGCTTCAACACCTAGATTCGGCAGGACCATGAGGACGATTAAAAAAAGAGCGATTAACCCAGCCATTATTGAGTATACAATTTTATTACTTATCATCTATTGCACTCCTTTTAAAAATAGGAAACCTGCCGAAACAGATTTCCTAAAGACTACGTTACGCTGTAAAGTTACCATCATAACTTAGCATGACAGCAGAGGCTACGCCTTTCACCTTGGCAATACTATTTACAATCTGTGAATCATTTTCTTTTACGCGTACTTCATATGTGGCTTCGGTTTCACTCGTCATCATTATAGATTTTGACTTTAAACTAAATTTTTTAGTTTTCTCTTTTAAAATCGTTTCAATTTCCTGGCCTGTTGCTTCTGAGTCAAACTTTACGACAACTAGATAGGGATTTTGAACCGTAATTTTGTTTGCGAACACAATTAATACTATCCCTATAACAATGGATCCTATTACAGCTAATAAAATGAATCCGGCTCCACACAATATACCAACTATAATGGACCAGAATAAATAGACTAAATCCATCGGGTCTTTAATTGGTGTACGAAAGCGAACAATTGATAATGCACCAACCATACCTAAAGATAATAAAACATTTGAGCTAATCCCCATTATGACCAAAGCAGTTGCCATTGTCATGATCATAAGTGAAATATTAAATGAATGTGAGTAAATGACTCCGTTAAATGTCTTTTTGTAAACGGCATAAACAAATAAGCCAAGTAAAAAAGCAGATAGTAATCCTAGCAAAGAATCTGTCAGTGAAAATGAAGTTGTTTTTTCTATGAAGCTTGATTTGAAAATATCATTGAAATTCATTGTATTTTTATCCATCATGTCACTCCTTCTAATTAAATCCTAAATTAAACGTACATTCGACTTAATTGGTATTTTGAATAGGCCTCATGCTTAGTATTGATGCCTTGCAGCATATACCGTATGATTTCTGGCAAATACCCGTCATATTTAACCTCAAGAATGAATTCGGTTGGCTCGAGTACATCTACCATTGGCAGATGTTTATTGAACATATCAGTATTCCTAAGGCTAGACTGCACTTTGCTGTCAAAAGTTACACGAACATTACCATATAAATAAATGTAGGCTTCACGTTCATAATCAACCACTGTCATTGGCTTCAGCTGATATTGCATCATTTCGATATATAAATCACGCATTAGCTCACGGTCATCACCCTTCATCCAATCAATATCGCCAACACGAATCTTTTCAAATTCTTCTCTCGAAGTTTTGCATTTCGACTTAAATGTCAAGTTATTTCTTTTGCTTTTTCTCTCTAAGTTTACAACCTCTGCACTTTTTCCATAAATACGAACACGGTATTTATCGCGATTCAGGTAGCCCTCTTTTTTCTCATTCAAAACTTTGTTATTAATATTGTCAAAATAGCAAGATCGAATGAGATATTTACCTTTTGGACCAGCGTTAGGGTCGAGTTTCATTACATGCCTTAGCTTATTCTTTAACAGCATGTAATCAATATAAGAAATCCCATACTTTAACTCTTGTCGACCGTTTGGATTAAATGAAGTGTGAATCGGCATATAAATGGTTCTCCTTTCTTAAATAAATTTCATAGGTTTGTCGTTTTATTGCTATGACGACCTAATGAATCATAACAACTTACATAAGGATAGCTGCCTAGCGTTTTAAAGAGTTTGTCTGAAGAAAACTAATCTTTTGAGGGGGAATTTTCCTCAACTGATTTTATTTAACAGAAACTTGATACATATAAGATAGACTAGTAATGTTAACTCAATATTAACTAAGTAAAGAAAATCATTTTTTTGTAAAAAGTAAGTAATCAGTAGATAAAGAAGAATGGGAGAAGAAAAAGAGGATTCCTATAGCGCAACCGAAAATTCCGAATTTATTTACGATTTTGTGGGACATTTTTAAATAGAGTTTCTTCTATACCGCGAAGAAATTATCAAGTATCTACAGACATTCTAGTAAAAGCTGAATCATCTTCTTCTGAGCTTTTTCATTAAAAAAAGCTATGTTATTATGATACTGTTGATTTTTGGGTCATTTCGTGGAGCCTGAGCTAAAATGAGCCAAAAATCGTTTAATCAACAAACAATAGGGTTTAACACAGCCAATAAGAAAAAAAGCCGTTAATAAATAACAGCTTTTTTCCTTATATGACTTTCACTACTTCTCTATTAGCAATTTCCAATGTTAGTTCATGAAGAGTCATTTCAGGTCGGCTTCCTACACGGATATTAACACCTGTTTGACCAAGTCCTTCACTGATATAGAATGGCTTTCCATCCCGCATATGAAATCCTTTAATAATATTCATTCGTGCCAGTTTCCCCATTTTTACAAGGTGATACGCTTTTGGATAGCAAATTTGTCCACCATGAAAATGACCGGCAAGCAAATAATCAAAATGATAGTTCTTCATATTCAAAACAATATTTGGATCATGAGTTAATACTAAGTTTGTTCCAAATGTAATTCCTTTATAAGCGGCTTCAATGTTGCTTCGTTTTGTACTAAAGTCATCGATACCAATAATATTGACTCGTGTACCTTGGACCGAAATGATATCCGTTTCGTTTTGTAAAACCTTACAGTTATATTTTTCAAGTGTTTCAATTAATACCTTTAAATTTTTGGAGCGTAATACATAATCATGGTTGCCTAAGACAGCATAAATGCCATACTTTGGCTGTAATTGGTTTATTGTTTTTAAATACGGAATAAGCTTGGGGATTGTACGTTTGCGATCGAGAAAATCTCCAGTGAGTGCAATTAAATCAATCGGTTCGTCTTTTAACTTCTCATACAATTCATTAGGGGAAATTGATATATTTTCGAGATGCAAATCAGAAAGCTGCAGAATATTTAATTTTGGATGGTGTTGATTGGATGATTGTGCATTGATTTTCAATTTATTTATCACGATATCTTTCGTGTTTTTATATGCTTTTTTAATGAAACAATAAAGAATAATCATTAAAGCAAACATCAATAATATTTTCAATAATCACGCCTCCTTCCTAATAGATTATATAGGAAAAAGGCTGTTATTTTTACAAGAAATAGATGGGATAAATGTTGTTACCATATGGCTTCCCTTTATTTTGGACAAAAAATATATAAGTCCAAATTGATTTTTCTGACATTATCCCATCTAGCCAGCGGAACAATTCCTGTCTCCTGCCTGCTCTAGCTCCATGAAATGATGAGGTAGTAAACCTTTCACTTTTCTTCTTCTTCCCAAAATAAATCATTTAACGTACGAGATAATGCTTTGCAAATATTAATGCACAAACTTAATGAGGGATTATACTTTCCCGATTCAATCAATCCAATTGTTTGTCTAGAAACACCAACAATCTTGGCTAGCTCTTCTTGCGACAAGTCCTTCTCTACTCTCGCAAGCTTCAATTTCATATTTTTCAAAAGACTTCACCTACAACTCTTTATCATCTTCTTGATTTCTCATACTAACTTTCTTGGCCAGCAAGTATATACCGCCAAACAAGAGCAGTAAAATAGGCAAATAGATTATAACGGAAACAAATGATACTAATGTAAAATACCATAAACCTTGAGAACTGCTATCTGCATAGGATACAGCACTATTTATGCCCATCACTACAGCTATAATAAACGCTAAACCAATACTACTAAAAATAGTCTTCATACTCATAGATGTTTTGCTAGTACGATCATGCATTTCGACTTCATCCCAGAATACTCCTAAGAAAATAGAACGAGCTAAAAAGTATACTCCTCCGCCAATCAAAATCACTAATTCTAGAACTACCTCTTCAATGCCTGCACCATACTTATACATTTTCACGACAAAACTGATTAAGCAAATCGCCATAATAACATGATACATTTCTCTATAAATTTTATTTCCAACATTTTCAATTCTTTCATCCGTTGTTTTTTTCGTTCGTTTAAATAGATTCATTTTGTATCAACCTCCTGTTTTATTCCATCACTTACCACTATTATATACTTTATTTAACTTTTTGCAATATATATATTACATTTAGAAAATTATATATTGCGAAGTGTATGAATAAAAGAATGATCAAACTTTATTTAAAAGCAACAAATTCAACAAGTTTTATAAAAGTATTTGGGGAAGAGGAATAAAAAAGAAAAAACGAACACCTTAAAGTGGCAAACAAAGAAAATTTATGTTATATTTTGGTTTCCATATAGTATCTAAAAAAGAGGTGTATCAAAATGAATAAAACCGAATTAGTACAAGCTGTATCCGCACAAGCTGAAATCACACAGAAAGATGCCGCAAAAGTAGTTGATGCATTGTTTGAAACGATTTCTAACACACTTGCTAAAGATGAAAAAATCCAATTAATTGGATTCGGTACATTTGAAGTACGTGAACGTTCAGCTCGAAAAGGTCGCAATCCACAAACAGGTGAAGAAATAGACATTGCTGCTTCTAAAGTTCCAGCTTTTAAACCAGGTAAGGAATTAAAAGAAGCCGTTAAATAAAATTACTATACATTTAATGTAATAGACTCTGGATATGGGACAACCTCCAGAGTCTTTCTTCTTTATATTATAGAACGTTATTGATTTCTACTCGCTCCGCTCCACGAAACTCTTAGAAAGAGGACACTGGCTCTTACTTCGAAGTGCCCGTAGGTTTAAATAAAAAAACCCTTCTCGATTAAAAAGGGCTTGATATCAAACTTTTATTAATTATCCAAAACTTTAGCAATATAATTTAGCTATTACTCCGAAGACTTACGTGGCTACATGTGTATTATATACCTTTTTGAATTTCACATAACTTATGATTCTCCATAACCCAACATACACAAACAGAGAAATGATGGATAGGGCATTTAATGTCAAAACATCCATGTCTGACAAAAAGTAATTAACTAATCGTCGGCTAATAAATACTGAGATTAAAGCAATTACAAAACCTATGCTCTTTTTTGCATATATTTTCCCATCCTCTCGAATCTCATAACCAGTTGTATAAATCAATGGAGCAGATAGGATGATACCAAATATCACAGAAACCACAATTTCTATTGAAGCCATATGTACGGAAGGTTGTATCACTACAGAAAAGGCAGGTGACATATAGAGCAGCGGTAACAAAATTCGCAAACCAGAACCTTTAATTGGGCGGACCATCGCTCTTGTTCGCCTCCAAAGTATCAATCCAAAAATAACAAGTAAAATTGCATACATTCCATATTGCTGCATGTTTATTATTCACTCCATCCTGTATACTTCAATTGGAATCGAACATCTAAATTGATAATGGAGAATATCGTGTAAATTTACGAACTTCATTTTAAATATTCAATGAACAAAGGTATAAATCCTCTTTGGATCTATTCTTATTAATCTGTACTGCCAAAACATCTACCAATTAATTTTTTGCCAACTAAGTTTGCAAAGAATCTAAAAAAGCAGCCAAATGTTTAATCTGACTGCTTTTTTTCATCCTTATAATATTGGTGATAATAATCTCGATAATGATTCCTTCATACGTATCTTTCTAGAACGTTTTTCATACAATTCCCTCGTTAATTCTGTGGACACCTCGATATCTTTGTAAAAAACAGCTGTCAGCGTCTGGGCAATACTTTCATCATAAATGAAGGCATTGACTTCAAAATTCAATTTAAAGCTTCTTACATCAATATTGGCTGTGCCAACCGATGAAACCTCTTCATCTACTACAATCATTTTGGCATGAATAAAACCGTTATCATAAATATATACTTGTGCTCCAGTCTTTAATAACTCCCCTGCATAATACGTCGTCGCCCAGTACACAAACACATGGTCTGGCTTATTCGGAATCATAAGCTTCACGCTAATTCCCGAAAGGCTCGCAATTCTTAGTGCATCTAACAAGCTGGAATCCGGAATAAAATATGGTGTTTGAATCAAAATCGACTTTTTCGCTGATGTAATTAATTTAATATACCCATTTTTAATTTGTTCCCATTCTGAGTCTGGGCCGCTTGTGACAATTTGTAAACCAATAGAGCCATTTGGTTCAAGCACAGGAAAATAATTTGGTTGATACACAATATCATGATGTTTAGACGCTTGATTCCAATCGAGAATAAACCGAGTTTGAATCGCATATACCGCTGAACCCTCTATCCGTAAATGGGTATCACGCCAATAGCCGAATTTTTGAACTAATCCTAAATACTCATCCCCTACATTAAAGCCTCCAACATAGCCAATTTCCCCATCGATAATGACTAATTTCCGGTGATTACGGAAATTAAGACGCGGATTAAAAAACTTTACTTTAGACGGAAAGAACACTTCCACACGTCCACCGGCTTCGCGGAACTCTTTAAAAAACTTCTTCTTCAACGTTCGCGATCCTAAATCATCATATAATACGCGAACTTTAACCCCTTCTCTAACCTTAGCTGTTAACGCTTCAATAAATCGCTTCCCTAAAGAATCATTTTGAATAATATAATACTGAATATGTATATGATTTTTCGCTTGCTCAATATCTTTAAACAATTGCTCGAACTTTTGCTTACCATCCGTAAAAATCGAAACTTCATTATCTTCCGTTAACACGGCATCATTTGTCCATAAATGCATATAAATTAAATCGCGATAGTCTCTAGTGGAATCATTCCTAAATAAAAATTGGTTATTTGTTAAGCCTGTTAACTGTCGATCTAAAATCTTTTCAATTCCAATTTTCTTCTTATCCTCCCAATAAAATAAATGGGAGCGGCGTAATGTGCGTCCAAATAAAAGGTAAAGAACAAAGCCAGCAACAGGTAAAAAATATAACACTAATAACCAAGCCCATGTTGTACTCGGCTCTCTTCTTTCAATAAAAATAACAATCGTCGCAAATAAAAGATTTAAAATGAGAATTAAAATAAGGAAAATCGATGTAATTGACATAGTTAAATCCTCACAAACAAGTTTTATCTTCTTCTGTTAAGGATAACATTCATTTCTTATTAAAAAAAGAATTAAACGTCGTTTCATAAGGACCATTTCACTAAAAAAAACAAGAGACCCATCCAAAAACTATGGAAAGCCTCTTTCTATAACGGCAAAAAATCAAGTGACTCCATTATTGCTCACACAATATCAATCCATATTTTTATTGCTGTCGCAGAAATTAAGAACGCAAGGAGCACTTGCAAAACCTTTGTATTCATTTTCTTACCTGCTTTTGCACCAAGCGGGGAGGCAATTAAACTTGCAATAATCATAATAACAGCTGGGTATAAATCTACTTGTCCAGTAGACACCTTACCAACTGTTGAGCCAATAGAGGAAATAAACGTAATCGCTAAAGAAGAAGCAATCGTCATCCTTGTCGGAATTTTTAACACGGTCAACATAATCGGCACGAGTAAGAAAGAACCTGCCGCACCAACAATTCCTGAACCAATTCCAACAATAAACGCCAATCCTGTTGCTACCCATTTATTAAATGTAACTTGATTAAATGATTGGTCGTCTATATTCTTCTTCGGTATAAACATCATGACAGCGGCAATCAAAGCAAGAATGCCATAAATAACGTTAATCCCCGATTCGGACATCCAGCGTGATCCATAACTGCCAATGAGGCTTCCTAATAAAATACTAATTCCCATATAGCCAATGAGTGTTTTATTTAAATAGCCGCCTTTTCGATAAACCCAAACACCGCCAATCGTAGCAAACAATACTTGTACGGCACTAATACCGGATACTTCATGGGCGCTAAATGCTGCAATGCCAAATAGAGGCGGAATATAGAGCAGCATCGGATACTTAATGATGGACCCGCCGATTCCAATCATCCCCGAAAGATAGGAGCCGATAAATCCAATTAGAAAAATAACAATCATAAATCCTATATCCATTTTAAACTCTCCCTTTAAGAAAAGGGACCAAATAAGGGGCCCTTTTCAAATTGATTCTGTAACCGACAATAAGCTTTACAGAATAAAGGTTGTTTTTTATCCCACACTTAACGGGCAGTAATACCCCGACCTCAAGCTTATGATGAGGAACCAAAGAAGAAAGGTGGGGAATGAGGGGCCCTCACTAATGGAAGTTTCACTTTATCTTACAGCACAGCGATTAGGGCCAATCTCCATTTCTCTTTGCTCTTCTTCATCCGGTATGATTTTCCCCATATTAACTTCACGAATTTGTTGATACGCATTTGGTTGTGGCGGCAGATTCTCCGATACAACGCTTCGAAATACCGCTTCATCTTTAATATTTAGCCCATGATTTTCAGCAAATAGTTTGCCTAATTTCTCAGAAACCGTACCATCTTCATTAAGCTCGCTCACAGTCATGAAATGAGCCGGTAGAACAAGTAACTCATCCGATAGTGCACGGTAACGTTTATATAATGTTTCACGTAAATCCCCCACCCAATCGTCTGCTAAGCCTGCTAAATCAGGACGACCAATCGAATCAATGAAAAGGATATCTCCTGATAATAGATATGTGTTATCGACTACAAAGGAAGTAGAACCAATTGTATGCCCTGGAGAGTATAGTGCTTCAATTGAAATAGCTGTACTTCCAATCATTACTTCACGGCCACCTTCAAGCTTGTTATAGTCAAACGTTACCTCAGCCGCATCTTTTGGAGGTAACCAGTAACTCGCACCTGTTTCTTTCGCAATGATTCGGCCGCCAGAAATATGGTCTGCATGTAAATGTGTGTCAAATACATGCTTAATAGTTGCTTGTTTTTCTTTAGCAAAATGGAGGAACACATCCGTCATTCTTGTCGCATCAATCACAGCAGCTTCACCATCTGAAATGACCATATAAGAAAGACAGCCTTTTCCAATACGAACGAATTGATAAATCTCGCCACCGTCTTTTAAATCCCCAACCCGCACTGGTTCTAAATGTTCACTCCACGCTTTCATACCACCTTGTAAATAGCTAACATCTCGCTCAGCTTCAGAAAGCATGTCAGCTACCATGACCGAAGATCCTTCTTTGGCACAAACGACTAGAATGTCTTGATCAGTCGGAAGCTTCGGCAGTACTTCTTCTACTCCGTCTAATAAGTCAAAGTAAGGAATATTTAAATGTGTGAAATTAGCTCCTTCCACTTTCCAATCTTCAAAATCACTTGTATTTCGTACATCTAAAATAAAAAGTGGCTCTTTATTAAAAATCTTTTTCGTTACTTCTTTAGCTGTCATTGGTTGATACGTCACCCTATATACCCCCTATAGTATTCAAAAGTGTATTTTTTTACTACTCCTATTAACTAGGAGTAGTTATTTACTTCAGATTAACAGCAAGTCAATCTCCTCAATAAGTAAAGCTTTCCTTTATGCTTTATAACGATTCCGTTGCCCCAGTCCATTGACTCATTCCAGGCACGACATTTATAACATGTTGAAAGCCTTGTTTCGCTAATTGTTGAGCCGCCAAATCACTTCGGTTTCCGGTACGACATACCACATAAATTTCAGCCTCTTTATTTAACGAAGATGCTTCTTTTTCTAAATCTCCTATTGGAATAGATACAGCACCAGGTATATGAGTAAATGCATACTCTGCTGCTTCACGAACATCTACAATAATGACGGAAGAATCTTGTAACTTCTCAACCAACTCTTCATTTGAAATTACATAGGGATGTTTTTTCTCTGTTTCTTCTTCTCCGTTAGACTTACGTAAATAATGCTTTAACACTGAACCTTCTTCGATGATTCCAATATATTGATGCCCGCTGCTAGCAGCCCAGGCCTGTAAATCTGCTTTAGATCCTTTATCTGTCGCTAGCACTTCTAAAACTTGCCCGGGTTCCATCGCATTCATCGCTTTTTTTGTTTTCACGATGGGCATTGGACAAGCTAATCCTATTGCATCAAGTGTTACATTTGTTTGAATAGCCATTTCAAACCTCCCACTATACCTGTATGGGTATATTTCAAATTAAAATTTTTTATTTCATACTTCATAAGCAATGCCCTATGACTGATGTAAATTTCACTTTATTCTACATCGCCTTCCCAAGCAAGCATGCCGCCATCCATGTTTATCACCTTAAACCCTCGATGTTCTAGAAATAATGCAGCTTGAGCACTGCGTCCACCCGAACGACAAACGATAATATATTCTTTCGTTTTATCTAAATCTTGAAGACGAAATTCTAATAAACCAAGAGGAATATGACAAGCGGTCGGAATTTTTCCCTCTGCCACTTCCTTCGCTTCACGTACATCAATTAAATGTAGTTGCTCCCCTTTTTCTAAAAGAGACTTCACTTCTTCCGCTGAAATAGTTTTCATTATACTCCTCCTCATTTAAATAAATAAATTAACATGTCCCTCTTCTGCATCGGCTAAATAGGCAGCTACGCCTGCATACTCAATGCCCTCTAACAATTCTTCTTGCTGTAAGCCAAGCAAATCCATCGTCATCGTACAAGCCACTAACTTCACGTCTTGCTCCTGAGCCATTTCAATTAATTGTGGTAAAGTCATCGCATTATGCTTTGCCATTACATGTTTAATCATTTTTGGACCGAATCCTGCAAAATTCATTTTAGAGATGCCCATTTTATCTGCTCCACGCGGCATCATTTTTGCAAACATCTTTTCAATGAATCCTTTATTTACTTTCACTTCTTCCTCTTTACGAAGCGCGTTCAATCCCCAAAATGTATGAAAAATTGTCACTTCATGATCATAGGCCGCTGCTCCATTCGCAATAATATAAGCTGCCATCGCTTTGTCGTAATCTCCACTAAACAAGATAATCGTTGTTCTTTTCTTTTCAGTCACTTGTTTACCCTCTCTCTACATACATACCCCTATAGGTATATAGAAATATAAAAAAATTAATGCTTTTTAATTAGAAATTGAATGACATCATTCTCCTCTGTCACTTCTATTAATTCGTGACCCGTTGATTTAGTCCAAGCTGCAAAGTCATTTTTTGATCCTTTATCCGTTGTATGCACTTCAAGAATTTGTCCTTCTTCTAACTCTTGAATCGCCTTTTTCGCTCGAACAATTGGCATTGGACACGCTAAACTTTTTGCATCTAAAAATTTATCTACTTTCATGTTTCATTCCTCCAAGTGTCATTTTATACCCCACAGGGTATATTATATATAAAATAAAAAAGGTTGCAAGCCTTTTTTTATTTTATCTACTTTTCACAAGTAGATTCACTGCCTCTTTGACAAGTTCTTCAGGATTTTTATCACCTGTTTCATTTGCCATACGAACACATTCTACAAGATTAGAACTAACAATTACACCAATTGTACGATCAATCGCGGAACGTGTGGCTGAAAGCTGTGTTACAACATCTTTACAGTCTTTATTCTCTTCCATCATTTTCAGAATACCGCGAAGTTGACCTTCAATTCGCTTGACTCGATTTTTCACTTGAGCATCGTATTCCATGCGGAACGGCCTCCTTTACTGCTTGTATGTAGGTTACCCTATTATACAAGCTCATTATGAAAGAAAACTACTACACTCAATATATACCCTTGCAGGTATGTTGTCAACGTTCAAAGTTTCAATAAAATATCTCCTAAATCAGCCGATTCGCTAATATTAGGAGATATCGTTAACCACTCACAAAGAGGTTGGGCGTTTTATTTCAAATGTTTGACCTAATTTACTGTAATTGTTTCCAGCTAGTCGGGCTACAGGCTTTAATGCTTCAGCATTTATTCGGCCCGCTTGATAGAGCGACGGTTCGATATGATAACAGACGATTTTGCCAATTAATAAATCGCAACCAACTTCTCCACTTTGGCCTCCAAGCTGAATCGCTTCTTCCAGCTTACATTCAAAGCGAATTTTTGCCTCTTTCACAGCAGGTACAGCAATTCGTTCACTCTTCACTAACGTAAAATTAGTTCGTGATAACTCACTTTCATTTGCTGGCAATTCAGCCGCTGTTTCATTCACATCCGCAACAATGTCTTCATCAACAATATGAACGACAAACTCTTTTAACTTTAATGCATTTCTTGCGGTGTCTTTCATCGCTCCATTTTTTCGTTGAACCGATACTGAAATAAGCGGGGGATTGGCACTGACAATATTAAAATAACTAAACGGCGCGGCATTCACCACTCCTTCGTCCGATTGTGTCGTGACAAACGCAATTGGACGGGGAATAATACTCCCCGTTAAAAATTTATAATTCTCTCTTTGACTCATACTTTCTGGAGTAATAGAAATCATCTGTAACCCCCCTCTTTATTATCCTTAACTAAAATTTTTTTGAAACCAACTAGCGGCTGCCTCTACTTCAGAACGAGTCAGCTGATGCCCAAAGTTTTCCCAAATTACACTTACATCCGCATGGGCTGATTGAAGTAACTCCGCTAATTCCTCTGTTTCACGAGCTGGACAAATGGGATCATTTTTACCTGCAGCAATAAAGACTTGTACTTGAGAAAGTGACGATAGCTCTAGACCACGGCGAGGTACCATTGGATGATGAAGAATCGCTCCTTTTAAAGCGTTCTTATAATGGAATAATAAGCTAGCTGCAATATTGGCACCATTTGAATAGCCAATTGCTACAACATTACTACGATTAAATCCATATTCTTTCGATGCAGCGTCTAGAAACTCTTGTAATTCTTTTGTACGGAACACTAAATCTTCTTCATCGAAAACTCCTTCTGCTAAACGACGGAAAAAGCGTGGCATTCCGTTCTCTAACACATTTCCTCGTACACTTAAAACAGAAGAGCCGGGAGATACCATTTCCGCTAATGGTAATAAATCCGTTTCCGTACCACCTGTTCCATGTAAAAGCAGCAATACAGGTGCATTCGGATTGCTCCCTTGTTGATAAATATGTTTCATGGTCATATTATATCCTCCTCAAGAACTCGCGGAATAGCTGGTAAAAGCGTTTCCTCTAAAAATTCCCGTTTTTCTTCCAACCACGGCGGCAGCATTAACTTGCTTCCCAATGTTTCCTTCGACTCATCGCGAGTAAATCCTGGCGGGTCTGTCGCAATTTCAAACAGAATACCTCCTGGTTCACGGAAGTATATTGCGTCAAAATATTGACGGTCCTTAAAGGGTGTTACCCCTATACCAAAGCTGCTTACATGCTCTCGCCATTCCTTATGGTCATCGAAATCATTGGCACGCCAAGCAATATGATGCACCGTTCCGACCCCCATTTGTCCCATTGGTAAAGTCGATTTCTTCACGTCAATGATATTTCCGATATCTCCTGTTGCTTGAAAGCGGACAAACTCTCCTTCTTCCCCAACCTTTTGAAGACCCATCACATTTTCTAACACTTGCATTGTTTTTTCAGGATTTGCCGTTAATAAAATAGCTCCCCCAAATCCTTTAATCGCTTGATCCGCCTGTACACCACCAAATGCCCATTCACTGTTCTGTCCAGATTGACGAGCAACTAGCTCTAAATGTAAGCCATGTGGATCATTAAATTTAAGAAATTCTTCGCCGAAACGTGTCACTTTTTCAAAGACAATCTTAAATTTCCCTAATCGTTTTTCCCAAAAATCTAACGTCCCTTCTGGAACGACATACGTAGTAGTTTCAACTTGCCCTGAGCCAATACGTCCCTTATAAGCATCTGGCCAAGGGAAGAAAGTAATAATCGTTCCGGGCGAGCCTGCTTCATTTCCAAAATAAAGGTGATACGTACCTGGGTCATCAAAGTTTACCGTTTTTTTCACAAGGCGCATCCCTAATACACCTGCATAAAAGTCTACATTTTCCTGCGGATTACCGACTATAGCGGTAATATGATGGATGCCTGTTGTTTGCCTATTCATGTACGTTCTCCTCTCCATATTCTATCTTATTCTTCAACAGTTGTGTTTAATGGCTTTAAGTGCGCCTCAATTTCCGTTCGTTTCGATTCTAAAAACGGTGGTAAAGAAAGAGATTCACCTAAATGCTCTAATTCTTCATCTGTTGCAAATCCAGGTCCATCCGTAGCTAATTCAAATAAGATGCCATTTGGCTCTCTAAAATAAAGTGAACGGAAGAAGAAGCGATCAACAAATCCGGAATTTGCATATCTAGCATAATTCACTCGTTCAATCCATTGCTGCAATTCTTCTTCATTATCAACTCGGAATGCTACGTGATGCACGCCGCCTCGTCCTAAATATTCTGGCGGTAGATCATTTCTTTTCTCAATATGGATTTCAGCACCTGTTCCGCCTTCTCCCGTTGCATATACTTCAATACTCCCTTGTCCTGCTACAAGCGCTGGATAGGAGCCAACTTTTCGAAAACCTAACACGTCTGTTAATACTTCTGCTGTCGGATTAATAATTGGTACCGTTAATTTAATCGGCCCTAAACCAAGAATTGCAAACTCTTTTGGAATTGGACTTTTATCCCACGGTACACCACCGGCAACCCCTTTGTTTGTTTCATCGGATACTAAAAGCAATCTTTGACCTTCTGGATCTTTAAACGAAAGAACTTTCCGATTAAAGCGTTCACCAATCTCTTCATGCTCTACTTCATACTCTTCAAAACGTTTTTTCCAAAATTGAAGTGCCGCATCGTTGGCTACACGTAAAGACGTTTCAGAAATACTATTATTTCCTTCGTGCACGCGTGCTGCATGTGGAATTTCAAAAAACGTTAATTCTGTTCCAGGTGAACCTACTTCATCACCGTAAAATAAATGATAGACACGAACATCATCTTGATTGACAGTCTTTTTAATTAAGCGTAATCCTAATGTTTTTGTATAGAAATCATAGTTTGCAGCGGCATCTGCTGTAATCGCTGATAAATGATGAATTCCTTTGAGTTGCATATATAATCCCTCCATATTCGATAACCACTTAAATAGTTTAAATTTAAATATCTTGATTTAAAGATAATTCTTTTTTATGAAAATGTCAACAAAATCAATAATATTGAAAGCCTGATTCATTATGTAGAATTATCTAATATAGTATGAACAATATTAAAGACAGGTATGAGAAAGCTACAGCGCAATATATTTAATTAAATACATAACCCAAATAAAAAAAACGCCTTCTTAAAAGGCGCTCGATTATGGAAAAGTTCGCACTTCTCAAACAACGTTAGTAAAAAAATTAAACATGCTTGTACTCAACCTTCTGAACAAATCTTCTATTATCACAGAAACTTCTTTAACTTAACGTAAAGCAATATTGAAGAATTTTACTATTTTTTAGTTTAAACTATTTTTAAGACTAATTTTTGCATTTTTCAACAGCCCAAAACCAAGGCCAAACATAAATCCAATGCCCGTTACAATAAAAAACAATAAACCGATTCCTTCTTTCAAAACAACCATCTGCAAAATAACACCTAACAATGCACCCGCTGTTAAACCAATAAACATGAACGCAGCATAATATAAACCGATCGCCTCTTCAATATTTGATTCAAAATGATGCAACCATTTGGCATCACTATCTAACAATGGATTCTCTGGATTTTCTACAGCAAATGTTACTTTCGCTTTTTCAAAAGCATCTGCTTCCGTATATCCACCTTCCACAACCAAATCCTGAATATAGTCAATCATATAGCTCATTAAATCCTCTTGCGCCTCTTTGTTCTTTTTCGATGTCCATTTAAATTTAGCCGCCGTTTTTTTCGCTTCCCCCAACTTTATATTGGCATGAAGAGCAAGCTGTTCAAAATAAGTTAATTCTTCATTGTCTATTAACTGTGTATTTTGCTTTACAAATTTCTTAATCTTTTGTTCTATGTCTTTACTTAAAGCCATGCTATTCAACTCCTTCTAAAAATTGATCCATTAACTGTTTCATAAAAAGCCACTCTTTTTTCTTGTAATTAAGGTAAGCTCTTCCACTATTCGTTAGATGATAATACTTTCTTCTAGCCGCAGTACTTCCTTCTTGCCAATAGCTTGTAACATATCCATTACTTTCAAGACGCTTAAAAGCAAGATATAAAGTCCCCTCCTTGATTTCAAAAGAATCTTGACTTTTTTTCTTGACCTCTTTGCTCAAGTCATAACCATAAAGATCAGTTTGATAAAGCAAGCTTAAGATAATTGTATCGATATATCCTCGTAATATTTCCTTATCAACTTTCAAAATCTTTCTCCTTCTCGCATACATTGCTTTATTAGGTATAAGAAGAGTATAAATCCTCATACCTAATAAAGCAATGTACAATTTAAAGATAGGTATAAAAAATTTATTTTATAGCCTAACGAGTGTGTCTTAATAAAAAATAGCACCATCCCTGTCTTTTTTATCTGTTGTAGTATAATAAACAACAACAAAAAGGAGGTTTAACATGGCAACACATCATTTTCATTTACAAGCACACTGGCCTGATGGCAGAAATGGTTCAGGGACTATTTCATCCGGCCAGTTACAAACAAAAGTAAGTATCCCGCCAGAGATGAACGGACCTGGAATTGGTACAAATCCAGACGAAATGCTGCTAGGGGCTGCGGCAACCTGCTATATCATCACACTGGCCGCAATGTTAGAGCGAAGTAACATTGAAAAAAAAGATTTACATATGAATTCAGAGGGCATTGTTGATGTAACAAACGGAGTGTTTACGTATAAAAAAATTATCCATCGACCGACTCTCACTCTTTCCCCAACGACAACCGAGCGGGATAGAGAAAGAGCAAAAAAGCTAGCTATAAAAGCAGAATCTTCTTGCATGATCTCGAAAGCACTAAAAGGAAATGTAGATATCGAATTAGAGCTTACCCTGTTGTAATGAAACAAGCCAGGTCATCATTTAAGACCTGGCTTGTTTTTACACATCAATGTCTTAGTTTTTGCTCTACTTGCTGACAAACTTCATCCGCAGTCAGACCATTCGCTTCAATAACTGATCCTTTAATAGATGTCGTTTGTTCGCCAAGTACATTGCTGTCTAATCCCGTAACAACACAACAATCTACATTTTGTGCATCTGATTCCTGTTTTAGTTCAACAATGTCGTAACCCTTTGCACGCAATGCGTCTTGCACATTCGTTAATGATTGCTCTACACCAATTTTTGACATAATAAGGTTACACCTCCTCTCTGTTAAATTGTCCATTTTTTCTTTTATCTATGTATGCAAATAAAAGACCAACTCCAATTGAATGAAGTTGGCCTAAACAATTAAAAATATTTCTTTTTCCAAAAAATAAAAGCGACTGTCCCCGCTAAGCTTAAAGCAATCATTAAAGTAAACATAAAGGCATGCTGGTTATGAGAGAATGGCAAATTAACATTCATGCCGAAAAAGCTAGCGACCATCGTTGGCAACGTTAAAATAATCGTAACCGAGGTCAAAAACTTCATCGCATTGTTTACATTATTAGAAATAATAGAAGCAAATGCATCCATCATTCCATTCAAAATCGATGCATATACTTCCGTCATCTCTATCGCCTGGTTCGTTTCAATAATTACATCTTCTAATAATTCTTTATCTTCTTCATACATTTTTAAATAATTGAAGCGAAGAATTTTATCTAATACTACTTTATTAGATTTTAAGGAAGTCGTAAAATAGACTAAACTTTTTTCCAATGCTAAAAATGTGTATAACTCCTTATTTTTCATCGATTGATGAAGCTCTCGTTCTGATTCCGTTGTCATTTTATTAATTTGCTTTAAATAGCGTAAATAATATAATGAAATCTCAAATAATAATTGCAGGGCAAACCTTGTTTTTTTATTCGTATAAAATTGTTTAATTTTATTATTTTTAAAGCTTGCTAGAATAGGAGTATCTTTAAGCGAAATCGTAACAAAGCAATCGGGAGTAAAAATCATCCCAATTGGAATCGTTTCATAAATGCGCGAACCCGCTTCATCATGTGTCATATAAGGATAGTCAACGATAAGCAATAAATGATCGTCTTCCCTTTCAATCCTTGGACGTTCCTCATCATCAAGAGGATCCTTCATAAAATCCAGCGGCAATTGTAGTTTCACACAAACTTCATTAATTTCAGCCTCTGTCGGGGCAATCATATTCACCCAAGAACCTTTAACAATTTCATCAACAGTTATTAATTCTCGGTTTTCCACTGTTTTGAAAATTTCTATCATCTGCTCGACCTCCTCTTCTTTAAAGAGAAAGCCTATTTATCTGTCTGTTCGAGAGGATACTCTGAGAAGAATACGCAAACTCGATTCTTTAGAATAAGATAAGCTTTCTCATATCTACTGGGTTCAGGGTCGTAAGAACTTCCGCCCATCGTATCATCTCCTCCTTCTTGATTCTTCTATCTTAATGCTAATATTTTTAAAGCACAACCGTGAATTCGTACATATACTCAAAAATAATTAACCCACCAATTAATTATTTTCCATCATTCATGTTCTGTCATACGACTTTGAGCTAGTTTCTGTCGAAATGCTGCTGTTTTTTGTAGCAATCGTTTTTTAAAGAAAAACCCAATGAAAAAGGTTATTATGAAAAACAAAAACAAAATAAACGCATCCATGTTCACAACGCTCCAAACCATTCCTCCAACAGTTTCTCGTAATAAACTAATTGCATACGTAAAAGGCAAGTACGGATTGATAAATTGAAAAAATGGCGGAGTCACTTGAACTGGAAACGTGCCGCCTGAGGACGAAATTTGCAACACAAGTAAAATTACACAAACAGCTTTCCCTCCATTACTGAAGAGCGCTACTAATGTATAAATCAGCATGCCAAACACTGTAGCAATGAAAGCCGAGAACAAAAAAAACCATAGTTTTTCAACTACATATGTGTGAAGGAACACAATATTACCAACGGAAATAATGATTGACTGTAAGATACCTATACAAAAGAAAGTTAGATAACGCCCAACATAAATTTGGTAAGATTTATACGTTCCCTCTACATCCTGAATATCGACTCCAAAAATAGAAACGAGTACAAGACCTGCAAACCAAAGAGCTAACGTTGTAAAAAATGGTGACATCGCCGAACCATAGTTAGGGATTGGAAATAGTTTATGTTCAGTTAACAATACAGGTTCCGCAAAAAAATCACTTTCTTTTTTAATATCATTTCGTAATAAATCAATAATTTCATGTAAATCATGATTTTTGTCAAATGCACGCATTTGATTCGCTATTTCTGAAATCTTTCTTTTTAATTCAGGTAATTGAGTTTGAAAAAGAGCAAGGTCTTTACTACCAGTCACAACAAGTTGTTTTGTATGCTGAAGCATTGCTTGTGCTTCATTTAACTTATTTTGCCCTTGCTTACTTAACACCTCAAATTCTTTCATCGTTGTTCTTGCTTGATTAACCACTTTGGCTAGCTTTGGACTTGTTTCTAAAGCAAATCTCTCTTGTAATCCTTCCCATTCACCTACGTTGGCTTCAGCTAATTGTTGAAGCTCTGAAACCGACAGATTGTGTTGCCTTAACCCCTCAATCTGTTTATTTTGATTAGCAAGCACCCTTTCTAGCGCACCCTGTTCGGTTTGAAATAAGTTTGTACCGGCAAAAACATTTAGACGTTGAATCATCTGCTGAATGGCAACTAACACATTCCTATTGCTAGAAACTCTATCCAATACAGTTTGTACCGCCTCTTGATTGTTTATATCCAACGTTCCCATCATCGCAGCTATCGTCATTTCCTGCTGCAATAGATTTTCTATATTTTGTTTAAGATTAGGACCAAGAGCCTGTAACGTCTCGTTTGTCGTAGATACATAGTTCTCTATCGCTTTATGTAATGCTTCCCCATTTGAGGTAACTTGCTTGATGTTATCAAGGACCGCGTTTGCTCGATCCATTCTTTTTTCTACCTTCTGAACATCTGTCAATGCCTGCTCTGTAATAAGTTCTATTTCCGGAAATGTATCTTCTAACCGATATACCATTTGTTTCACCTTTTGAATGGTTGGTAACTCTCGCTCAAGCTCAATTCCTATTTCATTAAATACCGTTAAGAGCATTATACTGGATGTTTTCACAAAGCTTTTACTCACTTGCTCTACAATGCCGCTTGCACCTTTAGATGTGATTTTCGGAGCAATCGCATTGCTTTTTTCATTCACGTAATATATGATTTCCGGCTTAACAGGCTCGCCGGTTAATACAGTTGTAATCCGTTCAGACAGATTTTCTGGGATGATGATACAGGCATAGTATTCACCTAGTCTCACTTTTTGCTTTGCTTCCGCTTCGCTCGTAAAATGCCACCCAAGTGATTGATCTTCCTTGAGAGCATCAGTAATTTTTTTTCCGATATTGATTTTTTTATTTTGAAACACAACCCCTCTATCATTATTCACAACTCCGATTGGAATCGTATTCGTATGCTTATAGGGGTCCCATGAAGCTTCTATGTTTATCCACGCATACAGACCGGGTAAAAATAACAGCCCAAATACCACGATAAGGACTGCCCAATTTGTATATATACTTCGTAAATCATCTTGAAAGATACGTATAATGGCTTTCATCTTTCATCACCTGTTTTCGTTTCAATACAGGTATTATTAGAGCCCCAACAAGCTTCTATACATAAAAAATCACTAGGCCAAGTATTAACCTAATGATTTTTATGTTTAGCTGCTATATTGTTTAATAAGGCTTTTTTTGATAAAAGAAATTAGGCTTTACCTTTTGATTACGATATGGCCTATGAAAGATATGAGTGGTTGCAGGTGAAACAGGTGGAATTAGCCATGTCCAATCTCCTGTTGTATTCCGTCCACATGCTGTTTCTTTTTCTTCAAAATGTTTAAATTGCTTGGCTGCATTATGATGATCCACTATACTTACGCCCGCTTCTTTAAAGGAATGCAGCACAGCCACATTTAATTCAACTAGCGCGCGATCTTTCCAAAGTGTTGCATCACGTTTAATATCAAGCCCCATCATTTTTCCGATTTGCGGTAGCATATTATAGCGACCCTCATCCGCAAAATTTCGCGCTCCAATTTCCGTTCCCATATACCAGCCGTTAAATGGTGCCGCCGAATACTTAATTCCTCCAATTTCTAAACACATATCTGATATAATAGGAACGGCATACCACTTTAGATTTAGCTCACTAAACCATTCAAAATCGGGGTGATGAATCGGTACTTCCTTTACAATGGAAGCAGGTGTTTCAAACCATGCTGGCTGTTGCCCATTCACTTGAATAACCTGTGGTAATATATCAAAAGACCCCAAACTCCCTTTCCAACCTAGCTCCTGACAGACCTTCGTAAATTCAACAGAAGCTGGGTCACCAACAATCCCATGTTCTGTCTCATAGCCTGCATAACGAAGCAATTGATGGTTCCATAAGCGAATCGAGAATTTGTCATCTGCTGGCTTAAAGATTGTAATCGTCGGAATAATGGCACCACCATTTGTAGCAAATTGGATATGATCACGCAATGCTTGATTAATTTGTTCTTCATCTCGAAGATGGCGTTGATCAATTACACGAAGCGAATCCCAAAATAATCGGCCAATGCAGCGATTGCTATTCCGCCATGCTTGTTTCGCTCCTATTTCAAGCTCTTCTAGCGTATGCTCATATGTATTTGTTTCTTCTATTTCTTTTTGGATATCCATGATTCGGCTATTGATTTCATCCTCCGTCTTCCCCATTTCTAAATAACTGCTACGGATGAACGCTTCTGCCTCTTGAAATATAAGGTTCATCTATCCAACCCCTTCCACAATTACATACTCTTTCTATAAGGTATCATATTTTTTACTATCTTTTCCCTCGATTCGCTGCACTACTTTATACATTTTGTGAAATTTAACACAAAACTTACTTAATATAAGTAACGAACCTTTTATTAATACCCTTTATGAAGTAACTTTATTTTAATATGTAAAGTTGTTACATAAACAGTAAATGATTTATAATAGTATCGAGGGGGTGATTTTATGAATAATACAACGATTTGTCCTCGGTTTGAAAAAGGGATGCAAATTTTAAGCAAACGATGGACAGGATTAATCGTCCACCAATTACTGAATGGCCCTCAACGGTTTTGCAGAATTGAAGCCGCCTTCCCAATTAGTGGTCGAATTCTCTCGGAACGTTTAAAAGACCTAGAACAAGAAGGCATTGTAAAAAGAGACGTCTATCCTGAAACACCAGTTCGAATTGAATATTCATTAACAGAAAAAGGGCTTGCATTAGCACCTGTCATTAATGAAATTCAACAATGGTCATCAGACTGGATTAAATCAGTAGAAGAAGAATCGTAAGAGCTGATACGGATTAGCTCCAAATTATAAGATGAAACGTAGGGCCCTTTTATAGCAGAAGGGCCCTATCTATCTTCTTCTAAAATGATTTTAGGCTATGTAAATCAGTATTATTGATTTAACAGAACCTTATTAAAAAAACCTCTCCACTTCTCCTCTGTTATATATGGATAAATTCTCCTAATAAAAAACTACTCTACATGAAGTATAGTTTTGTATAAACAAACCAGTTATACAAATAATAAACATGTGTATCGTAATTCATTTATAAAAAGGAGACAGTCACTATGAAAAAACTACTTATATTAGGATTAACCTGCATACTACTTTCTCTATCTCCTATGGCCCAGGTATATTCACAAGAGAAACAAACAGAGAATAAAACACCAGAAGTCACCTTTACCGAAGAGCAAAAATCAGAACTAAGCAAACTGCATCAAAAGATTTTGACAGACAAAAAAGAGCTGTTGAATAAATACGTAGAATATGGCGCTCTCAAGCAAGAACAAGCTGATAAAATAATTGAACATTTAGAGAAACGATATGAAATGATTGAAGAACGAGGCTTTCAATATCCACCTCACCATATGCACCATAAACCTCATCATCACTAAAAAAATCCGACCAGACAACGGTCGGATTTTTTTATCCTTCACTTAACAGGCTGTATAATATGTTTCACTTTATTCAAACAAGGGATTCGACAGTACATAACGAATAGTATATTCTAGTTTAATGGAAAGGATGATAAAAATGAATACACAAGGTATGACTGCTGAAGACTTATTTCACTTACAATCCGTAACAGACCCTCAACTTTCTCCTGATGGACATCTAGTCATGTATGTTCAAACGAGCATTGATCGAGCAAGCGAGAAATATATATCTAATCTTTATTTATATAATATCCTTACAAAAGAAACGAAACAATGGACGACTGGACAAAACAGACATTCCAGCCCTCGTTGGTCTCCAGACGGTAAATATATGAGCTTCATCTCTAACCAATCAGGAAGTAACCAATTGTATGTAATGAGCTCCACGGGAGGAGAAGCAAAGCAAATAACCAACTTGAAATCTGAAGTATCTCACCCCATCTGGTCTCCCTGCTCAACGAAGCTTTTAGTTTCAACTAGTCGTCCAGCTAGCGGCCAAGAAGAGTACAGAGATGAAGAAAAGAAAACGGCACTTCGATTTGAACGCATTCAATATAAGTCAGAAGGGCAAGGGTATTTTAACGGGCTGTATAAACATCTAGCTGTTGTTGATGTAATGACGGAAGAAATCGAATTTTTGACAAAAGGACGACAACATTATTCTCCAAGTGCATGGTCTCCAGATGGAAAGAATATTACATACGTTAGTAAAACGATAGAACAAGGTGAATACGATTTTATTTCTGATATTTTCACTATGGATATTTCAACAAAGAAATCAGTCAACATTACAAATGGAGCTGGATTTTTTTATGACCCCAAATGGTCTCCTAACGGTGAATACCTCTCTTTTCTTGGACATAAGCGGGAATTTCTCAATGCGACATTAGCTAAAATCTGGCTATATGACATAAACAAGCAAGCTACTTCTTGCTTAACGGAAGGCTGGGATGTAGAATTAGGAAATTCTTGTATTACCGATTTTCAAATAGGGGCTGTCGACCCGGGTATTCTTTGGACGAATGACAGTACAGGGTTTTATTTTTTAATGAGTGATCATGGGAACACAGGAGTATACTATGGCTCCATTGAAGGCGCTATGTATCCATCTATCTTAGAAAATCAGCATATTTACGGGCTTTCTATTGATCCAAATCACCACCAAGCCGTTGTAGCAATCAGTACCCCAACAAATCCTGGAGAACTGTATTATTTTAATTTAATGACCGGGCAACAGGAGCAAATCTCCTTTGTAAATACAAGCTTTGTACAGAACAAATCATTAGCTGAGGCTGAAGCGATTAGCTGGGAAGCGAAAGATGGCTTGAATCTTCACGGTTGGCTTATAAAGCCTCTATGTTACGAAGAAGGAAAAACCTATCCCCTTATTTTAGAGATTCATGGTGGACCTCATTTAATGTATGGAAACAGCTACATGCATGAATTTCAAACATTAGCAAACGAAGGATATGCAGTTCTATATACAAATCCGCGTGGCAGCGTCGGTTATGGTCAACAATTTGTAAACGCTTGTCGTGGTGATTATGGCGGTATGGATTACGAAGATTTAATGTCTGCTGTTGATTATGTGATTAACACATACGACTTTATAGACCACAATAGACTAGGAGTTAGTGGCGGCAGCTACGGCGGCTTCATGACAAACTGGATTGTTGGATACGGATCGTTTTAAAGCAGCTGTCAGCCAACGTTCCATTTCCAACTGGTTTAGCTTTTATGGGGTAAGTGATATTGGCTATTATTTTACAGAATGGCAACTCGAAGGCGATATTTTTCAAACACCAGAGAAGCTATGGAATCATTCACCATTAAAGTATGCCGCTAATATCCAAACGCCTTTGCTTCTACTACATGGTGAAAAGGATTTACGTTGCCCACTGGAACAAAGCGAGCAACTATTTATTACCTTAAAACGACAAAAGAAAGAAACTACTTTCGTTATTTTTCCAGATGAAACACATGAAATTACACGTAAAGGCTCACCAGATATGCGCTTGCAGCATCTTCAAGAAATTAAAAATTGGTTTAATAAATATATAAGAAACCTCTGTTAGCACTCGCTAACAGAGGTTTCTTTTGTTAATGCTGAATTTGATTATGCTGTTCCGAAATGGAACTTAAGGCTATGCCCGCTCTTTGATCCGATTCTTTACGAACAGCTAAATCCCCAAGTGCAACAATACCAACCAGTCGATCATTCTCAATAATTGGAACACGACGAATTTGTTCGGTCGCCATTAACTCTTCGATATCATCAATAGACATATCTGGTGTGCCTGTTACTAGACGTGTGGAAATCACATCAGTAATTTTTGTTGAATTTGGTTTCTTTTCAGCGACACAGCGAATAACAATATCACGGTCAGTAATAACGCCGACTAACTTATCATTATCTAAAACAGGAATCATCCCCACATTATCCTGTTTCATTTTTAGCGCCGCTTCATAAATATTATCTAGTGTTGTACAACAATCCACATTCGTTGTCATAATATCTCTTACTGTTTGCATGAGAATTCCTCCACTTCTGTAGTTGGTACAAATTTATTATTATCCACGCTACAATCTCATACACGTGGAAAATGAAAACAGCCTCTATAAAGAATAAAGTGAAACTAACCATCAGTAGCGAGGTTCCTTCCCCCCACCTACCCTCTTTAGTTCCTCATATGTTTGAGGTAAGGATTACCGCCCGTTAAGCTTGAGGTAAAATTGTCTAATATACATCTTTTCGAATAAATACGATAAATGAAACAATCAACGCCGCCAGCCACCACACAAAAAGAATAAGTACAGACGATAAAAGCGTCATTCCTTCAATCGGTGGAGCGACTCCACTTAAATAATTAGTAAGCTGTAAATTGACCATAAAAAAATATTTGGCAGACTCCCAAGACGATACCATATTATTCAGAATAGCCCCCGAAATAAGAGCTGCCAGCATAATTCCCATCCCTGCAGGAGTACTGCGTATCAATACAGATAACATAAACGCAAGCGTACCAACGACAACAGCGATATACCAAACTAATCCAAAATCCATCAATAATAGCTGCCATTGGCTAATTAAACGAACACCGCTTGTATCTACATTTCCAGCTTCCACTGTAAATCCAGTAATAATTGGAGCATTCCAACCATGATAACCGAAAACGACACCCGATAATGCATATGCTAAAACTCCTGTCATCGCTACAATTATGGAAATCGATAAGAGTAACGTAATATACTTACTCATTAATATTTTCCAACGCAGCACAGGCCTTGTTAACAATAACTTAATCGTTCCTTGACTACTTTCAGATGAGACTAAATCACTCGCTACAATCATGACTAATAAAGGAATGAATAAAGAACTCGCATTTTCGATAAACATTCTCGTAAATGTAGCCGCTCCAGGTTCAGATGGATTAATATTATGATCAAGATAATATTGCTGCTGTTTAACCGTTACCTGCAGCTGTTCTCTCCACTCATCTAACATCCGACTAGAACTTAAACGATTTTGAATATCGATAATTTGCTGCTGTACAGCTGTACGCCAATCATCTGTTCCAAGCTTCTCTCTTTGTTCTTCGGCTTGTTTATATTGAGCATATGTAAATAGAATGATTAATACAGCGACAATTACACCAATAATAAGCAGCCTTTTCTTCGCCAACAGCTTCATCATTTCGTTTTGAATTAAGTTACTCAATACCTGCACCTCCTCCGTCTGTAAGCTCTAAAAATAAATCCTCCAACGTCGGAAGTCTTCTGTTCATTTCAAGTATTTTCACACCATGCTTTACGAGCGCTTTATTCCATTTCGGCGTTTCCTCTTCATCAAAACTTGTCAGTACATAACCATCTTCTGTTTCCATTACCTCTGTTAATGAACGTAATACTTCTTTTCCAAGTTCTATGGGCTCAACACGCCAGCTCATCCGCTCTTGTACACTTAATAAATCACTAACTGTACCTACCTTCACAATTTCACCTTTCGTAATAATCGCTACGCGGTCACAGAGCAGTTGAATTTCACTTAATAAATGTGAAGAAACGAGCACACTCATTCCTTCCTCTTCTGCAAGCATACGAATAAATTGTCTCATTTCACGAATTCCTGCTGGGTCAAGACCATTTGTTGGCTCATCTAAAATTAATAACTTGGGACGATTTAACATCGCTTGGGCAATTCCAAGTCGTTGGCGCATACCAAGAGAATACGTTTTTACCGTATCATGAATTCTTTGCTCTAGCCCAACTAACTTGACCACTTCCATCATTCGCTCTTCCCCTACATTCGGCAGCATTCTCGCAAAATGAAGTAAGTTATTCCAGCCACTCAAAAAAGGATATAGTTCAGGATTTTCAACAATACAGCCTAAATGCTGCATGGCCTTCTTATAATCCTTTTTCACATCATAGCCACAAATGCGAATGGAACCTGCTGTTGGTTTAATTAGTCCAACGAGCATTCGAATGGTCGTTGTTTTACCTGCACCATTTGGCCCTAAAAATCCAAAGACCTCTCCTTTTCTAACAGTGAAGTTAATATCTTTAATAATTTCTCGTTTTCTAATTGTCTTTCTTACAGAGTTTACTTCTAATGTCACATTACTCATCATCTTTTGCCTCCCATTCAATTAATGGGGCAATTCGTTCAGCCATTAAGCGGTATCCAGCACTATTTGGGTGAAACTTGTCCGAGTATAAATACTCATTAACCGATAATTGGAACAAGTCAAAAGTTGGCACAAACACCATGTCTTCATATTTCGCTAACACCTCAGCTGTCTCATTATTCCATTGCCGTACAATGGCATTTAGCTCCCCATTTTCATCCAATTCAATAAACGGATTATATAACCCAAGCATAAACAGTTGAGCTGAACTGTTATTCTGACGAATTGTCGATAAAATTGCATCTAAATGTACTAAATAATTTTTTTGTAATTTAGAAACCTTTGTTGAATCTAGATTTAGCAACGTCTCTCCTTTTTGAAATAAATCATTGCCTCCTATGGTTACTAAAATCGCATCTGCTCGTTGAAGCTGTCGTTTCACTTCTCGTTCTTGTACTTGTTCTGCTAATTGAGCAGATACTAATCCTTTAATCCCAAGATTTTGAACCGTAATAGGATGATCAAATTTCTTTTCAAGCTCTTCAGTCACAGTGCCTACATATCCTTTTCCTGTTTCATCACCTGTTCCCCGGGTTAATGAATCTCCTAAAGCAACAACAATAAACTCGTCTGGACGCTTTTCAATCGGTTGTGCGGATAGATCTTCAACACCAGAAGCTTCTCCATGATAATAATCAACGATTGCCCAGCTAAGACA
>Ga0180215_1000631_pt1 | contig 42735 bp, 39 predicted proteins | sample eDN3rd37CBELigBY_FD_128871 | JGI IMG/M metagenome (GOLD analysis project Ga0180215, IMG submission 128871) | Enriched backyard soil microbial communities from Emeryville, California, USA - eDNA 3rd pass 37_C BE-Lig BY (version 2) (version 2) | ecosystem: Environmental > Terrestrial > Soil >...
CGCGGCGTCCGTGGTGTCGCCGGAGCCGCAGGCGGCCACGAGGAGCGCGGGCGCAAGAACGAGGGGTAAGGCGTGAGAGCGCCGAACGGTGCGCGTCAACTGCATGTCACTCTTCTCTGATTCGGACTGAGGTCTGGCTTGCCTTACTTTGGGCAACCTACATTAACAATCAATTACTGACCAGTCCGAATTTCCGCAACGCAAAAGGCCACCACCGCCGGGACCGGGGTCCCAGCCGTGGTGGCCTCGCCGCAGCGCGACTCAGAGTTCGCGGAAGCGCGGAATCAGATGCTCGGCAACATTTTTCGCCTCGTCGATCAGTGGCCATCCGGCCAGGATCAGCGTCGTCAGGCCCGTCCGGTCACGCAGCGCGCGCACGTGCCCCGTGATCTCGTCCGGCGTTCCGGCGTAGTACACGGCCGACGATCCGGTCGCGAAGATGTCGAGCGGCGACCACGCCGTGATGCCGGCATACAGGCCGTCACCGAGATACAGGTCCTTCGGTTCGGGCAGTCGACCGGCGTTGATCGTGTCGACCCAGCCCTGCCGCTGCGCGTCGCGCGCGACGAACGTCTTGAGGTCCTGCTTGCCGCCCGTGCGACGTCGCACCGCCTTGTCCAGTACGTCGGTGATCCGGTCGATCCCGGCCTTCTCGAACAACGATCGGAACCGGTCCAGGGCCTCGGACTGCGTCGGCCGGACGATGACACCGGAGAGGGCACCGAAGTCGCCGAACTCCCGCCCCTCGGCGGCCGCGGACTCACGCGCCGCGGTGAACTTGGACTCGACGAACGCCGTCTCGCGCAACATGACCAGGTACGCGTCGAGCACCTTGCCGGAATTCTGCAGTCCCGCAGGTGAATCCCCGGTACCCCACAGCGGAACGATGTGGTCGTCGCTCGGCGCGTCGATACGCAGCGGCGTGTTCGGGAAGTTCGACTCGGTGCCCTCCGCGTATATCCGCCGGAAGTCCGCCCAGTACTTCTCCCCCAGTTCGTACCGCCGGTCGTGCTCGACGTTCATGTCGTACTTGGTGAGGATGTTCTCGCGGCCGTTGACGGAGTTGATCATCAGGCGGCCACCACTGAACGCGTCGAACGTCAGCGCCTTCTCCGCGAGCAGACGCGCCGGCGTCATGTTCGCGTAGATCGCAACGAGGAACTTCATGCGCGTGGTGTGCGCGGCGGCCCAGGTCGCCGAGATGAACGGATCGTTCGGCCACGTCGCGACGAGCGCGCCGTCGAACCCGCCGTTGTCGATCGTCTTCGCCAGCTCGATCTGCCGCTGCCCGTCGACCGGATACAGCCCGCCCGGGCTCCACGGGTAGTCCCCGTCGGCCTGCGTGAGATACCAGAAAGTCTTGATGCCCATCGTTTTTCGTCCTCAGTTCGAAAGATCGAGCGCCTCGATGCGGGCGCGGGCCCGCAACGTGTCGGCGTCGACCGCGTACAGCGCGTCGAGGTAGGCAACGGCGAACGATCCCGGGCCCGTGGAGTTCTCCTCGGCGATCTCGGCGGCGACCGCGACGTGGGTGTGCGCGGCGGCCAGACCGATCAAGGGGGTCGGTGCCACCGCCAGGTAGGCCGCGACCAGGCCCCCGAGCGAGCAGCCGGTGGAGGTCACACGCGGAAGCATCGCGCTGCCTCCGGCGATGCGCACGCCGGTGATCCCACCGTCGCGGTCGCGGCCGACCAGGTAGTCGACGGGCCCGGAGGCCGAGACGGCGTCGGCATGCTCGAGCAGCGCCAGCGCCGCGGGGACCGCGGCGGCGGCCTCGTCGGCGCTGTCGACGCCGCGGGTGTCGCCGCCCAGGCCGGCGAGCGCGATGATCTCCGAGGCGTTGCCCCGGATCGCGGTCGGGTGCAGGGCCAGCAGATCGGCGGCCAGACCGGTGCGCCACGGCAACCCGCCGACGCCGACCGGGTCGAGGACCCACGGAGTTCCGGCCTCGCGGGCGGCACCGGCGGCCTCGGTGAACGCGGCGGCGGTGCCGTCGTCCGGGGTGCCGAGATTGACCAGCACACCGCCGGCGATCCGGGCGAATCCACCGGCCTCGTGGGCATTGTCGATGTGGGCGTTGCTGGCACCGGCCGCGAGCAGCACGTTGGTCAGGAAGTTGGCGGAGACGATGTTCGTCAGCGACTGCACCAGCGGCACCTGGGCACGCAGCGCCTCGAGCGCGGCGGCCACATCGTCGACGGTGGGGGCGTTCGTCGTGGTAGTCACAGAAGTTCCTGTCGGAGAGGGGAAGTCGGGTTCGGGACGATCAGGAGCGGCGACATCGCGTCATGTGTCACCCTCCCGGTCCCCGGAAGGCACGGTCGTGACCATCGGCAGTGCGGGATCGGCCGTCCATTCCTCGAGCGATCCGTCGTACACGGCCAGGTCGTCGAACCCCGCGCGCACGAGGGCGAGTGCGACCAGGCAGGCCGAGACACCGCCGCCGCAGTAGAGGACCACCGGGCGCTCGACCTCGGCGAGCACCCCCTCGGCCTCCGCCGACACCGCCTCGTCCGGCCGCAGCAGCCCGTCGTCGAGCAGGCTCTTCGCCGGCAGGTTGAGACTGCGCGGGATGTGGCCGCGCCGCGAGTAGCGAGTCGTCGCGGTGCCCGCGAACTGCTCCGGGTCGAGCGCGCAGACCAGCGTGCCGGGGGCATGGCCGGCGCTGATGGCGAGCACGGCGTCGCGGTCGCGCCACAGGCCACGGTCGGCCGGCTGCGCCCACCGATCGGTCGCCGCGCGCAGCTCCCCCGCGCCGGTCTCGACGGGCAGTCCGAGTGCCGTCCAGCGGGCGAGTCCGCCGTCGAGGACCCGTGCGGCGATCCCGATGTTGCGCAGCATCCACCACAGTCGCGCGGACCAGGTGTTCGTGCCCTGGTCGTACACCACGATCTCGGCGTCGGGTGTGACGCCGAGCGACGCGAGAGCGTCCGCGAGCCGGTCGGGTGCCGGGCGGGTGAAGTGCAGGTTCGCGTCGACGGCACTGAAATCACCGAGCAGATCCGCGTACAGCGAGCCGGGAATGTGGGCGCGCTCCCAGTCGGCGAGACCGGATTCGGGCCGGTAGTCGCCGTCGAAGCGGGGCTTGGGGAACGAGACGGTCGCGTCGAGGATCGTGTAGGCACCCGGATTCCGGGCCAGGTCCTCGGCCCTGATCAGTACGTCTCGCCTGTCGTCGCTCACCGCAGCGACGCTAAACGACGAATAACGTATACGCAAGTATCCGGATGTCGTCGATGGCATAATCTGACCCATGACCCACGGCGACACCACCGCGGACCTGACCGGTTCCCTGCTCTCGGAGCCCCCGACCGGACGCGACGACCAGACGTCGAAGCAGTACCTGCGTCTGCGCGCGGACATCCTTGCCGGCAAGTTCCCCCGGGGCGCCGCCCTGCACGAGACTCAGCTCAGCGAGACCTACGGGGCCTCCCGCACCCCGATCCGCGAAGCACTCAACTGGCTCGCCCACGACGGGCTGCTCGAGCGCGCCACCCGCGGCTTCCGGGTGCGCTCGGGAACTGCCGAGGATGTCATCGAGATCTACGCGGCACGTGTCGCGCTCGAATCCGAAGCCGCCGGGGCCGCCGCCGTCCGGCACACCGAACTCGACATGGCACGCCTCGAACAGCTCCACGGATTCTGTTGCGCCGCAACCGACGACGCCGAAGTACGCAGCGGGAACTTCCGGTTCCACGAGGCCCTGTGGCAGGCCGCGCACAACTCGACCATCACCGCGCTCCTGGTGCGCCTGACCACCCAGCTGCGCATCTACGACTCGGGGCCGCCGTCCAACTACGGCGAACCCGACCTCCTCAACGCCGAGCACGAGCAGATCCTGGCCGCCCTGCGGGCCCGCGACGAAAGCGCCGCGCGCGAGCACATGCGCGCACATCTCGAGCGCAGCCGCGAACAGCGCATCCGCCTCTTCGCGCAGAGCTGACCGCCCCCCCTGACCCAAGGCCCCTACCCGGGGCCCCCTATCCGTGACCGTCGTACCCGTGCGCGCTTCCGTAACCGTTGTCGGTTCCGCCGAAGACCCGCTCGACGACGGCCCGGGCACGCCGCGTGACCCGCAGATAGTGGTCCAGGAACTCGGAGGCGTCCCCGTCCCATCCGGCGACCCGCGCGACGGCGGTCAGCGTCTTACCCGGCCCGGGCAGTTGATCGGTCGGTTTGCCCCGCACCAGCACGAGCGCGTTGCGGGCCCGCGTCGCCAGGAGCCAGGACTCCCGCAGCAGCGCGACGTCCTCCTCGCTGACCAGTTCCGCGGCACCGATCGCATCGAGCGTCTCGAGCGTCGAGGTGTTGTGCAGCGCCGGAATACGGTGGGCGTGCTGCAGTTGCAGCAACTGCACGGTCCACTCGATGTCCGCCAGTCCACCGCGGCCGAGCTTGGTGTGGGTCGCCGGATCCGCACCGCGCGGCAGCCGCTCCGAGTCGACGCGCGCCTTGATCCGCCGGATCTCGCGCACCGCCTCCTGCGACACCCCGCCCGCCGGATAGCGCACCGCGTCGATCATGCGCAGGAACCGCTCACCGAGATCGGGGTCGCCGGCCGCGGTGTGCGCGCGCAGCAGCGCCTGCACCTCCCACGCCTGCGCCCACTGCGCGTAGTACGCCTGGTACGAGGCGAGTGTGCGCACCAACGGCCCGGTGCGACCTTCGGGCCGCAGACCCGTGTCCACCTCGAGCGGCGGATCGGTGCTCGGCGCCCCGAGCAGCTTGCGGACCTGTTCGGCGATCTGGTTGGACCACTTGACGGCCACCGTTTCGTCGGCGTCCGGTAGCGGCTCGCACACGAACAGCACGTCGGCATCGGACCCGTAGCCCAGTTCGGCGCCGCCGAGCCTGCCCATGCCGATCACCGCGATGCGCGCGGGCGCAGGGCCCTGCTTCTGCACGGACGCGCGGATCACCGCGGCCAGCGCCGCCTCGAGCACCGCGGACCACACGCTCGACAGGGCCCGGCACACCTGGGGCACGTCGAGCATGCCGAGGATGTCGGCGCTGGCGACGCGGGCGAGTTCGGCGCGCCGCAGCGATCGGGCCGCCCCGATCGCACGCACCGGATCGTCGTACCGCGCCGACGACGTGACGATCGCCTTCGCGACCTCCTCGGGCTGCGGTTCGAGCAGGCGCGGACCGTTCGGGCCGTCCGCGAACAGGCGCACCACGTCGGGGGCGTTGATGAGCAGGTCCGGCACGAACGCCGACGATCCGAGCACCGTCATCAGCCGTTCGGCGACCGAGGGTTCGTCGCGCAGTGTCCGCAGGAACCAGACCGCGTTGTACATCGCATCGGACAGACGCCGGTACGCCAGCAGGCCCGCGTCGGGATCGACTGTGTCGCTCAGCGATTCGAGCAGCTGCGGAAGAATCAGTGCCTGGATCCGCGCCTTGCGCGAGGCACCACCGGACAGCGCGGTCAGGTGTCCGAGCGCGTGTTCCGGTGCGCTGTAGCCGAGCGCCGCGAGCTGACGCACCGCGCCTTCCGGCGACAGGCGCACGGCCTCCGCGTCGAGACGGGCCACCGATTCGAGCAGCGGACGGTAGAACAGCTTGGCGTGCAGCTTGCGGACCCGGGCCGAGTTCCGTTTGATCTCGGCCTCGAGCACCCCGAGGGCGTCGTTGCGACCGTCCGGCCGCATGTGCGCGGCACGGGCCAGCCAGCGCAGTGCCTCCCGGTCCTCGGCGGGCGGCAGGGTGTGGGTGCGCTTGAGCTTCTGCAGTTGCAGCCGGTGTTCGAGCAATCGCAGGAACTCGTACGACGCCCGCAGGTTCGCGGCGTCGTCGCGGCCGACATACCCGCCTTCCGCGAGCGCCGACAACGCTTCGACCGTGTTGGGGACCCGCAGCGATTCGTCGGCGCGACCGTGCACGAGCTGCAGCAGCTGGACTGCGAACTCGACGTCGCGCAGGCTGCCGCGTCCGAGTTTCAGTTCGCGTTCGCGCAGTTCCGCGGGGACGAGTTCCTCGACGCGCCGGCGCATCGCCTGCACTTCCGGAACGAACGCCTCACGCTCGGACGCGGTCCACACCATCGGGCTCAACGCCTCGATGTAGCGCCGGCCCAGTTCGAGATCGCCGGCCATCGGCCGGGCCTTCAACAGCGCCTGGAACTCCCACGTCTTGGCCCACCGGGTGTAGTAGGCGATGTGCGAGTCGAGCGTGCGGACCAGCTCGCCGCGTTTGCCTTCGGGCCGCAGCGCGGCATCGACGTCGAAGAACGCCGATGTGCCGATCCGCATCATCTCCCCGGCGATGCGGCTCGCGCGGGCGTCGGCGGGCTCCGCCACGAACACGACGTCGACGTCGCTGACATAGTTCAGTTCGCGCGCACCGCATTTGCCCATCGCGATGACCGCGAGGTCGACGGGGCACGGCCCCTCGGGGACGATCGTGGCGACCGCGACGGCCAGCGCCGCGGTCAAGGCCGCGTCGGCGAGGTCCGCGAGCTTGTGTCCCACCTCGATGTACGGCAGCACCGGCTCGTTCTCGACGGTCGCCGCGAGATCCACGGCGGCGATGAGCATCAGCTGATCGCGATAGCTGGTGCGCAGCGCCGGTATCGCCGCGGGGCCGGTGAGCTGCGCCCGATAGACGAGCGTGTCGGTGCGACCGCCCGGCTCGGCGACCGCTCCCACGCAGTCGAGCATGCGCGCGGTGAACGTGTGCCGGTCGGGCAGTTCGAGTTTCCCGGCGAGCATGCGCCAGCGGTCCGGGTGGGCGACGACATGGTCGCCGAACGCGGCGGAGGCACCGAACAACCCGAACAGCCGTCCCCGCAGTCCCTTGTCGAAACGCAGCGCGGCGTCGAGTTCGGCCCACCCGGCCTCGCCGAGTGCCTCCTGCAGCCGAGCCAGGTTCCGCAACGCCAGGTCGGCGTTCGGGGCGCGCGACAACGACCACAGCAGTTCGATGCTGTCGGTGTCGTTCCAGGCGAGCTGTTCGAGTTCGGCTGCGGCCGTGGGCTCGACGAGCCCGAGCCGGCCCGGTCCGGGAATCGCGGACCGGGCGGGTGGCGGTTTCACCACGCACCCACCCCCGGTCCCGTACCGGTCGGCTCTGCCGTGATCTCCTCTACCCGCGTCCGCACGCCACTCACCCTATCGCCGCCGACTACAGACCCAGGTACTGCTCCAGCTCGTAGGGGGTGACCTGGCTGCGGTAGTTCTCCCATTCACGCCACTTGTTGCGCAGGAAGTAGTCGAACACGTGCTCGCCGAGCGCCTCGGCGACCAGCTCGGACTTCTCCATCTCGCGCAGCGCGATGTCGAGGTCGGTGGGCAGCTCGCGGTAGCCCATCGCGCGCCGCTCGGCGGAGGTCAGCGCCCACACGTCGTCCTCGGCCTCGGGGGCGAGCTCGTAGCCCTTCTCGATGCCGCGCAGACCGGCGGCCAGCAGCACCGCGAACGTCAGGTAGGGGTTGCACGCCGAGTCCGGGGTGCGGATCTCCACGCGGCGCGACGACGCCTTGTTCGGCGTGTACATCGGCACGCGCACCAGCGCCGAACGGTTCGACGGACCCCAGCACGCGGCCGTGGGGGCTTCCCCGCCGTGCACGATGCGCTTGTAGGAATTCACCCACTGGTTGGTGACGGCGCTGATCTCGTTGGCGTGCTCGAGGACCCCGGCGATGAACGCCTTGCCGGTCGCGGAGAGCTGCAGCGGATCGTCCGGATCGTGGAAGGCGTTGTTCTCGCCTTCGAACAGGCTCATGTGCGTGTGCATCGCCGAGCCGGCGTGCTCACGGAACGGCTTGGGCATGAAGGTCGCGCGCACACCCTCCGCCATCGCGATCTCCTTGACCACGTAGCGGAAGGTCATCACGTTGTCGGCCATCGACAGCGCGTCGGCGTAGCGCAGATCGATCTCCTGCTGGCCGGGGGCGGTCTCGTGGTGGCTGAACTCGACCGAGATACCCATCGATTCGAGCGCGTCGATCGCGTGCCGACGGAAGTGCGGGGCCGAGCGGTGCACGGACTGGTCGAAGTAGCCGCCGTCGTCGGCCGGGACCGGGGGCCGGCCGGGCTCACCGTTCTCGACGAGGAAGAACTCGATCTCGGGGTGCACGTAGCAGCTGAAGCCCAGATCCGACGCCTTGTTCAGCTGGCGGCGCAGCACGTGCCGCGGGTCCGCCCAGCTGGGGGTGCCGTCCGGCATGGTGATGTCGCAGAACATCCGCGCCGAGTACTGGTGCCCGCGATCGTCCATCCACGGCAATACCTGGAAGGTCGTGGCGTCCGGCCGCGCGACCATGTCGGCCTCGGAGATGCGGGAGAAACCCTCGATGGCCGAGCCGTCGAACCCGATGCCCTCCTCGAAGGCTCCTTCGAGTTCGGCCGGGGCGATCGCCACGGATTTGAGCGTACCGACGACATCGGTGAACCACAGGCGCACGAACCGAATGTCGCGCTCTTCGAGGGTGCGGAGCACGAACTCCTTCTGGCGATCCATAGGGGCGAGACTAGGCATTGGGAGTTAACTCCGTGTTACATCGGCGAGTTATCGATGCGGCGTGTCGCTCACAGCCGCTACAGGTCAGCAGTGCGGGTCGGATTCGGGCACCTCGAGGGACACCAGATACCGGGTCACCGGGTCGTCGACGCACCCCTCCCCGTCGAGCACCACGGTGTGCTGGGTACCGGTGAAACTGATGAGCGCGCCGCCGAGATGACGGGCCAGATCCACGCCGGCCTGATAGGGGGTCGCGGGATCCTCGGTCGTCGAGACCACCAGCACCGGAGGCAATCCCGGAACCTCCGGCGTGTGCGGCTCGCCGGTGTTCGGCACCGGCCAGAACGCGCACAGATCCAACGGGGCCTGCCCGGTTCCGCGGCCGTCGTCGAGGAACGGCGCTGCCTCCCGGAACCGGGTGTCGGCCTCCCCGGCCAGGGCCCGGTCGGTGATCCGCGGATCGTCGGCGCACCGGATCGCGTTGAACGCGTCGTTGATGTTCGTATAGGTGCCGTCCTCGCCCCTGCCCTCGTACATGTCCGCCAGCAACAACAACGTGTCGCCGTTGCCGTCGGCCAGCGACCGCAGGCCGCCGCGCAGCGACCCCCAGAGACTCGGCGAGTACAGGGCCTGCTGCACACCGGTGATCGCGTCGCGGTGGCTGAGCCCGCGCGGGTCGGTGGTGCGGGCCGGGGCGGTGATCAGCGGGTCGACGAGCGCCCGGAACCGCGCGACGGCCTGCGCCGGATCGGTGCCGAGCGCGCAGGTGTCGTAGCGGGCGCAGTCCGCGGCGAACGCATCGAACGCCCGCTGGAAACCGGCGGCCTGCAGCACCACCTCGTCGACGGGTTCCTGCTCGGGGTCGAGCGCGCCGTCGAGGACGAGGGCGCGGACCCGGTCGGGGAACGTCTCGGCGTAGACCGTGCCGAGCCGCGTGCCGTACGAGAAGCCCAGGTAGTTGAGCTTCTCGTCGCGGAGCACGCCGCGGATGACGTCCATGTCGCGGACCACCTCGCGCGTACCGACGTGGGCGAGCAGATCGAGTCCGGACCGCTCGGCGCACGCGTCCGCGTACTCCTGGTTCCGTTTCTCGCTCGCGGCGATGCCCTCGGGGGACATGTCGCCGTCGTCGAGGGCCCGTTCCGCGTCGGTCTCCGCGTCGGTCAGGCAGCGCACCGCAGGCTCGGACGCGCCGACCCCGCGCGGATCGAAACCGACGACGTCGAAACGTTCCGCGAGTTCGGTGGACGCGGCGACGGTGGCCATGCCCAGACCGGATGCCCCCGGTCCGCCCGGGTTGACCAGGAGGGATCCGATCCGGTCACCGCTCGCGGCCATCCGGGAGATCGCGATCTTCGCGGTCGCCCCGTCCGGGTCGTCGTAGTCGAGGGGAACGGTGATGCGGGCACATTCCGCGCCCTCGCGCCTGAGGCGGGGACCGTCCGTGCCGTAACCCGTGCAGGATTCCCAGTTCACGGGCTGGGTGTAGAACTGCTCCAATCCGTCCGGAACTCCGACAGGCTCGGCCGGGACCGCCCTCGTGGTGTCCGACGGGGAGCCGCAGGCGGTGGCCAGCGCGAGACCGGCGACTGCCAGGCCGGTGAGGACACGGGATCGCAGTCCGGAGGTGAGGATCGGCACTCCAGCGATGCTAGCGACGCACGGTCCGGCGCCGCCGCGAGCGACCGCAGCCGGGCAGCTGCAACGAGCGGGAATGTGACCAATCGCACGACCCGCCCGGTACACGCGCGGAGCGTGCGGTGGCAGACTCGAGATCGTCATCACCAACCCGGGGACCCCGCACGGGCCTCGAGGCAGAAAGGGACAGCGATGTCCGACAACATGACTTCCGTGTACGGCGGCGCTGCCGCGTCCGATGCCCCCAAGCGCAAGACTCGCGTGCATCACCTGCAGGCGATGAAGGCCGAGGGTCGACGCTGGGCCGAGCTGACCGCCTACGACTACTCGTCCGCACGCATCTTCGAGGATGCTGGCATTCCGGTGCTGCTCGTCGGCGATTCCGCCGCGAACGTCGTCTACGGCTACGACACCACCGTCCCGGTCACCGTCGACGAGATGCTGCCGCTGGTACGCGGCGTCGTCCGCGGCGCACCGCACGCGCTGGTGATCGCCGACCTGCCGTTCGGCACGTACGAGGCGTCCCCCGAGCAGGCCCTCGCGACTGCGATCCGGTTCATGAAGGAGGGCGGCGCCCACGCGGTGAAGCTCGAGGGCGGCGAGCGGGTCGCCCCGCAGATCGCGGCGATCACCGCGGCCGGTATCCCGGTGCAGGCCCACATCGGTTTCACCCCGCAATCCGTCAATACCCTCGGCGGGTTCCGGGTGCAGGGCCGCGGCGACGGCGCCGAGCAGCTGATCCTCGACGCGATCGCGGTCCAGGAGGCCGGCGCGTTCTCCGTCGTGATGGAGATGGTTCCGGCCGAGCTGGCCGGTCAGGTCACCCGCAAGCTGACCATCCCCACCGTCGGCATCGGTGCGGGCAACGAGTGCGACGCGCAGGTGCTCGTGTGGCAGGACATGGCCGGCTACACCAGCGGCAAGACCGCCAAGTTCGTCAAGAAGTTCGGCAACGTCGGCGACGAACTGCGCCGCGCCGCGGCCGACTACGCCGCCGAGGTCGCTGCGGGCACGTTCCCGGGCCCCGAGCACTCCTTCTGATCCCACCCCCTGATCCCCACGCCCCGACGGGTGTCACGGCCACGCCGTGGCACCCGTCGTCGGCATTCGGGGCCGGCAATCCACCGCGCATCTCCCGGGATGGCCTCCGGGCCGGTCCTCCGGTTACAGTGACCGCCGGTAGCGGGCGGGACCGATCGGTCATGTCCGGGGGTATCACGGACATCCTTGGGGGGCTTTGGGATGAAGCGTCGTCGATTCCTGCAGGCATCGACCTTGGCGGCTGCTGCCGTCGCGTTCGGGCCGGGGCTCGCAGGAACGCGGTCCGCTTCCGCACTGCCCGTGGGGGCCGATGCCTACCTGCGTCTGGTGCCCGAACTGTTCGCCGCTCCCCCAACCGCGCCCGACCACTCCGAGGTCATCGTCGTCGGATCCGGCTTCGGGGCCAGCGCCGCGGCGCTGCGCCTGGCCGAGTCCGGCAGTCGCGTCACCGTCCTCGAGCGCGGCCTGCGCTGGCCGCGCGATCCGCAGCGGGAGATCTTCACCACCGACCTGCTCGCCGACGGCCGCGGCCTGTATCACCGCGTGGCGTTCATCGGCCCCACCGGTGTCCCGGTGACCTGCGACGACTTCGCCGGGGTCCTCGACGTGGTCGACTACCCCAACCTGTCGGTGTGGCGCGGCGCCGCGGTCGGCGGCGGCTCCGTCGTGTTCACCGGCGTGATGATCGCGCCCGATCAGCGCTTCTTCGAGCATGTCTTCGGCTCGCGGCTCGACTACCGGGAGATGACCTCCACCTGGTATCCGAAGGTGCGCTCCATGCTGCGCCTCGATGCCATGCCCCAGGACATCTACGGCGCCCCCGAATTCACGCACTCGCGCCGGTGGGACGCGGACGCCCGCGCGGCCGGCTACAGCCCGCATCGAATCGACGGGATCTGGAACTGGGACGTCGTGCGCGACGAACTCGCCGGGCGGGTGCGGCGCTCGGCGATCGCCGGCGAGAGCAACCTCGGCAACTCCAACGGCGCCAAGTTCGACCTCACGCAGAACTACATTCCGGCCGCCGAGGCCACCGGGCGCGCACTCGTGTGCCACGCGCACCGCGTGCTCGCCGTCGGTCAGGAACCCGACGGCCGTTACCGCGTCGACGTCGAGGTCGTCGACCCCTTCGGCACCGTGCTGCGCACGCGGACACTCACCTGCGACAGGCTGGTGCTCGGCGCCGGATCGATCGGCACCACCGAACTGCTGCTGCGCGCCCGCCACACAGGCGCGCTGGCGAACCTCGACGAACGCGTCGGTCGTGGCTGGGGCACCAACGGCGACGCCGTGCTGGTCCGCTCGTTCGCGGTCACCGACGGATTCGCCGGCGACCAGGGCGCCCCGTCCGCCTCCCGGATCGTCGACGAATCGGGCATGCCGCTGAGCCTCGAGAACTGGTTCGTCGCGGGCACCGCCAAGGACGTGGGCATGCTGGCCTCGCTCGGCATGACCCTCGACCCGCGCCGCGCCGAGGTCACCTACGACGCCGGCGCCGGCCGTGCCGTCGTGAACTGGCCGTCGGGTGGCGAACGGGAGGGCGTGGAAGCCCTGCGCGCCGTCCACAACGCGATGGCCGAGGCCGGGGGCACCGTGCCGGGCGCGCGGCCGATGGCTCCGGACGTCAACGCGTCCTTCACCGCCCATCCGCTGGGCGGTGCCGTCCTCGGCGAGGTCACCGACGGCTACGGTCGCGTGCACGGTCATCCGGGCCTGTACGTCGTCGACGGCGCCCTGATCCCGGGCAGCACCGGCACGGTGAATCCGTCGCTGACGATCGCCGCGCTCGCCGAACGCAACATCGCGCGGATCATCGCCGAGCGCGGCTGACAGGTGACGGACGGCACCCCCGCCGTGCGGTCCGCGGGTGGCAGACTCGGTATCGACATCGACCGCCCGACCTCCGAGGTGACTCCATGACCGGATTCCGACGCACGCTGACCGCGGCCGTCGTCGCTGCTGCCACGATCACCGTGCTCGGTGCCTGCGCCCCGGGATCCGAACCCGCGCCGAGTGGTTCGACCAACCCCGCGCCGCCGACCGCCGAGACCACTGCCCCGGCGGCGCTGCCGGGCGGGGTCACCGAGACGCAGGCGGCGGATCTGTGCACGCGGATGGAGGGGGAGCTGCAGAGCTGGCGCACCTACACCCCGTCGATGAGCAAGCCCGGCCTGAACCTGCTCGTCGGCGAGTGGGCCGCCACGAACGGCATCGATCTGATCGCCCTGGCCGGTGACCGCGCCCGCATCGACGAGATCACCACCACGCAGTGCCCGGACGTTCGCGACGAGGCGCTGAGGGCACTCGAGATCCCCGACTTCGCGTCGGCGCTCGTGGGCTACTGATGACCGAGTTGCGCAAGCCCTATCCGCCGATCGAGCCGTACGAGCAGGGCATGCTCGACGTCGGTGACGGCCAGCAGGTGTACTGGGAGGTCAGCGGAAACCCGGACGGCAAGCCTGTGGTGTTCCTGCACGGTGGCCCGGGTGGCGGCACGTCCCCGCTGCACCGGCAGTTCTTCGATCCCGACGCATACCGCATCGTGCTGTTCGACCAGCGTGGTTGCGGTCGGTCCCTGCCGCACGTCGCGGACGGCGCGGACCTGTCGACGAACACCACCGGCCATCTGCTGCGGGACATCGAACTGCTGCGTACCCGGCTCGGGATCGATCGCTGGCAGGTCTTCGGCGGATCGTGGGGCTCGACGCTCGCGCTGGCGTACGCGCAGAAGCATCCCGAACGGGTCACCGAACTCGTGCTGCGCGGGGTGTTCCTGCTGCGGCGCAGCGAGATCGACTGGTACTACAACGGTGGGGCCGGGCAGATCTTCCCGGACCTGTGGGAGAAGTTCTGCGCCCCGCTGGCGGGTGCGGAGCCCGGCGAGCATCCGGTCGACACCTACCACCGGCTGCTGCACTCCCCCGACCCCGAGGTCGCGCTCGACGCGGCGGTCGCCTGGTCGACCTGGGAGGGTGCGACGAGTTCGCTGCTGCCGCGGCCGGAACACGTCGCCGAGACCGGGGAGCCGCGCTTCGCGCTGGCGTTCGCCCGCATCGAGAACCACTACTTCCACCATCGCGGATTCCTCGACGAGGGTCAGTTGCTGCGGGATGCGCACCTGCTGAACGGCATTCCCGGGGTCATCGTGCAGGGACGCTACGACGTGGTGTGCCCGGCGGCGAGCGCGTGGGCACTGCACCGGGCGTGGCCGGAGTCGACACTGCACATCGTCGACGACGCCGGGCACGCCGCGAACGAGCCCGGCATCACCCACCATCTCGTCGAGGCCACCGACCGATTCCGGTGATCCCCGTTCGGTCTCCTCAGCCGGCGAGGAGGCCGAATCCGACGACGGCCGGGTCCGATGCCCAGTCCAGGCTGTGGACCCGGATCCGGCCCATCTCGTTGCCGCCGACCGTGATCGCGGTGGTGCCGTCGACCGCGACGACGATATTGGTGTGCTGACCGACCCAGCTGGTGTTGTCGTAGAGCACCACGTCACCGACCTCGGGTCCACGGCCGGAGCCGGCGGGCACGAAGCGGCCCTCCTGCTCGTAGTACTCCTGCAGCGTGTACACGCCGGGGATCCGCCAGTGCCCCGAATTGGGGTTGGACAGCGGCATTCCGGCTTCGCGCATGATCCAGCTGACGAAGTCGGCACACCACGGTTCCTTCACGCCCTCGGAATAGAAGGTGCCGGGCCGCTGCGCGTCGTGTTCCTGCTCGAGCAACTCGACGACGCGGGCCTGCTGCGGCGACAACGCGGTCGTGTCGATCTCCGGGAACGGTTCGGTGTCCCACGGCAGATAGCGGCTCGGCGCGAGCCACAGCACGAACCCGGCCACGACCGCGAGTACCGCGACGACGGCAACGAATACGGCAGCGAGACGGCGATTCCGGGAGCGGCCGGAACCGGGCGTGGCATCGGATCGGGTGTCGGTCACGCCGTCGACGGTACCGTCGGTGGCGAGTACGCGAACTGCACCTTGCGCGTCACCGGGTCGGCCACGTCGAGCGTGACCCGTACGTGGGTGCCGTCGTCCGGCTCGCCGCTGCACGGGGCGATGACGGTCTCGGACGGGACGAACACCTGCGCGTCGCGCCGGCCGTTCGCGCCCCGGATGACGGTCGCGTCGAACTGTTCGCCCACCCGCGGCGCCAGCACCGTCGCCTCGGTCAGGTCGATGCACGTGCGGGCGATCTTCCCGGCGATCGAATCCGACGCCGACATAATGTCGGGCATCGCGGCCAGCTCGTCCCGGATCTGCTGCGGCACCGGCTCGCCCGCGCTGACGGCCAGGCACACCTCGGTGGCGTAGCGGTCCGACAACCGGCGCAGCGGCGCGGTGACGTGCGCGTAGGGCGCTCCGATCGCGCCGTGCACGAGAAGATCCGGCAGCGACCCGTCGAGCAGTCCGTACGATGCACCGCGCAGCAGCGCCGGTGCCTCGCTCATGAGCACCAGCGTGGTGGGCAGGTTCGCGTCCAGGCCCGCCAGGAAGTTGCCGACGGACACCTCCGCCGGCCACGGAACGTTCAGCGCGGCGGCGGTGTGCCGCAACGCTGCGACCGCTTCCGAGTCGGCGGGCGGCAGCGTGCGCAGCAGCCCGACCTTCGCCTCGATCATCATCGACGCCGCGCACATGCCGGTCAGCAGCGACACCTGTGAGTTCCAGTCGTCGGCCGCGGTGCGCGGTTCGATCTGCAGCGTCCAGCCCTTACCGTCGGCGACGACATCCTGCTCCGGCAGCCGCAACTCGATCGCGCCGCGCGCCCGCGCTGCGGCCTGACGCAGGCGACCGAAATCGGGCAGCGCCGCGATCGACGGATGCAGCGTCCCGGCCACCGCGTCGGCCTGCACCCCGGCGTAGTCCAACCGCGCAGCCGAACGCACCAGCGCCCGCCGCACCGTCACCGAGACGGGTTCAGCGGCCGCGTCGAGTTCCATCCGCCACAGCGCCGCGGGCCGGATCTCGCCGGGCAGCAGGCTCGCCGAGCCCTCCGCCAACGCCCGCGGATGCAGCGGTACCGAACCGTCCGGCAGGTAGTAGGTCTGGCCGCGCTTGTGGCTCTCCTTGTCGATCGCACCACCCGGTTCGACGACGGCGTGCACATCGGCGATCGCGTAGTGCAGGACGAACCCGCCGTCGGCGGTGCGTTCGAGATGCAGCGCCTGATCGAGGTCCATCGACCCGGGCGGATCGATCGTCACGAGCGGCAGGTCCGTGTGGTCCTCCCGCTGGGCTGCGAAACGGTCGACGGCCTTCTCCGCTTCCGCGATCGCGGACGCGGGGTAGCGGTCGTCGAGCGCGAATTCGGCGCGGACGGCACCGAAGTCGATCGCGGGCGCGACGACAATGCGTGTGTTCACCACGGGCGCGTGAGGCTCCTCAGTTGTTCCACTCTTCGTCGGCGGCATCCGCGGCCTTGTTGCGTTCGGCCGCGATCTCGAGCGCGCGCTCGGCGGTGGCACGGTCCGGATAGGGGCCCATCCGATTCAGCGCGTTGGGGTCCTTGCCCTGGGAGACCTTGCCGGTGCTCACGTCGTAGTACCAACCGTCGTCACTCATATCGACAGTCTGCCGCACCGGTGGGCGAGAACGGGCCGAACCCGCCGGTCGGGCGTGGCTGGTACCGTCGCGTCCGGTCCCCCGAACCCGAAACGAGAGCCGAGGAGAACCGCATGTCCTACCTGATCTTCGACAACCTGCTGCCCTACCTGGGTGCCGACGCGGCTACCTACTGGGCGCAGCTGCTGGTGGTCGGCCCGCTCTGATCGGACCCGTTCCGGTCACCCGGCGGTGCCCGTGAAGGGCGGACGAGTCGGCCTGTAAGCCGGATCCTGTCCCCCGCCGAGGCGGGGTGGCGACCATCCATCTGGGCACACCGTCACCGGGTACCTCGAGCGGTCCACCCGCAGGCTCGGGCGAGCAGCCCTCGAACACCTGCGCAGCCGCACCGCTGCCCCGTGGGGGCGGCGGTGCGGCCTTCGACCTTGCTCCGGGCGGGGTTTACCGAGCCACCCCGGTCACCCGGGGTGCTGGTGCGCTCTTACCGCACCGTTTCACCCTCACCTGCCCCGAAGGGCAGGCGGTCTGTTTTCTGTGGCACTGTCCCGCGAGTCACCTCGGGTTGCCGTTAGCAACCGCCCTGCTCTGTGGAGTCCGGACTTTCCTCGGCTCGGGGCCTGACACCATGTGGTGCCGGTTCCCTGATCCGCGGCCGCCCGGCCAACTCGTCCGCGTCGACCACCATACTGCCCCGTCTGTCGGTTACGCGAACTACGGTGCCGTCCATGACGCGTTACGTGGCTCTGCTGCGAGGGATCAATGTCGGCGGCATCACCATCAAGATGGCCGACCTGAAGGATGTGTTCACCGGACTCGGCTACGGCGACGTGCGTACGGTGCTCGCCTCCGGCAACGTCGTGTTCGACTCGGAGAACACCGACCCGGCCTCGCTGAAGGCGGACATCGAGGCGGCTCTGGGCGTCCGATTCGGTTACGAGGCGTTCGTGTTCGTGCTCGAGCAGGCCCGACTCGCCGGTCTCGCCGATGCCTGCCCGTTCGAGGAGAACCGGGACGGCTGGCACACCTATGTCGTGTTCGTGGCCGACCCGGTCGTGCGCGAGGAGTTGCTCGGTGTCGCCGTGGACCCGCAGATCGAGCGGACCGCACCGGGCGACGGCGTCGTCTACTGGCACGTCGTCAAGGGGTCGACGCTGAGCAGCGCGTTCGGCAGGTGCACGGGGCGTGCACGGTACAAGTCCGTGACAACGACGCGGAATATGCGTACGCTCCGCAAATTGCAGACGTAAGCGGACTCCCACGGCCGGGGAACAACGTTCTCGGGTCTTTCGGAGTACGGGGGGAGCTTTCGGAGGGGCGGGGCTTGACGACTACACCGGATCCGGTGACCACCGTCGAGGAATCGTCGGTGGAGCGCATGCTCCGCATCTTCGACGTCGTACCCAAGGGCGAGAACCGATTCACCGGCGAGAGCGACGGCGGCGGCCGGCGTGTCGCCGATGCGACCCAATTGCTCGCCCAGGCGATCGTCGCGACCGCGAAGCGTTTCCCCGACAAGGAGATCCGGTCCGTGCGGGCGGTGTTCGTGCGGGCGGTCGACTCGGAGGTTCCGGTCGACTTCGAGGTCGACGTGCTGCACGAGGGCCGCACGATGGCCGACGCGGAGGTCACGGTCCGGCAGAACGGCCGGAGGCACGCGATGGTCTCGGTGCTCGCCGACGTGCCCACCGGCGACGTCGTCCGGCACCACGCGGCCCGGCCTCAGGTCGCCGGTCCCGAAGCCGCTCATCCGGTGCACATGCCGATGACCGGCCGCGACCTGCGGGTCGTCGACGTGGTGGACGTCCGCAGCCCGGAGGAGGTCGGGCCCCCGGAACTGCACGCGTGGTTGCGCTACGACCCCGTACCCGAGCGCGCCGACCTCGCCAAGGCGCTGCTCGCGCACTTCACGAACCATCTGTCGGTGTCGGCGACGCTGCGCCCGCACGAGGGTGTGGGCACGAGCCAGGCGCACCGGACGATCTCGACCGGGGTCATGACGGTCACGGTCGGCTTCCACGAACCGGTCCGCTGGGACGGCTGGCTGCTGTACTCGCACGAGAGCACCCAGGTCGGTTCCGGCATGTCGTACGTGCGCGGTCAGGTGCACACCGAGTCCGGCGACCTGCTCGCGTCGTTCACGCAGGAGGCGATGATCCGGCCGATCCGGCCCGAGGACGCGGCGATTCCGGCCGCTGCTCGGCTGTGAGCACACCTCGAACCGCGCCCGACCGATCCGAACGAGGACACCCATGAGCACAGGAACCGACAGCACCCGCTCCCCGGGCTTCGCGGCCCGGCCCGACTACCGCGTCGACATCCACGCGCGCCGCAACCTGGTGCGCGCAACCCTCAACGGCGTGCGCCTCGCGGAGACGAGCAGGTCGCTGCTCGTCGACGAACAGGACCACGGACTGGTCTTCTACTTCCCCCGCGCCGACGTCCTCGTCGACCTCGCGCCGTCGGACGCCCCGTCGACCCGGTGCCCGTACAAGGGGGAAGCCACCTACTGGAGCGTCGAGGGCGACGGCGGTGAACCGCTGTGCTGGAGTTACGACGATCCGTACGAGCAGGTCGCTCGTCTGCGCGGGCACGTCGCGTTCTACCAGGACCGCGTCGACGTGTCCGTGCACCAGGCACATCCCGCGGTCTCCGGCCGCTGAAGACAGACCCGCTGAAGACAGGCAGGAACCCGAATGGCACGCAAGCTCAGGAATCTCGCGATGATCGCCGTCGCGGGAATCACCGTCGCGGCGCCGCTCGCCGCGCCGGTGGCCGCGGCCGACCCAGCCGGTCGCTCCGGCGAGTACACCGATTTCTACCTGCCACCCGATCCGCTGCCGGCGGGCTCCCCGGGGGAGGTGCTGCGCGTCGAGCCGTCGGTGGCGGCGATCGTGCCCGGCACCCCCCTCGCCATCGACGCCACCGTCACCCGGGTGATGTACCGGAGCGTCGGCGCGGCCGGCGGCCCCGTGGCCGTCACCGGCACCGTGCTGGTCCCCACACTGCCGTGGGCCGGGACCGGACCGCGGCCGACGGTGATCGTCGGTCCGGGAACGCAGGGCATGGGCGACCAGTGTGCGCCGTCGAAGCTCATGGTCTTCGGCCAGGAGTACGAGTATCTGCAGATCGCTCCGTTGCTCGCGCGCGGCTACGCCGTGGCCGTCACCGACTACGAGGGCCTGGGCACGCCGGGGATCCATCCGTACCTGAACCGCGAATCGCAGGGTCACGCGATGCTCGATCTGGCGCGGGCCGCACGGTCGCTGACCGAGCTGGGCATCGCCGAGGACACCCCATTCGCGTTCTGGGGATATTCGCAGGGCGGAATGAGCTCGGCGGCCGCCGCGGAATTGAAGGACAGCTACGCACCCGAGTTGCCGGTGGTTGCGGCGGTCGCCGGATCCCCGCCCGCGTCCCTGGCCGATCTCGCCGTCGCCGGCGACAGCTCCATCCTGTCCGGTGGCATCGGCTGGGTCGTCAACGGCTTCGTCGCGGCCTACCCGGACGATGCCGAGGAGATGCTCGCGGTGTTCAATCCCGAGGGTCGCGAGGTTCTGGACCGGGCCGCGGACTCCTGCGTGTACGACTTCCCGCTGATGAATCCGTTGGCGCCCACCACCCGGTACACGCTCGACGGGCGGCCCATCGCCGAGTATCTGTCGGCGGAGCCGTGGGCGAGCGCGGTGAAACGGCAGGAACTGGGCAACACCCCTCCGTCGATCCCGATGTTCGTCGGGCAGAACGCCGCCGACGATCTCGTGCTCGTGACAGGCGTCGACAAGATGGTCGGGAAATGGTGCGCCGCAGGGGTATCCGTCGACTATCAGCGGTATCCCCTCCCGCCGGTCCTGGAGAAGACCGTCGTCGGGCACGGGGTCGGGTTGCTACCCGCGGCCGCGCAGGGTCTGGAGTGGCTCGACACGCAGTTCGCCGGCGGACCGACCGGCAACAACTGCGGCGCCTGAGCCTCAGCCGCCCGTCACCACCGGTCCGACGTCACCTCCGCACCGTCACAGGTGCGAGGTGTCGTTGACCAGCCGCACCGAGGATCCGCCGTCGGCGAAGAACTCTGCGATCGACAGCGACGCCAGATCCAGGTGCAGCCGGTACAGCAGCGAGGGCCCGGCGTCGAGCGCGAACTGCAGCATCGTCTTGATCGGCGTGACGTGCGAGACCAGTAGCACGGTCCGTCCCGGATACTCCCGGATCAGCTCGTCGCGGACCTTCGCGATGCGCGCGTTGACCTCGTCGAAGCTCTCCCCCTGCGGCGGCCGCACGGAGGTGTCGCCGAGCCACGCGCGGTGCAGATCCGGGTCCCGGTCCGCCGCTTCGCGGAAGGTCAGGCCCTCCCAGGCACCGAAATCGGTTTCGGTGAGACCGTCGTGCACGGCCACGGGCAGGTCCAGGGCCCGGCCTGCCGCCGCGGCGGTGGCGCGTGCCCGGTCCAGCGGCGACGAGACGATCGCCGCGACGCCGCCTCGCTCCCCGATGCGGTTCGCCGCAGCCTCGGCCTGCGCACGACCGAGATCGGTGAGTTGCGGGTTGCCCCGCCCCGAATAGCGCCGTTCGACCGACAGCGGGGTCTGGCCGTGCCGCAGCAGCAGGAACCGGGTGGGTGAGCCGACCGCTCCGGTCCAGCCGGGTGCGGTGTTCTCGGCCGGTGCGGTCGTGGGAGCCTCCACCGCGACCGGGTCGACAGGGACTACCGGGTCGACTACCCCGACCACCCCGGCGGCTGCGGCGTCCATCGCCTCGTTGGCGAGCCGGTCCGCGTACGCGTTCTGCATGCGCGGGATCCACGTGAACTCGACGCGGCCGAAACCGGCCGCGAGCTCCCGGGCCCGGGCCGCGAGCGGAATCATGTCCGGGTGCTTGATCTTCCAGCGTCCCGACATCTGTTCGACGACGAGTTTCGAATCCATGCGCACGTCGACGGCGTCGGCGCCGAGTTCGCGGGCCGCGGTCAGACCCGCGATCAGTCCCCGGTACTCGGCGACGTTGTTGGTGGCGATGCCGATGCTCTCGCTGCGTTCGGCCAGCACCGTGCGGCGGTCGGCGTCGAACACGACCGCGCCGTAGCCGGCCGGACCCGGATTGCCGCGCGAGCCGCCGTCGGCTTCGACGACGACGGTCGTCACTGCCCGGCTTCCTTGCGGACCAGGATCGCGTTGCATTCGGGGCAGCGCACCAGCACGTCGGGCGCCGCGGCGGTGATCCGGGCGATCTCGCCGCGGTCCAGTTCGAGGCGGCACGCGCCGCAGCGGCGGCCCTGCAGCAGCGCTGCGCCGATGCCTGCGCGTTCGCGCTGCTTGTCGTAGGCGGCGACGAGGTCGGCGGGGAACGAGTCGACGAGGGTGGCACGGTCGGTGCGGCAGCGCTGCTCGGCAACCTCGATGTCGGCGAGCGCTTCGTCGCGCAGCCGCTCGCCCGCGGCGATCTCCTCGTCGATCTTCGAGACCTGCGCGCCCGCGTGATCGTGATCGGCCTTGGTTGCCTCGCGCCGTTCCATGACCTCGAGGAGCTCGTCCTCGAGTGCCGCCTGACGACGTTCGAGGCTGTTCAGCTCGTGCTGCAGTTCGGTGAGCTGCTTCGCGCCGACCGTTCCGCTCTCGAGGAGCTTGCGGTCGCGATCACCACGCTGGCGGACCGCATCGACCTCGGACTCGAGTTTGCGGATGTCCCGGTCGAGGTCGTCGAGGACGATCTCGACGGCGACGGCCGCGTCCTTGCGGCTGGTGCGCTCGGCTTCGAGACGTTCGACCTCCTGCTGCTCGGGCAGGGTGCGACGCCGGTGTGCGAGACGGTTCAGCTCGGCGTCCACGGCGGCGAGGGACAGAAGCTTGGACTGCACGGCGGGTTCGACGTTCACGCGGGTGGTTCCTGCTTTCGAGAACTCGGAATAGGGGCTTCGGAGAGGACGGTCGTAGCTGATTACGGTACCGCGCGAGGGCGCGTCACCGGGCGGCGGTCGTCCACGGGTCGGTGCGGAGCTCGCTGACCCGCGCGACCCACCCGGGGCGATCACCGAATGCGGCGTCGAGTACGCCGCGGGCCTGCTCGCACCACGGGTATTCGCTTGCCCAGTGCGCGACGTCGACCAGCGCCGGGCCGCCGGCGCGCAGGTGCTCGTCGGCGGGGTGGTGCCGCAGATCGGCGGTGACGTAGGCGTCGACGCCGAGTTTCGCGACCGCCCCGAGGAAAGAGTCGCCGGATCCGCCGCACACGGCCACGGTGCGGATCTGCCGGTCCGGGTCGCCGGCGCCGCGCACCCCCCATTCGGTGGCGGGCAGCGCGGCCGCGACCGTCTCGGTGAACGCGCGGAAGGGCTGCGGTTCGGGCAGTTCGCCGACGCGGCCGAGGCCCCGGGAGCTGGGCAGTTCGGCCAGTTCGAACACGTCGAAGGCGGGTTCCTCGTAGGGGTGCGCCGAGCGCAGGGCGGCGAGGACCGCCGAGCGGGCGCGGCGCGGCGCGATCACCTCGATGCGGTCCTCGGCGACCCGTTCTAGTTCCCCGACGCTGCCGATCGCCGGGTCTGCGCCGGTGAGCGGCCGGAACTGTCCGGTGCCCGAGGCGGTCCAGCAGCATTCCCGGTAGTTGCCGATCGCTCCCGCCCCCGCGGCGAACAGGGCGTCGCGCACGGTGTCGGCGGCTTCGGACGGAACCATCACGACCCACTTGTCGGTGGCCGGTTCCGGCTTCGGTTCCAGGGGCCGCAGCCCGGTCAGGCCGAGCGCCTGCGCGAGCGCGTCGGACACGCCGGGGTCGGCGCGGTCCGCGTTGGTGTGGGCGGTGAACAGGGCGCAGCCGCCGCGGATCAGTTTGTGGATCAGTGCGCCCTTCGGGGTGTGCGCACCGACGGTGTCGACGCCACGCAGCAGCAGCGGATGGTGGACGAGCAGCAGTTGCGCTCCCCACGCGAGGGCTTCGTCGACGACCGCGGCGGTCGCGTCGACAGCCAGCAGCACCTTGCTCACCGGTTCGTCGGGGTCACCGGCGACGAGGCCGACCGAATCCCACGACTCGGCCAGCGACGGCGGGTAGGCCGCCTCCAGCACCTGGATCACCTCACGCAGCCGCACCTCACGCAATGTCGCCGCCGACACGTGCCCCTCCTCGCCCGTCGTTCCGTGGTTCCGAGACGACCCTACGCGGCGGCCGCGGCGGGCAGCAGCGACAATGGGCCGGTGACTCTCCTCGTCGACACCCGCCCGCCGGTGCTGCCGTCGCCGGTGGTGTTGTTCGATCTCGACGGCACCCTCACCGATTCCGCGACCGGCGTGATCAACGGGTTCCGGCACGCGCTGACGACGCTCGGCGTCGAGGTACCGGCCGGCAATCTCGTGCGGCTGCTGGGCCCGCCGATGACCGATTCGCTGCGCGCGCTCGGCCTCGACGACGACCAGGTGGATCGAGGCACCGCCGCCTACCGCGAGTACTACGCGGCAACCGGCTGGGCGGAGAACGCCCTGTTCGACGGGGTCGAGACGATGCTGGACGCGGTGCGCGGCGCCGGGAGCCGGCTCGCGATCGCGACGTCGAAGAACGAGGTGTTCGCCGAGCGGATCCTGCGGCACTTCGGGGTGGCGGATGCGTTCGAGTTCATCGGCGGGGCCAGCCCCGACGGCAGCCGCCGCGCGAAGGACGACGTGGTCGCGCACAGTCTCGCCGCGCTGGGAATCGAACCGGTCGAGGCCCCCGCCGGCGGCACCGCCGGTGTCGTGATGGTCGGCGACCGCGAACACGACGTGCACGGCGCCGGCCGGTTCGGGATTCCGACGGTTTTCGTCGAGTACGGCTACGGCGCCGCGGAGGAATCCGAACACGCGCACACGGCCGTCGGCAGCGTCGCCGAGCTCGGGAGGATCCTCACCGGTGAGCGCTGACGTTCTGCATGTGACGTTCGTGTGCACCGGCAACATCTGCCGGTCCCCGATGGCCGAGAAGATCTTCGCCCCACCATCTGCTGAAGGAGGGGCTCGACGGACGGGTGCGGGTGAGCAGCGCGGGCACGCACGGCTGGCACATCGGCGCCGAGGCCGATCCGCGCACCAACGCAGTACTGCAACGCCACGGCTATCCGACGGGTCACCAGGCTGCGCAGCTCGGCGCCGAGCATCTCGAAGCCGACCTCGTGGTGGCCCTGGCCACCGGCCACGACCGCGCGCTCGCGCATCTGGGGGTGCCCACCGAGCGCCGCGCCCTGCTCCGCAGCTTCGATCCGGACGCCGACACCGATTCGGTACCGGATCCCTACTACGGCGGGCTGCCGGAGTTCGAGCTGGTGCGCGAGCAGATCGAGGCGGCGATTCCGGGCCTGCTCGCATGGGTGCGGGAACGGTGAGGCACAGATCACGGGCTACCGTGGACACGTGCGACGTCTGAAGTTTCTGCTGCGCCCGAGCTGGTTCTTGCTGGCTGTGGTCGTCGTCGGCTTCGCCTACGCATGCTTCACGGTCCTCGCGCCGTGGCAGCTGGGCAAGAACACCAGGACGAGTGATCGCAACGACCGGATCGCCGAATCGTTGTCGCAGGATCCGGTTTCCGTCGGTGAGCTGGTCGGCGACGGGGAACCCGTGCAGGACGACGAGTGGCGACGGGTCACCGCGACCGGCAGCTACCTTCCGGACTCCGACGTGCTGGTTCGGTTGCGCAGCGTGAATTCCCAGCCCGCGTACGAGGTGCTCACCCCGTTCGCCCTGGACGACGGGCGCACGGTGCTGGTCAACCGTGGTTACGTCCGTCCCGCACTCGGCACCGAGGTTCCGCCGATCGAGCCGGCCCCGACCGGGCAGGTGACCCTCGAGGCGCGCATCCGCATGTCGGAAGGCACGGTGCCCGGCAAGGAACCGTTCCGGGACGCCGGGTTCCTGCAGGTGTACTACATCGACACCCCGCAGGTCGCGGCCGCCACGGGCATCGACCTGGCCGGCGGCTACCTGCAGCTCGCCGAGGGGCAGCCCGGCGGTCTCGGCACCATCCCCCTGCCGCAGCTCGACGCCGGACCGTACCTGTCCTACGGCCTGCAGTGGCTGGCGTTCGGCATCATGGCGCCGCTGGGGCTCGGCTACGTCGTGTGGGCGGAACTGCGCGAACGACGCAAGGAGAAGGCACGTACCGCCGAGGTGCCGGACCCGGAGACCCCGCCGGCGCCGCGCACCACAGAAGAGAAACTCGCCGACCGCTACGGCCGGTCGCGGTGAGCGCACCGCACGACAACCGCGAAACGCCCGAGGAGCATCCGATGTACGCGTCCGTCGACGACTATCTGGCCGACAAGGACCCCGCCGGCGTCGAGGGGTTCCTCCGGTTCCGGGACATGGTGCTGGCGCTCGGCGCCGACGTCGACGAGCGCGTGCGGCGGTCGGATGTCGTGTGGGCTCGCGACCGGGTGTTCGCGGCAGCGTTCGTGTACTCGACGCGACTCGAGGTCGCGATCGATCTGCAGCGGCGCATCCATCACCCTCAGCTGCGGGAGGCGTTCCCGACGACGGACACGGTGACCACCCACCGGCTGAGCATCACCTCGCCGGACCAACTCGACGACCACGTCGCGACGCTGCTGGCCGAGGCGTACAAGACCGCGGGCAGCAACGGCCACTGACGGCCCCGCCGTGACGGCCACTGACGGCTCCGCCGTGACGGCCACCGACGGCCCCGCCGTGAGGTCCCGCCGGTCGGGCTAGTCGGCGACCGTGCTGCTCGGCGAGACAGGGTGCGCCTCGGTCACCGGAGTGCGTTCCGGCCGTCCGATGAAGAAAGACACGGCCAGCGCGAGGAGCGAGACGATCCCGCCGTACAGGAACGCGGTGTGGATACCGGCCTGGGCGGCGTCGACCTCGGTTGCACCGTCGGCGAGGCGGTCGGTCGCCGTATAGGTCATGACCGTGACGAACAGTGCCGTGCCGGCGGCGCCGGCCAGCTGCTGGATCGTGCTGAAGATCGCGCTTCCGTGCGAGTACAGCTCGTCCGGAAGCGACCCCAGCGACGAGGTCATCAGCGGTGTCATGACCGACGCGAGTCCGCCCATCAGCAGCGAGTGGATCAGCACGACCATCGGTAGTGCCGACTCGGCGTCGAGCATCGCCATCAGCCACAGTGCCGCGGCGACGACGGCTGCACCCGAGATGACGAGCACGCGCGGGCCGGTACGGTCGTAGATCCGGCCGACGAACGGCGACAGCACGCCCATGACGAGCCCACCGGGCAGCAACAGCAGGCCCGTGGTGAGGATGTTGATGCCGCGGACGTTCTGCAGGTAGAGCGGCAACAGAATCAGGGCGCCGAACAGCGCCATCATGCTGATCACGAGCATGCCGAGTCCGAGGCTGAACGCCGGTGTCGAGAACGGGCGCAGGTCGAGCAGGGCGCGGCCGTCGGACTGCCGGGAGAGTTGCCGCATCACGAACACGGCCAGCGCGACCACGCCGACGGCGAGCGGCACCCACGCCGGGACCTGCGAGTCCTCCGCGGCGTGGCCGATGCTGCTCAGCCCGTAGACGATGCCGCCGAACGCGAGCGCCGACAACACGACCGAGATCACGTCGAGCGGCGCCTTGCCGGTGGTGGTGACGTTCTTGACCAGGACCGATCCGACGACGAACGCGACCAGCGAGATCGGCAGGACGATCCAGAACATCCAGCGCCAGTCGAACGCGTCGAGGACGATGCCGGAAATCGTGGGGCCGATCGCGGGTGCGACCGCGATGACGATGGAGATGATGCCCATCATCCGTCCACGCCGGGCGGCCGGGACGACCCGCAGCACGGTGGTCATGAGCAGCGGCAGCATGATGGCCGTGCCCACCGCCTGGGTGACCCGGCCCGCCAGCAGCAGCCCGAACCCGGGCGCGGACGCCGCGAACAGCGTGCCCAGGCTGAACACACCCATCGAGGCCATGAACATCGGCCGGAGCGGGAAGCGCTGGAACAGATAGCCGGTGGTCGGGATGACGACGGCCATCGTCAGCAGGAACCCGGTGGTGAGCCATTGGGCGGTGCTCGCGGAGATGTCGAGGTCCACCATCAGCCGCGGCAGGGCCACGCTCATGATCGTCTCGTTGAGGATCATCACGAACGTCGCGACGACCAGCACACCGATCAGCAGTCCGCTTCCGGGTGCCATCCTTTCCTCGGCGTCGGCGTCCAGGTGCTCTTGCGCCTGTGGTGTCTGCATGTCGAGGAACTTTCTGGATGGTTGGTCGAGCGCCACTATCGCCGCCGCTTCGGAAGGTGCCAGTCTCCCGCTGTTCGGAAACGGCCGTCAAATCGTTTTCGAATCCGACGGCAGCGAGTTCGCCCGAGGAACTCACCGGAATGGGTACGGACGATTCGGCGCGACCCGGCCCCTGCCGACCGCACAATGTAGCGATGACGCACCGGCGTACGGCTGCTTCCCTGTTCGGTGTGATGCCCGGACTCGAGGCCGTCGCGACCTACCGCAGGAGCTGGCTCGCGAAGGACATCGTCGCCGGAATCGTGTTGTCGACGCTGCTCGTCCCGCAGGGCATGGCCTACGCCGAACTGGCCGGGTTGCCCCCGATCACCGGCCTCTACACGAGCATTCTGTGCCTGCTCGGGTACGCGGTGTTCGGCCCGTCCCGCATTCTCGTGCTCGGCCCGGATTCGTCGCTGGGCCCGATGATCGCGGCGACGATCCTGCCGCTCGTCGCGGCCGGAGGCGACCCGGCGCAGGCGGTCGCGCTCGCGTCCATGCTCGCGATCATGGTCGGTGTCGTCATGATCCTCGCGTCGATCGCCAAGCTCGGTTTCATCGCCGACCTGATCTCGAAGCCCACCATGATCGGCTACATGAACGGCCTGGCCCTGACCATCCTGGTCGGCCAGTTGCCGAAGCTGTTCGGGTTCTCGGTGGACTCGGAGAACTTCTTCGGAGACATCACCGGATTCGTGAAGGGTGTGGCGAACGGAGAGACCAACGGAGCGGCGGTCGCGGTGGGGCTCGGCGGGATCGCCCTGATCCTCGCGATGCAGCGGTGGGTTCCGAAGATCCCGGCGGTGCTGGCGATGGTGGTGCTGGCGATCGCCGCGTCCTCGGCCTTCGGACTGGCCGATCGCGGCGTGTCTCTCGTCGGGGAACTGCCGCAGGGTTTCCCGCCGCTGACGATCCCGCACGTGGAGGTCGACGATCTGGCGTTGCTGTTCGCCGGCGCGGTGGGGATCGCGCTGGTGTCGCTGACCGACACGATCTCCACCGCGTCGTCGTTCGCGGCGCGCACCGGACAGGAGATCCGCGGCAACCAGGAGATGATCGGGATCGGTGCCGCGAACGTGGCCGCCGGGCTGTTCCAGGGCTTCCCGGTGAGTACGAGCGGTTCGCGGACCGCGGTCGCCGAACGTTCGGGGTCGAAGACGCAGCTCACCGGCGTCACCGGTGCGGTGCTGATCCTCGTGATGATCGTGTTGCTGCCCGGCCTGTTCCGCAATCTCCCCCAGCCGGCGCTGGCTGCGATCGTCATCACCGCCTCGTTGTCGCTCGCCGACATTCCCGGGACCGTCCGGTTGTGGCATCAGCGCAGGACCGAGTTCACCTTGTCGATCGTCGCGTTCCTGGGTGTCGCGATCCTGGGCGTGCTGCCGGGCATCGCGGTCGCGGTGCTGCTGTCGGTCTTCAACATCTTCCGGCGGGCGTGGTGGCCGTATCAGACGGTCCTCGGCCGCGTGCCCGGCCTCGAGGGATTCCACGACGTCACCGTGCATCCCGATGCGCGGCACCTCTCCGGCCTCGAGATCTACCGGTTCGACGCGCCCCTGTTCTTCGCCAACGTCAAGACGTTCCGCGACAACGTGCGACGCCTGGCCCGCAGCGACCCGAAACCGCGGTGGATCCTCATCGCCGCTGAACCGATCACCGACGTCGACACCACCGCAGCAGACGTGCTGTTCGAACTCGATCGCGAGCTCGACGCCCAGGGCACGTCACTGGTGTTCGCCGAGCTCAAGCACCCGGTGCGGATGAAGATCGATCGCTACGGCCTGGCCGAGGCCATCGAACCGGCGCACTTCTTCGGCACGGTCGAGGAGGCCGTCGCCGCCTACATCGAGCGCACCGGGGTCGACTGGACCACCGAGTCCTGAACCGTCCGATTGTCGTGTCCCCGCCCGAAACGGACCCGGCGATGCAAGGATGCGAATTCGGACACGAAGCGAAGGGAGTCGATGCCGGTGCCGGCTACCACGGTGAAATCCGCACGCAAGAATCTGAAAAGCCTGGTCCGCGAGGTCAACGGCGACACGGTCGCGGTCGAGATCGTGGGTGATCAGGGCAATGCGGTGCTGATCTCGCTGGCCCGGTACACCGCGTTGCGGGAGGCGACGTTCCTGCTGCGCTCCCCCGAACTCATGGACAGCCTGCGCCGGGAGGCCGCCCGGTCGCTGTCCCCGCCGGCACCGGGTGACGACTCCGCGGACAGCGAACCCGCGGCGTCCGCCGAACCGGTGGTGACGACACCACCGCCCGAAGCGAAATCCCGCACCCGGAAGAAGAACAAGAGGAAGAAGAAGCGGGCGCACCGTCGCTGACGGGACTCGCATATAGTTGCGTAATCAACTATATTGATCGAGTCCACCCGAGCGAGGAGCACACGTGCCGGAAACAGTGCTGCCGAAGACCGTGATCCAACGTTCCCGCGACCGCGCGCGCCAGCGCCTCGGCTGGATCGACACCGCACAGAGCTTCCCGTTCGCCGGCAACTTCGACCTCACCGAGCACGCCCACGGCGTCCTGATGGTCAACAACGAGGACATCGTCGACGCCGGCCACGGATTCGACACCCACCAGCATCAGGACGTCGAGATCGTCACGTGGGTGGTGAGCGGCTCGCTCGTGCACCAGGATTCGCGCGGCAACAGCGGCATCGTCCACCCCGGCCTCGCACAACGGATGAGCGCCGGCCGCGGCATCCTGCATTCCGAACGCAACGACCACCGCCGCGCGGACGGATCTCCGGTCGCCGACCCCGTCCACGTGATCCAGATGTGGATTCCACCGGACGAGTCCGGCATCGAGCCGAGCTACCAGGAACTGCCCATCGATGCCGAACTCGACGCGGGCGCACTCGTCGTCGTCGCATCCGGCCTGCCCCGCCACCGCAACGACGCCGCCGTCGGATTGCACAACAGGTATGCCGGGCTGCATGCCGCCCGATTACAGCCGGGACGGACGGTGACGATCCCCGACGCGCCGTTCGGCCACCTGTTCGTCGCACGCGGCACCGTCGACGTCGAAGGATCGGGACCACTCGAACACGGAGATGCGCTGCGGCTGACCGGTTCCGGAGGCCAGCGGGTCAGTGCGGTCACCGACGCCGAGATCCTGATCTGGGAGATGCACGCGAGCTTCGATCGCCGGCCTTCACGCCGGTAGCCCACCCGTGACGCCGCTATCGAGAGTCCGCTTCCGGGTGTTCCCGGAACAGGACCTCCGAGAGCGGTCGGCGCGGCGTCGGGGTCTCCGAAGCTGGTGGTGTGCGGATGCCGACCCTGATCAGCACCTGGGGGACGCCGTCCCCGGTCAGCCCGCGGAGAAACGCCCGCGAATCCTCGGATTCGGTCAGGTGGGTGACCGGGCAGGTCGCCAGTCCGCGGTCGGTGCAGGTGAGGAGCACGGCCGACAGGGCCTCGCCGCACCGCAGCCAGTCGAGCCGCAGGTCCCTGGCAGTGGAGAGCAGCAGTATCGCCGCGTGGTCCACTTCACCGGCGGTCTCGCTCGTCGCTCGACCGGGCGGGAACTCCCGCTCGATCGCCACCGCGCTCCCGGCGGCCGGGAGGGTCTCGGCGGGAACGCCCTCGGGAAATATCGCGTGCCCGGTCCACCAGTTCAGCTCCGACAGGTAGGCGGGGTCGGCGCGCCTCTTCCCGCTGATTCGGCGGGACATGTCGTCGAGAGCGGCTCGTTCGTCCTCTCCGATCACGTCGAGACGTGCACCGGCGTGCTCGGCGAGTTCCTGCAGAAGCGTTACGGTGGAGGGCAACTCCGGCGGCGCGGCCATCGGCAACCGCTCGGTGCGGCGTCGGGCGATCGCCGCTGCCAACCGGACCCCTGTGTCGGAAGGTTCGGTGTCGGACGATCCGGTGTCGGACGATTCGTCCAGTCGGCGGAACCGGAGTGTCGCGAGGCACTGCCGGTCCGGCGAGCGCGGCATCCGCTCGATCTCCGACGACCACCGCTGCGCGGCGAGTGCCGTCCGCAGGTGGTGCAGCGCCGTCCCGCAGGAGAGCACCATCTGGCGACCGGACGGATCCGTGGCGGGCAGGATGCGATCGTTGTCGCAGTAGAGCGTCAGCGCGTGAGCGCCGAGAATCCATCGCCAGGGCTGGCTGTTGTGGAGCGACGGCGCGCGGCAGGCCAGCGCGACCGCGGACTCGAGGGTGCGACGGTCCGGCATCGACTCCGCTGGTGTCCCCATTGCATTCTCGGGTTCTCTCGTCGGCTCCGTGAATACCAGTCTCACACGTCACTGCGCGTCGGCCGCGATGGTGCGCAACGTCGCGCGCATGATGTGCCCGACGAACGGCCGGATGATCCACCAGTAGCGCATCATCTTCTTCCGCGAATCCGGATCGGTGGTCTGCGTCCGGCATTCGTAACAGACGACGCTGCGGCCGGGACCGTTCGCTCGAACCGAGAAGTGACATCCGATCTTCCCCCAGCCGGGCTCGTCGAACCCGCGGAAACGATCGAGCGGAACATCACGCCACTCGATGTCGGGCTTCCAGAACTTGCCGACCGCACCGAAGGCGATCTCTCGATCGGGTACCTCCCCGAGAACCAGCCAGCCCGGCAGACCACTCGACGCCGGATCGGCGAACAGGCGCAATGCGGGCAGTTCCGGAGACGGTTTGCCGGACAGGCGTGCCGGTAGGCCACGCACGAAGAACGCCGCGGTCAGCAAAGGTGTTCGCACGGTGAGGAAGTCGAGATCGTGCGCAGCGCGGAAGACGGCGGGAACCTCCGCATCCACCACGAGCTGTTCGGTGAGAGCGACGTCGTACACCGGCAGGTGAGTATCGAGCAAATCCGCCGGGGCGGTGCCGGTCACGTCGTCACCCTCCTGCTCCGCGTGCACGATCGAGCAGGATCCGCTGTTCGGCCTGCGCCACCGTCCGCCTGGTCTGCGGCGCCGCATCGGGCGTCACCGACACCGAGGTGATGCCGCGCCGGACGAGGTGCTCGGCGAGTTCGGTGCTCGTCGACACGGCCTGGCCGCACAACGAGGTGGTCAGCCCCGCCGCCGACGCTCGCTCGATGATGTGGTCGATCGCGTCGAGGACGGCCGGATCCATGGTGTCGAACAGGTCGCGGCACACCTCCGAGTCGCGGTCCACGCCGAGCATCAGCTGGGTCAGGTCGTTGGTGCCGATCGACACCCCGTCGATGCCGAGTTTCGCGTATTCGGGCAGCCAGTACACCACCGACGGCACTTCGGCCATGATCCAGCGCAGCATCCGGCGGTCCGCCCCGAGCGGATGCGCATCGAGCTGCGCCAGGCACTCCTTCAGCTCCCAGCGGGTGCGCACGAACGGGATCATCAGGTGCACGTTGGGATGTTGCTCCCGAACCCGGTGCAGCACATCGAGATCCAACGAGAACAACTCCGGATCGCGGACGTAGCGGAAGCAGCCGCGATAGCCGATCATCGGGTTTTCCTCGTCCGGCTCGATCTCGCCGCCCTCGAGATCCGCGAATTCGTTGCTGCGCAAGTCGATCGCCCGGTACACGACCGGCCGCGGTGCGAACGCCGCCGCGATCCGGGCGACCCCCTCGGACATCTTCGCCACGTACTCCTCGCGCCGGCCCTGCCCGATCAGGCGTGCCGGATGTTCCCCCGCGAGGGCCTCGGTGATCATGAACTCGGCCCGCAACAATCCGACCCCGTCGACGTCGGTGGCAGCGACCGCCTCCGCCGCATCCGGCGTCGCGAGATTGACGTACACCGAGGTCGCGGTGACGGTCGGAGCGGCACCCACGGCCGCCGGGGCCGCCGTCGCCGCCGCGGCCGGACGGGCCTCGGTGTGCACCTTCCCGTCGAACACTGCGCCTGCGTCGCCGTCGACGGTGATGAGCTGCCCGTCGCGCAGGTCCGTGGTCGCGGTGCGTGCACCGACCACCACCGGTTTGCCGAGTTCCCGCCCGACGATCGCGGCATGGCAGGTGATGCCGCCACCGTCGGTGACGATGCCGCCGGCGCGGCGCAGGATGGGCAGCCAGTCCGGCCGGGTCATGGGCGCGACGATGATCTCACCGTCGGTCAGGCGTTTGCCGTCGACCAGCTCGTGGAGCACCCGTACCCGACCGGTGGCCACGCCTGGGCCGGCACCGAGGCCGGTCAACAACGGTGTCGCGTCACCGTTTCCGGACGGCCCGCCGGACGAGGACGTGTCGAGCGTGGTGATCGGGCGGGTCTGCACGATCCACAACTCGTTGTCCGCGAACGCGAACTCGAGATCCTGCGGGGAACCGTAGTGCTGCTCGACACCGGCGGCGAGACGCGCGACCCGTTCGAGCTGGTCCTCGTCGAGCACGCGGGTGCCGCGCGCCGGATCGACCGCGACCCGGCTGTCGCCGGTGTCGGTCGAGGCGATCTGGAACTCCTGATGCCCGAGGTGGACGTCGAGCACCTCGAAGCTGTCCTTGGCGACGACGTAGGTGTCCGGCTCGACCTGCCCGCCGACGACGACCTCGCCGAGGCCGAGCGCCGCCTCGATCACGATACGATCGCGTTCGCCGGTGCGGGGGTCGGCGGTGAACGCCACCCCGGACGACTCGGATTTGACCATCACCTGCACTACGACGGCGATGGACGGCTCGTCGGCCACCCCGCGCAGCCCGCGGTAGGTGCGGGCCCGCTCGGACCACAACGACGCCCAGCACGCCTGCACGGCCCGCACCAGCGCGTCGGCGCCGATGATGTTGGTATAGGACTCGTGGATACCGGCGAACGAGGTGTCCGCCGCGTCCTCGGCAGGCGCCGACGATCGCACCGCCACCGGCACATTCGTTCCGAGGGCCTCGTACGCCGAGACGATGTCCGCGCGCATCTCGTCCGGGATCGTCGACTCGGTCACCAGCGCGGCGAGTTCGGCCGAGGTGCGGATGAGCGTGGCGTCGTCGATGTCCGGGGCCGGGATCGCCTCGGCCGCCAGCCGTTCGCGCACACCGGCCGCCTGCATCGCGTCGAGGTACGCGTCGGTGGTGACGGCGAACGCGGCAGGAACCGGAAATCCCGCCCGCGTGAGCTCGCCCAGATTCGCAGATTTCCCGCCGACGGTGGGCGCGTCGTCCGCGCTCACCGAATCGATCGGTCGTACCCAGACCTTGTGTTCACCCATCGGTGGCTCCCTGTGTTCCCCGCGAACGGCTCACCCCCTGTGCACGGTAAACCGATTTCGTGCGCCACAGGGCCCGGATCGGAGATCTGCTGCTCAGACGGCCGGTGTTGCGCGAAGTATCCTCTGCTCAGCCTTCTCCGGTGCCATGATCAGAGCACCAGGGGTAGTGCTCGTTCGTCCGGGAGGCGCTGTGCAGTCGGAACACGAGACCGGTCCCCTGCCGCTGATCGACCTGCGCCACCACGGCGCCGTCGTCGTCGACGTGGGCGTGTTGAAAGATGGCCGGTCCGTCGACTCGACGGTTGCACTGCTGCACCGGTTGCGCGATCTCGGCGTCGACGTCGCGGTGTTCTCGCCCACCGGGGACGCCCGGGCAGTGCTCGACACAACAGGAGTCGACACAGCGGCCGGCGACACAGCAGGAGACGACGATTCGCTTCCGATCGTGGCCACCGACACCACCCCCTCGGAGGTCGCCGCCCGGCTCCGGTCACCGCTCACGGCCACTGTCGTGATCACCGCCGACGAGGACGTCGCGGCCGCGGCGCAGCGAGCCGGGTTCGCCCTGGTGATCCGGGATCCGGGCGAGATCGACATCCGGTCAGGCGACCACCGGCTCTCGGAGATACCCGACGCACTGACCTCCCGGCACGAGCTGGCGACGCTGCTGCGGGTGCGCACACCGGTGCTGTTCCTCGACTTCGACGGCACACTGGCGGATATCGAGCCGGACCCCGCAGCGGCTGTGCTCACCGACGGCACCGACGAGATGCTCCGCCGGCTCGCGGCCGCATGCCCGGTCGTCGTGGTCAGCGGGCGCGACCTACCGGACCTGCAGGCACGGGTCGGGATTCCGGGTATCTGGTATGTGGGCAGCCACGGATTCGAAGTCGCCGGACCGGCGGGCGGACACTACGAGCATCCGGAGGCTCCGGCCGCCGGATCGGCCCTCGACCGGGTGTCCGGGCTGCTCGAAGAGCGTCTGCGCACCGTGCCGGGCGTGGTGATCGAACGGAAACGATTCTCGGTCGCCGTGCACCATCGCGCCGTGCCCGCCGACCGGGTCGACGAGGTCTCGGCCGTCGTGCACGAGATCGCGGGTGCCGAGGATTCTCTCCGGATCATCGGCGGCCGGAAGGTGCTCGAGGTTCTGCCCCTCGCAGACTGGGGCAAGGGTGAGGCCCTGCGATGGGTGCTCGGGCGTGTCACCGGCGCGGAGGGGCTGCTGCCGCTGTACATCGGCGACGATCCCACGGACGAGGAGGCGTTCGACGCGTTGTCTCCCGAAGGGATCGGGATCGTGGTCCGCAGTGAGGAGCCCGGCAATCGCCGGTCGGCCGCGCGGTTCGCCGTGAACGATCCGGCGCAGGTTCGCGAATTGCTCCAGCGCCTGGCCGATCTGGTCGACCGCGATCCCGCGAGCCCGTCCCGCGCGGGTGGATGGATGCTGTACTACGACGACTACGATCCGCCGAGCGAAAAACTACGCGAGGCACTGTGCACGGTGGGCAACGGCTTCTTCGCCACCCGCGGGTGCGCACCGGAATCCGCGGCCGGACGGTGGCACTACCCCGGCACGTACATCGCGGGTCTGTACAACCGACTGCACGACGACCGCGCGGGTACGACGATCACGAACGAAAGCCTGGTGAACGCCCCCAACTGGCTGCCGATGACCTTCCGCATCGACGACGGGCCCTGGTTCGACATCGACTCCGTCGAACTGATGGACTACCGCCAGTACCTGAATCTGCGCCGCGCTGTTCTCACCCGCCGGGTGCGGTACCGCGACCCACAGGGCCGGACGACGACCGTGATCCAACGCCGGTTCGTCGCAATGCACCTGCCCCACGTGGGGGCGCTGCAGACCACGATCGTGGCCCACGACTGGAGCGGCAGCGTGGAGTTCCGCACGGCGATCGACGGCGCGGTCCGCAACACGCTCGTCGAGCGGTATCGCGATCTGGCCAGTGACCATCTCGAACCCCTCGAGGCGCGGGAGGCGGCACACGACTCCGTGGTTCTGACGGTGCAGACGAACCAGTCGCGCATCCCGGTCTCGGTGGCCGCCCGGACCACCGTCTGGTCCGACGGGAACCGCAACGCCTGCAACTACCGATTCTTCGAGGACGACGGCAGTGTCGGCCACCATCTCACCGTTGACGTGGAGGCCGGTTCCTCGATCACGGCGGAGAAGACGGTGACCGTGTTCACCGGCCGTGACCACGCGGTCTCCGGCCCTGCCGAGGCGGCGACGCGACTGCTCGAGGGGCTGGGGCGATTCGACGAGATTCTGGACGGCCACGTCCTGGCGTGGGAACACCTGTGGGACCGGGTCGGCATCGACCTCGCCGGTCACGAGGAAGCGTCCCGGATCGTGCGCTTCCACCTGCTGCACCTGCTGCAAACCGTCTCGCGCAACACCGCCGACCTCGACGTGGGGGTACCGGCGCGCGGACTGCACGGAGAGGCCTACCGCGGCCACATCTTCTGGGACGAGGTGTTCGTCTTCCCGGTGCTGAACCTGCGCGAGCCCGCCCTGACCCGGTCGCTACTGCACTACCGATACCGCCGCCTGCCCGAGGCGCGCCGCGCCGCGACCGCCGCCGGATACCGGGGCGCGATGTTCCCGTGGCAGTCCGGCAGCGACGGCCGGGAGGAAAGCCAGCAACTGCACCTGAACCCGGATTCCGGACGATGGCTGCCCGATCCGAGTTGGCGCCAGTACCACATCGGCATCGCCATCGCCTACAACGTGTGGCAGTACTACCAGGTCACGGGGGACGTGGAATTCCTCGGTGATTTCGGAGCGGAGATGCTGGTGGAGATCGCGCGGTTCTTCGCCAGTCTGGCGTCGTACGACCGGGCCAAGTCGCGATACGTGATCCGCGGGGCGATGGGACCGGACGAGTTCCATTCCGGCTACCCCGACGCGCCGTACTCGGGCATCGACAACAACGCCTACACCAACGTCATGGCCGTCTGGGTGATCCGGCGGGCCATCGAGGCGCTCGCCGCCATCCCCCAGCACAATCGCGCCGAACTCGTCGACCGTCTCCATCTGGACGCCCAGGAGATGACACTGTGGTCGGATCTCGGACACCGCATGTTCGTGCCGTTCCACGACGACGTCATCAGCCAGTTCGAAGGCTACGGCGAGCTGGCCGAACTCGACTGGGACCGATACCGCGCGAAGTACCCGGACATCCGGCGCCTCGACCGGATCCTCGAAGCGGAAGGCGACGACGTCAACCGCTACCAGGCGTCGAAACAGGCCGACGTCGTGATGCTGTTCTATCTCCTCTCCGCCGACGAACTGCGGGAACTCTTCGAACAACTCGGGTACGGCCTCGAATCCGAAACCATCCACCGAACGATCGACTACTACCTCGCCCGGACGTCCCACGGTTCGACGCTGAGCGCCGTGGTGCATTCGTGGGTGCTCGCCCGCAGCCACCGCGAGCGGGCGATGGAGTACTTCGAACAGGTCCTGGCGTCGGACATCACCGACATCCAGGGCGGGACGACGTCGGAGGGCATCCACCTCGCGGCCATGGCAGGCAGCATCGATCTGCTTCAGCGGTGCTTCACCGGACTCGAAGTCCGCGGCGACCGTCTCGTCCTCGGTCCGCAATGGCCGGATACCCTGGGCGCCCTCGAGTTTCCGATCTACTATCGCGGCCGCAAACTGTGGCTGACCGTCAGCGGACGCACGGTCGAGGTCGCTGCCGAGCCCGGGAATCAGGAATCGATCGAGATCATGTGCCGCGATACGGTCGTGACCCTGCAGCCCGGATGCACCGTCACCTTGAGCTGAAGTATCAGTAGTCTTCAGCTGCAGAGTCGACCAGGCCGCGGGCGGCACTGGCTCGTCGAAAGAACCTGTCCGCCCCGAACAACGGGGCGAGGCGCTCGACGAACCGTGGGGCGACCTCGGCAAGCGCCAGTAGCGGGCGAAGCGGAACGCTGTTCACGTGAACCTCCGGAAGGTCACGCACAATGGCGGCGAGCACCTTTGCCGCTACCCGATCGGCCGTCGTATGGCCCGGCAACCGGGGAGCCCTCATGCCCTCGTCCAGGTATCGCTGGAACATTCCGTCACCCATTACGAACCCAGGGCAGACAACCGAGAATCCCACGGGGACTCCTGAATACTCCGCCCGCAAGGATTGGACCAGATTGATGATCCCGGCCTTCGTCGCGCAGTACGGTTCCAGGTATCCGATACCTCGCTTTCCCGCGAGCGAACTGATGAACACCACATGACCTTCTCCGCGGGTGAGCATTCCGGGGAGGACTCGGTGGGTAAGCAGCATCGGCGCGGTGAGATTGATATCCACCATCGCGGTCAGTCCATCTCGGGTACGGCGGGTGAACGACGCAGAACTTTCGATGCCCGCATTGTTGATCAACAGATCGACAGGGCCGAGTTCCTGCTCTGTTCGCTCGACGACGGTATCGATCTGACCGAAGTCGCCGAGATCAGCAGGCACCGCGGCGGCACGGACACCCATTCCCCGCAATTCCTGCGCCAGCTGATCGAGGACGTCCGTGCGCCTGCCGGAAACGGCCACGTCTACGCCCTCTGCAGCCAATGCTCTTGCAACGACAGCGCCGATTCCACCCGAGGCTCCGGTCAACAATGCAACCTTGCTGCGCAAGCTTTCCATCGTGATCACATCTCTTGTTCGGCGGATATTCAGTTCACCATCCCATTTCCACCGCCGCCGAGACCCTGTATCGAGATGCGGGAGACAGTCGGGCGCAAACGCGAGACGTCGCTGCGCTGACTACTGGCGAGCACGGCCTGATCGATTCGGTCGACCGCAGCGCTCGAATGTGGAACCAATAAAGCCCTGAACAGGACTTTCACCGCCGATTACATGGTGGGCGCGGAGGGTTTCGAAACCACTCGTGTCCCAACGGTTCTCGCAGGTAGGCGGGTCGCACCCGGGGTGGCCTGGGAACTCGATATGTCCTTATATGACGGCAACCATCCGGTTCCATCGGTTTCCCACTCTGCGACTGTCCGGAATCTGTCCGATTCCCGACCTACCCTGCGAGGGCCTTGGATTCGATCGACTGGAGGGGATGACGTGAAGATGGTTCGGGTGTCCCGCGACGACGCGGCACTCATCTATGCGCTCGGCGCCGCGGCACTGTGCCTGTCCTACTCGGCGCTCGCGGACATCGCGGCGCGGGCCGGACTCGGTGACTGGCAGGCCGCGGTGTGGCCGCTTGTCGTCGACGGGCTGATCATCGCGGCGACGCGGGCAGCGGTGACGCTCGACGCGGGGCCGGCGCGACGGTACGCCTGGTTCCTGCTGTGGGCGGCGGTCGGGGTATCGATCGCCGGGAACGTCGCACACCTGCTGCTGCCGCCCGGGCCGGCGCATCCCGGGGTTGCCGCGACTGTCGCGGTGGTGCCGCCGGTCGCGGCCCTCGCGCTGACGCACCTGGCGATCGTGCGCGCCAGGGCGCTCGCAGGCACGTCGACGGGCGGTGACAAACATCGGCCGGAAAATATTATTACCGAGCCGATCGACGGTGATGACGCACCCGAGTCGACCGCGTCAGCGCAGCTCACGGTCGTGCCTGCGGCCGAACCTGCGCCCATCAATGGCCACGATGACGCACCGGTCGATGAGCGTGACACACTGCGTCATCGCGCGCGCCAGCTCCACGAGGCGGGGTTGAGCAACTACGCGATCGCCGACGAGATCGGGCGCTCGGAAGCGACGGTGCGTCGCTGGCTGGCGATGAGTGTCGCGTAGGTGGCGAGCGAACGCCCCCGCCTCCTACAGGGGCGTTCGCTACGACCACTTCATGCCCGAACGCGACGAATGACCCCCGATCCTCACGTGGATATGCAGAACAAATCCGGTTTGGGATAACGAGGACGGCGCAACTCCACCCGGCAGAAGTTCACTAGCCTTCACCAGATGTACGCAGTAAGTCCACTTCTTCGCGGGCAGATTTGGGCCTTCTACTCGCTGACGCGACCGGCGTACTCGACGATCGTCCCTTCGAACCGGTAGACAAAGCGGCCGACGATGTCGGTGTCCGGTTGGCGGTCGACGAGTTGGAGGCCGGCATCACTCCACTGGCTACCCCGTTCGGCGAGCACGTCTGCCCACTGCCGTCGCGCACACTGTTCGACCTTCCGGTACGAGTCGTCGCGATGTGCCGAAACCATGACAGTGACGGTCTCGATCTTGTTGAGCACGCGCATAAAGTAACCGCCCCGCTCCTTTCCCTTTCCTGCCGGGGTTGCCGAGGTCCACACCACCGGAACGATCATGCTCACCGACGACGAGGGCAGACAACCGGGACCCTCAGATCCAGCGCAGGCCACATCTCTTCCGGTAACAGGTTTCCTGCCGGAACGGTTCTCTTGTGATTGAATCCATCGGTCGCCCCCATCCCCTGTGAGGCGATACGGACCCCGTCGGCACCCCTCGCTTCAGCCGACGGGGTCCCTTCAACTCGATAGATCTACCAGTGATCGAGCCGAGTGGGCCGAGTAACACATTGCAGCCAAACCAGACATTCGGGTTTCTGGCGGCATGAGCCGAAAGACTCCGAAGCAGCGGCGCCCCGACAAACCCCTGTTCGGTGACACGAACTCACGGCGCGGCGACCTGGCGATCGCCACCCTACTCGGGACCACGATCATCCCGGTTGCCCTGTTCCTCCTGGCCGAATAACGCCTCCAACCCCTACGGGGGCGTTCGCCTTCGGCGCACCAGCCAACTGCGGAGTTCTGTCGCATCGACACCGCACCAACACTCACAAGGTAGCCGTGACCTGGGGTAACACTGTAATAAACTTACCGTCACGAACGAAATGCGACTTGGTCAAACCTCGCAGAATGGAAGTCGCATGAACCCACCCGCCGGCTGGCATCCCGATCCGCACGACACAAACATCGTCCGCTGGTGGGACGGTCAACAGTGGACCCAGCACACCCAGCCTAAGGCCGGCGCGCCCACGCCTCAGCCCGCGCCTTCGGTTATGGCAACGACACCGACGCCGCCCAAGAAAAAGTGGCCTGCGGTCGTCGGAGTTGGCGCCGCGGCCGTGGTCGGCCTGACGATTCTCGGATCGATCGGCGGCACGGAGGACGAGACAGAGACACAGGCCTCCGCGACATCATCGACAACGGCCCAGCCCACCACGACAGCTCCGGCGCCGGTTACAACGACGAGATCGCCGAAACCGGTCACCACTCCACGCACCACAACCGTGTCGGCGGGAGCCAGCTCGCTGGCACCCGGCAGCGGATTCTCGAACGAAGACCTGTTTCTCGCCACCCTCAGAAGCAATGACATCCTCATCCCAGACGACCAGCTGATGATCAACCTGGGCAACGCCGTGTGCAGCGACCTCGACAAAGGCACATCATTCAATGCCATCGGGCTCTCCCTGGCGTCAGCAAGCGACGGGATGTACTCGCTGGACGAGATCGGGTACATCATGGGGGCCAGCGTTCCCGCCTTCTGCCCAGAACACCGCGACGCGATCCCCGGGTAACTGACGGATCTCCTATGCCGACAGGGACTGTCCGAACAACGGTGGATCCGGGTTGGCCTGACACGCCGAGCAGCGAGCTTGGCGGGAAGGATCGACCATGACGGAAACACTGGAGCCCATGGCGAACGACGTGGACCAGTTGGAG
>Ga0180215_1000633_pt1 | contig 42619 bp, 33 predicted proteins | sample eDN3rd37CBELigBY_FD_128871 | JGI IMG/M metagenome (GOLD analysis project Ga0180215, IMG submission 128871) | Enriched backyard soil microbial communities from Emeryville, California, USA - eDNA 3rd pass 37_C BE-Lig BY (version 2) (version 2) | ecosystem: Environmental > Terrestrial > Soil >...
AGTGCTTCTGTATCACCAATCATAAGCCTTCCGAATTCTGCATTAGATGATTCATAGTTAATTTGATATAACGAGGCCGCTCCAACTGGTCGTTGTAAGCGTCTGGTTTCCTCGATGATGAAAAAAATATCTGATGGATTATCTAAGTATCGCTGGTACCATTTCAATTGTTGTTCCGATTCAATAATTGTTTGGTCTATAAAACATTTACGAATAGAAACTTGGTTTCTCCAGCCTCTTAATAATTCCAGATCGTCATTCTCAAGAGGTCTTAACTTGATCCCATCATACTCAATCATGTGGTTGTGCTTCATACTATTCCACCCTTAACTTAACTTAATAACCGTATCAGCGATATAATCAACATCATTTTTCGATAAGTTTAAATGAAGTGGTAATGACAGTATTCTATTGCTCAATCTGCTGGAATTCGGACAAGTATTCTTGGCATACTCGTATAACGTATATTCCGTATTGTCACGATAATGTACGCCTGGATAAATTTCATGCTCATTAAGACCTTCCAGTAAGCTATCACGGTCATCAACTTCAATAACGTAGAGATGTCTAGAAGACTCGCAATTTCCATAAACCCCTATCGGTCTTATTTTTTCTTCATGTCCAGCAAATTTTTGATCATACCAATTTGCAATCTGTCTACGGTAAGCATTATCTTGATCTAAATATTTCAATTGTACTAATCCTAATGCAGCCATTATTGAATTTCCATGATACTTGTACCCAAGAAACTCCACATCATACTTCCACTTATAGTTGCCCTTTTCACCTGTTCTTGCGTAGGTATCTTTGTTAATGCCTAACCAAGTATACTTTCTGCATACATCATCATATTTGCTTTCCTTGAAGCAAATCATCCCTGAATCAGCTGTTGGCAAGTTTTTGACAGCTTGAAAAGAATATACAACTACATCTGCCTCTGATCCAGGCACAACACCATCGACCCTAGTACCTGCCATATGTGCTGCATCTAGTATTAATTTCAAATTATACCTTTGGCACAATTCAACAATCTTATCGTACTGACCAATATTCCCGCCAATACCGACGAATAAAATGGCCTTAGTTTTCTCAGTAATTTTCCTTTCAACATCTAACGGATCCAAACAAAGTTGGTCATCAACATCCGCAAAAACAACATGCAGATTTTCGTACATGATTGCATGGTTTGTAGATACAAATGTAAGGGGAGTAGAGATAATTTCATCTCCATCGTTCCAGCCATTTTCCATCTTCAATATCTTTACAGCAAGATGGAGTCCTACTGTAGCCGAGTTCACAAAATGAGCATTAGGAAGTCCAGTATACTCTTTCCATTTATTTTCAAACTCAACCGTTTTAAATCCGAGTCCAGTCCATCCCTTCTCTAAACATTCTCTAATTTCATCCAAACACTCATCCACTCTAAATTTTGGTACAAATAACTGATTGGCCATATTAATCTCCCCTATTCTTGAAATGCAGTTTCTAATGCAATTTTCCAATCCTTCATATGAATATTAAATATCTTATTAAGCTTTTGATTAGAAAGTAAAGAATTTTTTGGTCTACTAGCTAACGCCCTATATTCATCACTACTGATAGGCAATATCCCTTGCAAATGTTCACCTGTATTTTTCTGATATATAGCAACAATCTGTTTAGCAAACTCATACCATGTTGATTTACCTGATGCCGTAAGATGATAGATTCCAGAATATTGTTTGATATATTCGGTAATATCTATGGAACCTTGAGCGATAATATCTGTAGTTGCTTTTGCAATTTCCCTACTCCATGTTGGTGCTCCTACTTGATCATCTACGACTCTTAACTTTTCATCCCCTTTGGCTAATTTCAATATTGTTAATAAGAAGTTATTTCCGCGTAAACCATATGCCCAACTTGTTCTCAAAATTAGATGCGGTACATCCACCTGTTGTATATGAGTTTCACCCATCAACTTTGACTTTCCGTAACAATTTATTGGATTAGGTTGATCGTCTTCTACATATGCATCACTCTTACTGCCATCAAATACGTAATCTGTAGAATAATGAATAATCGAAGCATTATGTTTACGAGCCTCTTCAGCTAGAATTCCAGGTACGATGCCATTTACCCAAATAGCTTCTTTATTATCTCGTTCCACAAAATCCACTTTATTGCAAGCTGTTGCATTAATAATTAGATTGGGTTTAATTGAACCTATAAGTTCTCTTGTCTTACGTTCATCTATTAAATCTAATTGCGAGCGGTTCAGTGAAATTAGTTCATACTTCGGATTAAGTATCTTCTTTAATTCAAAACCCACTTGACCGTTTTCGCCTAATAAAATTATTTTTACGATAGTCCATCACTCCCTCCAGATAGATAGTATCTTTTATACCAATCAACAAATTCAAAGAGTCCGCTTTCAATTGATGTAGTTGGTTTAAAGCCAGTATCGCTTTGAATGTCATCAATATCGGCATAAGTCGATTGCACATCACCTGGCTGCATTGGCAAAAACTCAAGTTTGGCTTTCTTACCAATTAGTTCCTCAAGAATAGTTATGAACCGCAATAAGTTGATCGGCTGATGATTACCTATATTGTAAATCTTATATGGTGCATAACTACTTGATGGATCAGGATTATGACGATCCCAATCTGAATTCGATTTAGGAACTCTATCGATTACTTGAGTAATTCCATTCACTATATCCTGTATGTATGTAAAATCTCTCATCATATCTCCATTGTTGAAGACCTGAATCGTTTCACCCTGAAAGATTTTCTTTGTAAAAGAGAAATAGGCCATATCTGGCCTCCCCCAAGGTCCATAAACTGTAAAAAAACGCAATCCTGTCGTTGGTAATTGGTACAAATTACTATAGGTGTGAGCCATTAATTCATTACTTTTCTTTGTTGCTGCATACAAGCTAACAGGATGATCGACTGAGTCTTTGACGGAAAATGGTATTTTAATATTCGAACCATAAACTGAACTAGATGAGGCATATATTAAATGTTCCACGTTATGTTGTCGACATGCCTCTAAAATATTTAGAAAGCCAAGAATATTAGACTCCACATAAGCATGTGGATTTTCCAAGCTATATCTCACTCCTGCTTGTGCAGCAAGATGAATAACCTTTGAAATTTTATGTTCAATAAATATTGTATTTATTACCTGTTGGTTTGAGAGTTCTGCCTTATAAAAGGTAAAGTTCTTATCATTATTTAACTGTGCTAAGCGATCTTGTTTCAGACTAGGATCGTAATACGTATTAAGATTATCGAGTCCTACAACTTGAATATTAGCTTCAAGCAATTTTTTTACAGTATAAAATCCAATAAACCCTGCGGCTCCAGTTACTAAAACTTTCAATATCTGCACTCCTCAACATTTAATTGCTCAAAAAGTATATTACTGCAGTATTCTTATCTTAACTTCTACACAGGATGGATCATTTAATTGCTTAACTTAGAATGGTCTTTAATTGTCCAATCGGCTTTCTGCCAATTGAGTGATATATGAATCCATGTTTAATCATATCAGTACGATTCATACAATTACGACCATCAACGATGACCGGATGACGCAATGAGGAATAAAGTCTATCCAACTCTAGATTAACAATTTCCTCCCACTCTGTGAGAATAACACAAGCATCGCATCCTTTTATTGTTTCATATATATCATTAAAATAAGAAGCCTTGTTACCAATTATTTCTTTAGCGCGCTCTAAACCAACAGGATCATATGCTCGAATAACCGCTTTTTCTTCATGTAACTTCGATATAATATCTATAGACGGGGAATATCTCATGTCATCTGTATTTGGCTTAAACGTTAAGCCAAGGATGCCAACCTGTCTTCCAGCAAGGTCTCCAAATATTTCATGAAGCTTGTGAATGACAGTCAAACGTTGCTTATCGTTTGTAGAGATTACACTTTTCATGAGATCAAAAGAGTATCCTGCCTCCAGAGCGATATGAAGAAGTGCATGAGTATCCTTTGGAAAGCATGATCCGCCGTAGCCAATACCTGCTTGTAAAAATCGATTGCCAATTCTCCCGTCCATCCCAATACCGGCAGCAACCTCAGAAACATCTGCGCCTACCTTTTCGCAAATATTAGCAATTGAATTAATAAATGATATTTTTGTTGCTAGAAAACCATTTGCAGCATATTTTATCATTTCAGCACTCTCTAAATCTGTAATCATTACTTGTGTATTAAATGGCGCGTGAAGTTCTTGAATAACCTTTGCTGCAGCTTCACTATTTGATCCAATTATTGCTCTCTCCATATTCATACAATCAGAAATTGCTGAACCCTCTCTAAGAAATTCAGGATTAGAAACCACGTCAAAATTAACACTTTTGTCAACTTGATTATCTCGAATACATTCATAAACTAAAGATCCAGTACCTACCGGGACCGTGCTTTTATTTACAACAATCTTGTAACCATTCAGATTCCTTCCAATATCCTTCGCAACTGCTTTCACATATTTCAGATCCGCTCCCCCATCTTCTTTCATAGGTGTTCCAACTGCGATATATACAATATCAGCAGCTTGAATAGCGGCTGAACTATTTGTTGTAAATCTCAATCTATTTTCCATCATGTTTTTTTTCATCATTTCACCTAAACCAGGCTCATAAAATGGCACTTCGGCTAATTGAAGCTTTTTTACTTTTTCTTCTTCAATATCACAACAAATAACATCATTTCCTATTTCAGCAAAGCAAGTCCCTGATACTAATCCTACGTAACCCGTTCCAATAACAGCAATTGTTTTCAACAAATCTCCTCCAAACATTTGTAAAAAAAACATTTTTAGAAACATTGAGTGTAGGTGAAATAATTTAAGTCAGTCATATATGTATTACTCATTACTTTTACAATGATTGGGCCTATAATGCACACTAATATTATAAATCTATTATTGCATCTGCTTTTTCGACAAATTATTGAATAGTCAGTTTATCCACGATTGCCAGTATTGCTTTAGTAGCTGGCAGGAATCTTGTTCATTTTCGGCACTCCTCCGTACTTTTTTCCCTAGTAGCCATCTTATCAAAGATTACAATAAAATGACACCCCGAAGGATACATTACATACAATTAGTGTAAATTTAGATCGATTTTTAAAAATTTTTATGATAAACTGTCGAGCCTTCTCCAAACATCCCCATCTTCCCTAGCATTCCCCCCTCTACTTTGCTAAAATACACAGAGAGGATTGTCAGATTTTAGACAAAGGTAAGGGATGTGGAGTATTTTCATATGAGCGCAAGTAAAAAATCTAAAAAAACGACTCGAACGCTGTCGTCAGAGGCTCCGTTGCTGGCCTGGATCGGCGCGCTTGGCATCGCATTGTTTCTGCTAATATTTCCTTATGACAGGGCTCTATTCAACGGCTATGAATTCTCTTTCGACGAACCTATCTATAAAGCAGCAATATTCGCCTTGATCATGCTGCTAGTTGCAGCCGGCTATTCGTTGAGGGGTTGGGCGTTCAACAGCATTCGCGGACTCATGTCGATTGCTATCCTGCTGCTGCCTCTTATGTACTGGCTAGCATCGTTTCAAGCCGTATCGAGCTATTACGCGAAATTTATGGTGCTTTTCGCCTTCTTGCTCGCAGCGTTCTTTCTTGCCGGATTGTTCTTCGGCGAGCATGTGCATACGCGCAAGGTTCTTGAGTACGGACTTATCGGCTCGGCTTATTTGATCGTCCTGTTCGGCTTGCTCAACCTGTTCGGTCAGATCTATTACCACCATGCACTATGGCTCGCACATGACGGCTATCGCCTAACTAGCGTATTTCAATATTCCAATACATATGGCGCATTTCTTGTCGCTGTTTTTCTTATTAGCATATATTATACGGTTCACAGTACGAAACGGTCGGCTCAGCTTCTTCATGCGTTCATGCTCATACCGATTTGGATATCGTTCATGCTTACCTATTCACGCGGCGCTATCGTAGTCCTTCCCGTAATGATCGTTATCATTATGCCGTTTCTGCGATTCTCGCGTCAGATTGCATATATAGCCACAGCGGGAGTCTCTATTATTCTCTCCATGCTCTTGCTTGGCAAGCTGTCCGCAAATTCGGATGCAATTGCGCAAATCGTACAGCCTACGGATACGAAAGAGGCTACGACCATTTCCCTTTTCAGCTCGCTTCCGCTCCAAAGCTGGGCGCTGCTCTTGCTCGGCTCCGCAGCCATGGCTGGACTAGCATGGCTGTATCACGCCAAGCTTGCCGGCTGGCTGGAAGCGCGGACGAGCAAGCTGGCTGCCTACAAATGGTCCTTTGCCGCAATGCCGGCAGCCATCGTACTTATTACTGCCGCAGCAGGGGCATCCTTGCTGGGCAGCAGCGCTGTTCGAAGCCTGCTTCCCGACAAGCTTGCTGAACGCATTGCCAATTTGAACCTTCAGCAGCACAGCGTACTGGAGCGCTTCACCTTCTATAAGGATGGGCTCGGATTTGCTCAAGATTACCCCATCTTCGGCGCAGGCGGCGGCGCATGGCAAGCCATGTTCGAACAGTATCAGAACAATCCATACTGGAGCCGTCAAGCTCACAGCTATTATGTTCAATTGCTTGTGGAAACCGGCTGGCTGGGCCTTATCGTAGCAATTATTCTGTTAGCGGCTGTTTACTTCTTTTATATTCGTTCATACATCCGCTATCCGGAACGAAGAGGCAGCCATCTCGTGTTTTTCATTCTTTCAACCGCGCTGCTGATGCACAGCGCAATAGATTTCAACATGAGCTACCTTTACATTGGCGCTATCGTATTTCTGTCTCTGGGCGCCATGCTCTCTCCTTTCGGGAAAGAGGCTGTCAAAAGCAAGAGCAAGGAACAAGCTCCCGGAACCGCATCTGTCTCAAAGGTACGATATATCTATCCTGGGGCTATCTCGCTGCTCACAATCGTCTTTCTCATAATAGTAATTCGCGAGCAAGGTGCGATCAACAAGTTCAATGAAGCCTATACGCTGGCAAGTAACCCGCAAACCTCGCTTGGCCAGGTCATACCGATCTTGGATAAAGCGATCAGCACATCGCCGAAGCATACCGATTTCAATATTATACGGGCGGATTGGCTGGAGCAGGGCTACAACCAATCATCCGATGTATTATATTTGCAGCAAGCTATCGAATCATTGAACGCAGCAAAGAAGCATGATCCTTACAATCGTGGATTATTGCTTGCCACACAGCGCGTGCTTCTAAAGGACGGGCAAATCGATGCCAATCTCGAGCTTCTAGACGACGGCCTTGAAAAATTCCCATGGACGATCGACATTTATGAAGCAGCCGTTACTGCCCGCTTCGACGCCTATACGGCTGCCGTAAACAACGGCAGCAGCGATGAAGCACAAGCTCATAGCGACCGCATCCATGCGATTTATAACGAGCTCGAGCGCCGCGTCGAGCAGCTTAGCTCGCTCCCTGAGGAGCAAAAGCAAGGCAGAGCGTTCAGCATAACCGAGAACATCCAAAACGTAATCGATCAGCTCAATAATCCGTCCTAAACGGCTATCTCCGTCATTATTAAAGACTTTTAATCTATCTGTCCGTTAAGCTGTCCAACGCGCTGAAAAAGCCGATTGGACAGCTTTTTTTCGCTGCTGCGGCGGAGGCTTCTCTTCCTTATCCTAAAATTTTTTCTGCATGTTTTATAGCTTTCAAGAATAAATAGCATTAGAACGCGATGCAGCACATCATGATTGGAAGGAGAGAGCCTATATTGAAACGAGCGCGGAAACCGAAATGGTCTTTTGTCGTTATGCGCGGCGCCGATAAAACGGTTAAGCAGTTCCATATATCCAAGCGTTCAGTCATCGCTGTGCCGGCCCTTATCGCAATCTCGGTATCTGGTTGCATAGCCGCCCTGCAGATCAAATCAGCCGTTCAACTGAACGATCTGGAGCAACAACTGTCGGCGCAATCTGCCAAGTATGCGCAGACGATATCCAGTAAGGATGATGCGATCGTCTCTCTGCAGCAGGAAATAGTGGATCTATCCCGCCAAACAACAGAAATGCGATCGAAAATGGAGCAGTTAGGCGAGCTTGAGCAGAAGCTAAAACGGTTGATCGACAAATACGGAAGTGAAAATGAGTACTCCAGTGCCGATATTGCTGCGGACGCAGAACAGCTATCCCTACATACAAAGGCTCCAAAGCCATCCGTCACCCTGCTCTCAGCGACAACGCAGAGCAATTATCGCATGGCAGCCCTGGCGAGCAGCGCTTCGCTGGATGTCAATGCAATCAGCGACATGATTGACACCCTGGAGTCATCAATGGAGCAATCATTAATACAAGCAGTAGCCAGGCAGGAGGCCATAGACGGCTACCCTTCGAGCTGGCCAACGACGTCAAAACGGATCTCGTCAAGCTTCGGCTATCGCAAGGACCCCTTTACCGGCAAAACGGCGTTCCACGCCGGAATCGACATTCAAGGCAGGCATGGCGATCCGGTACTAAGCGCAGCGGACGGCGTCGTCTCGGAGACCGGCTCGGACTCGAGCATGGGGCGCTATATCATCGTCAACCATTACGGCGATCTGCAAACGGTTTATATGCACTTGAAGCAGATTGACGCCAAAGAAGGCGATGAGGTTGTGCGGGGCGAGCGCATTGGATTAGTTGGCTCAAGCGGCAGAAGCACAGGACCTCATTTGCATTTTCAAATTATGCAGAAGAGCGAGGCTGTCAATCCTCTGAAATTTCTCGCTCTTGTAAAGGAGAGTTAGCGAGTATGTTTAAGGAGAAGAAACCTGCAGCTACCGATACGCTGATCGGGCAAGGGACGATAACGGAAGGAAAAATGATTTGTGAAGCGAACCTGCGCATTGAAGGCGAATATCGCGGCGAAATTGAATGCAGGGGCGACGTCATCATCGGGGAAAGCGGAATGGCCCGCGCAACCATTATCGCGCAGGATATGACAATTGCAGGCAAAGTATACGGCGATGTAACGACCAAAGGGAGACTCATCATTACTTCCTCTGGACATTTATCGGGTCATATTTCCGCGCATTCCCTCGTCATCCAAGAAGGGGGTACAATAAGCGGAACCTTCGTCATGGCGAGCGAGCTGGAGAACAAGAGCAATGAGACGTCTGATATTGCCCACAGCGCGCACGGCAAGGAGCCCTCCCTTAAGGAGATTCGCGAAAAGTCACGAGCAGCCGGCTAAACCGCGTAAAGCAAAGAGAGCAGCCTCTTCTGAGGAGCTGCTCTCTTTGCTTGCTTAAAAACACCCTCTAAGGATTCAAAAACGAAAGCTGCCCCTATAGCCGAAGCCGGGACAGCCTCCATATTTAATTCTGCTATGTATGATACGGCTCATTGGAACATTCGGCAACTTTGGCGTCAGCTTTAAGTAGCATCTTGTAATCATAATTATTGTCAGCAACAGACAGGCCATTCTCCTTAATATACTTCTCCTCTTCATGACTGCATGCCAAGCAATAGCACATCGGATGAACGATTTTGAAAAATCCTGTACGAAACATAATATCTGTCTTAGGGCTAGTAACTAGTTCACCACAACTGACACAATAAAAACGTTCCTCTTGTCGGGTCATCGAATCAATCGCGCTCCCTTCCCGTTTTTATATACTATATGTATCGTAGTGTCGTATAATGTCCCCTTTTAGTGTTCTTCCTTTTGCGCCGCTATGCTCTGCGACAGCACCCTCCAAGTTCCAAGATCCTTCCACAATCCGTCATAACGTACGACAGAGGTCGAAGCCTCTCCCTCGACAACCTCTTTTTCGAAGCTGCTCTTCGGCAGTTTGCTATAGTGGTTATAAAGCTCTTCATAATGATGCGGCAGTCCACGCTGCATAAGTATGGTAATCATATAGTTCAATCGAAAAGCATATACGCCGCTATTCCATAATGCTCCTCGCTCAACAAGCGCTCTAGCCTCCGGCTCCACAGGCCTCTCTCTGAACAAGGAGACACCGCAGTCTAGCAGCATCTCTTCTTCTAGCAGCAGATTATCCTCCGGCAAAATATAGCCGTACTGCTCCGTTGCCCAGCCTGGTTTCGTGCCAATAAGCAGCAACTCGGATCCGCTCTCGCGCAGCAGCTTCGGCAAGCTTCTTACACATTGAAAAAAATCGCTCTCCACATAAGTATCTACAGGGATGACGACAATCGGCTCATTCAAGGAAACCCCGGCAATTGAATACAAATAAGCAGCAGATAGTGCCGCTGCAGCAAAAGTATCGCGTTGCTCTGGCTCAATAATGATCGGCGCTTTGGCTCCTATCTGCTCATGAAGCAATTGAAGCTGCTCCTTGCAAGTCGAAAAATACGCATACTCTTGCAAATCAGCCTCTGCCAGCTGCCTCCACAAACGCTGCACCATAGATTCCAGCTCTCCGTGCCTGCCCTCCAGCAGCATTAAATACTGCTTTGAGCGATACCCGTTCGACAATGGCCATAATCGCTTGCCAGAGCCTCCTGACAGCAGCACAATTTTCAAACCGCTTCCTCCTTTACCGTAACAAAAAACGAGATGATCCCATCTACATAATGATATGAAATGAAATGACGATTAGGACTAGGGAGGATTGGAAATATGATCATTTTGTGAGAATACGCCTGTTGTACAACCATTATACCCGATCGCCGGTAAGGAAAATGTCGGATGCTGGTCGTAGCTTTGTTCTATTTTGGTTGCTTTTTGTCGAAAGACGCATCGTTTCAGGCACTAATATGCTCATGATTTTATTAGTCTCCCAACTTTAAGCCGCCCCCTTACCCATATGAATTTTGCTTTATACCGGTTGCCCCATCTTGACAGTGCCTTAGTGTATAAATATCTCGTCACGCTTGCATACAGCAATCTATTTTGCTTTCTTGAATTATTGCTTTTATGCTTTAACCGATTATAGAGCGTTTTTCCTGCAGCTTTAAATTTATAGTTGCCGGCAAGTTTTAATAAGATTTGCCGGTCCTCCGCATAACGTCCGCCCTGCGGTACCTGAGTAGACCAGCCGCCTACTTTGCGAAGCGCCTCTGTTCGATAGAATCGCGGATAAATCATCGGACGGAACGTAATAAAATCATATTTACCGTAAATCTGCCGTTTCTTTTTGTACTGCAGCCATTTAATTTTGCCGTCGCCCGTCAGCTTCCAGACCTTTTCATCACCATACACCACTGCAACATTTTTACCAGCCTTCTTCATCGTTTTTAAACAAGTTTCCAACGTGGACGGCTCATACCAATCATCCGCGTCCAACTGAACCATATACTTCGTTTGTACGAGAGATAGGGCATAATTTAATGTAAAGCAGACGCCTCTGTTTTTTCTCAGTCTTACATATTTTATTCTTGAATCTAATAAGTAGGGGCTTACGACTTTTTGGGTATGATCTGCAGAACCGTCATCAACAATGAGAAGCCTCCAATTGCTGATCGATTGCCGCAGGACGCTTTTAATGCCTCTTTCTATAAATTTTGCACGATTATAAGTTGGAATAACTACCGTAACTAGCGCTTGCTCTGCAGTCAATTTTTAGCTCCCTCCGTCCTATTAAAGTCTGCCGCTTTATCCATGAAATGTCCGCCCCTTTCGAATTAGCATCTGGTATATTTGCTCCAGCCTTTTAACCTGCTTCGCAGAATCGAAGTTTCTTTCCACTTTTTCCCGCCCTCTTCTGCCCATACGACTTCGCAGCTGAGGACGTTCGATTAAATACTTCATTTTGGCTGCAAGGCTCGTAACGCTTCTTTCTGGAACTAGCAACCCTTCCAGCTTATGCGTGACCAATTCCGGGATACCGGCATGACGTGTAGCGATAACCGGCAAGCCAGTCGCCATCGCTTCTTTTATTGCATTCGGAATACCTTCCTGATTGCCGTCCTTCGTTGTTATGCTGGGCAAACAAAAAATATCCGCATGATGCAGCAGATTAGAAATTTGGCCGGGATATGCAAGACCTATAAGCTGAACAGCCTCGGTAAGCCTCAACCGCGAGATCAGCCTTATCAAAGCCCCCCTTTCCTTCCCTTCGCCTACGATGATCAGCCGGCTCTTCGGATAGCGCTCATGCACCTTTTTAAATGCCTTAATCAAATAGAAAAAGCCTTTTTTCTCATTCAGTCTACCTACCGCAATAAATACAATGCCATCCGTCTTCGACTCTCGCTTTGCATAAAAGAACTTATTTAGATCAATGCCGCTGTACATGATTTTAATTTTGTATGCAGGGCATCCCCGTCTAATCAGCTTTTTCTTCATGTGGTAACAAGGCACGGTGAACAAATCTCCAGCTCTGAATAATGCCGGGAGCTTTTTTAAATAAGGATCGTTATTCACTGTGCGCCGAAGGGGAACATCGTAGCCGTGGAAGGAGGTTAGCATGGGAAGTCTAAGCTTTTTTTTCACTTTGATTAATTCAGTTCCGGCGTTACCGAATCTGGCGTGAATTAATCTGATATGATTTGCTGCAAAAGAGCTGGCTACACGAGCCGGCTCATCGTGCAATAGCTTGATTTTTGAATAGGGAAATCGATCTGCATTCATTTTTTTACGCGTGAAAACGATGGGGGCGTATTTTTTTATATTTTTCAATTCTTCATAAATAAATGTTTCAGATGGAGGAAGAAACCTATTACGAACAAAAGCGATGTTATGCAAAATGATCCCTCCGGACTTTAACGCCCTTTACGCTCGTCTTTATCCGAATTTCATACAAAGCCTGGACAAAGACGATACGGCTCTTAGGGCACGTGTTCATTACTCTCACAGTATTCAATATGCGATATAAGGCGTGGGCATCCTTATGGATTTATAGATACATTCCACTGGCGTCTAACCACTTCCGCATTAGCCGACATAAGTTAATTACTACAATGTACCTAGCTTTATCTGACACCAATATGAAAAGGAGAATCTAATTGACAAAACCTTCTATTCTTCATCACAAGCATTCTTTAGAAGACGGTCATGTTGCAGCACAAATTATTAATATTGATGGCTATCGCGGGATCATAATGACAAATAAACGTGACGAATATCGAGCTCATTCCCCGTTCAAACATATGGTTTCGCTGCATGCCATGAAACGGAACCCTAAGCTGCTAAACAAAATGAACGTTGTCGGTTTCCATATTCATCATGGCTCGCTGGCAAGCAAGTTTGAATTTCTCAAAACAAAATATCGCATTCCGATGTTCGTCAGCTTTCGTGGAAATGATGCTACCGCCTATCCGAAAAAAAGCATCAAAAATAAAAAAATAATTAAAGCGCTTTTTAAGAAGGGTGACCTGTTTTTCCCCGTATGCGGGCATTTAAAACGTAAAATCATCCAATTAGGGTGTCCTGCACATAAAATACGAGTGTTATATGGCGGTGTAAATCTGTCGCGTTTTACTTATAAAGCGCGTAAACTTGTTGCTGGAGAGCCTGTTCGCTTTTTAGCAATCGGTCGATTTGTTGAAAAGAAAGGCTTTAGCTTTTTAATAAGAGCCTTTTCTGCAGTAAAGAAAAAGCACCCCAACATAACGCTAACCTTGATTGGCAAAGGCCCGCTGGAAAAGGAATATCGAAGCTTGATTAAAGCCTTACAGCTTGGGTCAAGCGTTACCCTCTTATCCTGGGTAGATTACAGCCAAATCCAAAGTCAGTATTTGAAATCGCATATTTTTTGCGCGCCAAGCTGTACGGATCGGGAAGGCAATCAAGAGGGAATACCAAATACGCTGAAAGAGGCTATGGCAACAGGGATGCCTGTCATATCTACAACGCATGCGGGCATACCGGAGCTTGTTAAGCACCAAGTATCAGGCATTCTAGTTCCCGAGAAATCGACAAGAAAGCTAGAATCAGCTATGCGCTGGCTAATTGAGCATCCTAAGGAGTGGGCAAGACTGGGGAAGAACGGCCGATTAAAAATTGAAAGGAGCTTTAATTTGACTGTGCAATTAAAAAAACAAAAAAGGTATTATGAGGAAGTGATAAAGAAATCAAATAAGTAGCGGGAATCGGGCATCGATTCATAAAGCTCGTTTGACGCCAAAAGAAAAGAGGCCCGCAGGCCTCTTTTATTAGTTCGTTCGATTATTTGCCGCCTGAGCGGGCCAGCTCGCGCTTGTTCGCTTCAAACGCGGCAAGCAGTGCTTCCTGGCCTTCCAGTCCGCGCTCTTCTACTCTTCGGATTTGCTCCAGCATCCGTTTGTAGTCCTTCGGAATAACCTTCACAAATTTCGGCAGCTGCGCATTCCAGTCATCTAGTATGCGCGCGGCAACCGAGCTCTCCGTATATTTAAAATGACGCTCCAGCATACCCTTAAGTTCTGCAATGTCGTCCGCTTCCTCTACCCGTTCCAGCAATACCATTTCAATATTGCAGCGGCTTAGGAAGTCTCCAGCCTCGTCTAGTACATAGGCCACGCCGCCAGACATGCCGGCAGCAAAGTTGCGTCCAGTCTGTCCGAGAACCGCTACGCGCCCGCCAGTCATGTACTCGCAGCCATGATCGCCTACACCCTCGACGACCACATGCGCGCCGCTGTTCCGGACGGCGAAGCGTTCGCCGGCAATGCCGCGAATATACGCTTGGCCGCTAGTCGCGCCGTAGAATGCCGTATTGCCGATAATGACGTTCTCCTCGGCAGCGAATGTCGCTTTTGGCGACGGAGCGACGATAATTTTGCCGCCCGACAGACCTTTGCCTACGTAGTCATTGGAATCGCCCTCAAGCGACAACGTTATGCCGCTTGGCACGAATGCGCCGAAGCTTTGTCCTGCTGTGCCTGTGAAGTGATAAGCGATCGTATCCTCAGGCAGCCCTTTCGCGCCGTAAATGCGCGTTACTTCGCTTCCTAGAATCGTTCCGACTACGCGATTGGTATTGACGATCGGGAACTCTCCGCGAACCTGCTCGCCGCGCTCAAGCGCAGGCTGTGCCATCGGCACAAGATGCTGCATATCGAGCGAAAGCTCGAGGCCGTGATTTTGCTTCTGCACGCAGTAGCGGGCGGAATCTTGCGGCAGCTCCACTTGATACAGCAGCGTGGACAGGTCGAGCCCCTTCGCCTTGTAATGATCGACGAGCTTTTTCGTTTCCAAAATATCCGAGCGTCCAACCATTTCTTGAATGGTGCGGAAGCCAAGCTCCGCCATGATCTCGCGCAGCTCCTCCGCAATAAAGCGAAGATAATTGACGACATGGCTTGGATCGCCCATAAACTTCTTGCGCAGCTCCGGATTTTGCGTCGCAACGCCGACAGGGCAAGTATCCAGCTGGCATACGCGCATCATAATACAGCCAAGCACGATAAGCGGGGCAGTGGAGAAGCCATACTCCTCGGCGCCAAGCAATGCGGCAATCGCAACATCGCGTCCGTTCATCATTTTGCCGTCGGTCTCTATCGTTACGCGATCGCGCAAATTGTTCAGCATAAGCGTTTGATGGGTCTCAGCAAGGCCAAGCTCCCACGGCAAGCCGGCATGCCGGATCGAGCCAAGCGGAGATGCGCCTGTACCGCCATCGTAACCGCTGACCATAATAACGTCGGCGCGAGCCTTCGCAACGCCTGCGGCAATGGTGCCTACGCCAACCTCCGAAACGAGCTTCACATTGATCCGAGCGCGCGGATTGGCATTTTTCAAATCATGGATCAGCTCCGCCAAATCCTCAATGGAATAAATATCATGATGCGGCGGCGGAGATATGAGGCCAACGCCAGGCGTAGAGCCGCGAACCTCGGCAACCCACGGATATACTTTAAGGCCTGGCAGCTGTCCGCCTTCGCCCGGCTTCGCGCCTTGCGCCATCTTAATTTGAATTTCGTCCGCATTGACCAGGTAATTGCTCGTAACGCCGAAACGACCGGAAGCTACCTGCTTGATCGCGCTGCGGCGCGAATCGCCGTTCGCGTCAGGAATGTAGCGGGCCGGATCCTCGCCGCCCTCGCCCGTATTCGATTTGCCGCCCAGTCTGTTCATCGCGATCGCAAGGCTTTCATGCGCTTCCTTGCTTATCGAGCCGAAGGACATAGCGCCTGTTTTGAACCGCTTCACGATCGATTCCACCGACTCTACTTCGTCCAGCGGCACAGCCGTTTGGCCGCCTTTGAAGCTGATAAGCGAGCGCAGCGTCAGATGCTTTTTATTCTCGCCTTGAATGAGCGATGAAAACTTCTTATACAGCTTGTAATCATTAGCGCGGGAAGCCATTTGCAGCGTATGAATCGTCTGCGGGCTGAACAAATGGTCTTCTCCGTCCTTGCGCCACTGGTACTCGCCGCCGGAGTCAAGCTCCTTCTCGGCGCCGTCCTGCTCCGAGAACGCCCGGTTATGATGCTTCAGCGTTTCTTCAGCGATCACATCGAGGCCGATGCCTCCAATGCGGGATGGCGTCCAAGTAAAGTATTCATTGATGACATCCTCGCGTAAACCGAGCGCTTCGAAAATTTGGGCGCCGCGGTAAGACTGGATCGTCGAAATACCCATTTTGGACAATATTTTAACGACACCTTTAGTTGCCGCTTTAATATAATTTTTAACTGCTTTCTCATGCGACACGCCGCGCAGCATCCCTTGGCCGATCATATCGTCAAGCGACTCGAACGCGAGATAAGGGTTAATCGCATTAACGCCATAGCCGAGCAGCAGCGCAAAGTGATGCACCTCGCGCGGCTCGCCGGACTCAAGCAGCAGTCCAACTCTTGTACGCGTGCCCTCGCGGATCAAATGATGATGCAGCGCAGACACGGCAAGCAATGCCGGTATGGCCGCATTGTCCTTATCGATGCCGCGGTCGGAAAGAATAATAAGATTATGCCCTTTTGCGATCAGGCGGTCCGCCGCATCGCACATCAGCTTAAGCGCGCTGCGCAGCCCGTCCTCGCCTTCATTAGCAGAGAAGAAGATCGGAATCGTAATCGCCTTGAAGCCCGGGCGGCGCACATGGCGCAGCTTTGCGAACTCTTCGTTGGATAGAATAGGCGTATCCAGCTTAATATGGCGGCAGCTTTCCGGCTCCGGATTGAGCAGGTTGCGCTCCGGACCGATCGTTGTTCCCGTCGCTGTAATGATTTCCTCGCGAATCGCATCGATCGGCGGATTCGTTACTTGCGCGAACAGCTGCTTAAAGTAGTTGTACAGCCGCTGCGGACGCTCCGACAAAATAGCAAGCGGCGCGTCGTAGCCCATCGAGCCGATCGGCTCTTGCCCGCTGCCCGCCATCGGTTCCAGCACCTTGCGGATATCCTCGAACGTATAGCCGAACGCTTGTTGGCGCTGTTGAACCGTATCGTGATCCGGCTCAGGCACTTCAGGCGCCTCCGGCAAATCGTCCAAACCGATCAAATGCTCGTCGAGCCACTCGCGGTACGGGCGCTGTGCGGCGATTTCCGCCTTCACTTCCTCGTCGGAAATAATGCGTCCTTGCTTCGTATCAACGAGCAGCATTCTTCCCGGACGCAAACGGTCCTTATACAAAATATCTTCCGGCGGAATTTCCACCGTTCCCGCTTCCGAGCCGAGAATAATATGATCGTCCTTCGTCACGTAATAACGAGCCGGACGAAGACCGTTGCGGTCCAGCGTCGCGCCGATTTGCACGCCATCTGTAAAGCCAAGCGCTGCAGGCCCGTCCCATGGCTCCATTAACGTGCTGTGATACTCGTAGAATGCTTTGCGGTCGTCGCTCATGCTTTCATGATTGGACCAAGGCTCCGGCACCATCATCATGGCGGCATGCGCCAGCGAACGGCCCGATAGATACAGAAACTCCAGCGTATTGTCGAACATCGCCGTATCGGATCCGTCCGGATTAATGACCGGCTTAATTTTTTCCATATCGTCCCCGAACAATTCGGTTGCGAACAGCGTCTGGCGGGCATGCATCCAGTTTACATTGCCTCTCAGCGTGTTGATTTCGCCGTTATGGATCAAATAGTGGAACGGGTGGGCGCGTTCCCAGCTTGGGAACGTATTCGTGCTGAATCTGGAATGCACCAGCGCCAGCGCCGTTACAACCGTCTCATCGTTCAATTCCTTATAGAAAGAGCGAACCTGCTCCGTTGTGAGCATGCCTTTATACACGATTTTTTTAGACGACAAGCTGGAGAAATAGAACATATTTCCGCCATCCTTGCCGGAATAACGTATAGCAAGCTCCGCGCGTTTGCGGATGACATATATTTTACGCTCAAAGGCGAGATCGTCCTTCAATTCAGCATTTCTGCCTATGAAAACTTGACGGACGAACGGCTTCACAGCAAGCGCCGACGCGCCAAGCTTCTCGTCGTTCGTAGGAACGGTACGAAAGCCGATAAACGATTGGCCTTCCTCGCGAATGATCGTCTCAAGCTCAGCCTCAATAGCCGATCTGGCAGTCTCGTCCTGCGGCATGAACATCATGCCGACAGCATACTCGCCCTCCGCAGGCAGCGTAATCGCACTCTTCTTCAGCTCACTTGCAAAGAAGGCATGCGGAATTTGAATCATGATGCCTGCTCCGTCGCCGGTATTAGGCTCGCTTCCCTGACCGCCGCGATGCTCCATATTTTCAAGCAGCGTCAGCGCTTGGCGAATGATATTATGCGATTTGACTCCTTTAATGCTGGCTACAAAGCCCATCCCGCAAGCGTCTTTTTCAAATTGCGGGTCGTATAGCCCTTGCTTAGGCGGCAATCCCGTAACATGTTCCTTCATAGTGCGCAACCTCTCTATCAGAAGATTTGGGTAAGTGGAGACAGTTAATGAACAATACGAACGATCGTTATCAACCTCGATGATAGCTAATCGTACATCTATTGGAGAAAGATTCGAATGTAGAAATCATCCGATTATTTGCACTTTTTTCATGTTAGATACCTTGTCATCACCTTAAATCCCAAGCACCGATTACCTTTTTACGTCGTTTGACGATTGTTATATTATTTTAACACCGTGCAATATCGGACGCAATTTAATATTTTTATGATTGCGATAAGCATCGTTTACCGCTGAGTAAATGCCTCTTAATCCCATAATAACAAATGGCCGTGCCCGAATTGTATAGCAATGTTACCCAATTCGCGCTTTAAAGTACTGCCATTATTCACCTTTTCCTGTTAACTTATATGACAACAAAAGCTAAAAAAATGAATAATGAGCGCTTTTTATGCAAATGAGTGCAAATATTTCGTTATATGATCAATTCCATTAGGAAGAAATGCAGAATTTTATAAATGCTTAAGATAAGTGAAGAGAAGATAGAGGCGCCAAATCAAATTGAGGCAAATGAGGAAATCGGGATACGTTTATGCCGATCGGTATAATTGGAGAAAAGAACACGCAGCCGGCGCTCTTGTCATGCAATTCAGCATAACAAGGCCTCATTCGCACGCTGCGCGCTCGCTTACTTATATTCCTTCTGCAAACCGCGCAGCTGTTCAAGCCCTTTTGCAGACCATCTCTGCAGCCGGTCGAGCGCATCCAGCTCAGCTTGTACGGCAGCAAGAAGCGATTCCTTATATTCCGGAATTTCTCCGCTGTATTTTTTCACATCGCGAAGCAGCACCGTCGTTTTCTCCGTATAGCTCAGCGCCCGGCGCTCATGGAACATCGGCACATCCGGATCATACGGATGATGAAGATCGCCCTGCTGCGGATGCTTCAACACAGCCAGCACTTTGACGAGCGCCCGCGGGCCGTTCACTTCAATCAATTCGCCAATATATTGGCCGGAACGCACCTCTGCGCGCACAATGTCTCCAGGGATCGGCCCGATTCCGCCAGCTTCGTTATATTGCATCCTTAATAACCTCACTTCATTAATAATTGTACATTCGTCTATAATAATTAAAGAATAGTCCATTCCGGGCTTGATTGGCAACCAGTCTGCGAAGCCGCTTCGAATGAAGCGATTTTAATGTTCGCGGTCATTCGTTTATCCAAATTTTTGGAGACAAATGAATGGTTGTGTAGTTAATTATACTTGTGTTAAAAGTACCAGCATCGTAATATGGAGTGAGAAAACTGCTCGGCTGTTAAAGGCTCTGCGCGGAGGCAGTTTTTATCGCCAATAAAAATTTCACAACGATTGCGGAATCGGAAATTTTTATTCGGTTAGAAAAGTAGGTGAATATATGCGTAAAAAAAGAGTGCTGCTGCTGTCAGAAGGCTTCGGCTCCGGCCATACCCAAGCAGCCCATGCGCTTGCAGCTGGATTGCGCCAGCTATGTCCAGGCGTCCGCACCAAGGTGCTGGAACTGGGCAATTTTCTCAATCCCTTCATCGGCCCGTTAATCGTATCCGCATACCGCAAAACGGTTAGCAAGCAGCCGAAAATGGTCGGGCTTATGTACAGAAGCAATTACAAAAAATCGCTGAACCGGTTCACGCAGCTTACGCTGCATCGAATGTTTTATACGCACACATCGCAAGTTATCGCACAGCTTAGGCCCGATGCAATTATATGCACACACCCCGTTCCGAATACGGTAATCTCCCGTTTAAAACGGCTTGGCCTTAATATTCAGCTGTTCACGCTCATCACCGACTATGATGCGCACGGATCTTGGGTTAGTCAAGAAGTGAATACATATTTAGTATCCTCTGACATCGTTAAGAACCGGCTTATCGAAAAAGGGGTGCGGCAGGACCGGATCGAAGTGACAGGCATCCCAGTCCATCCGAACTTCTGGCAAACCCGCAGCAAAGAAGAAGTCAGAACGCACTTCAATTTGAAGCAGATGCCGACTGTCCTTATTATGGGAGGCGGCTGGGGTATTATATACGAAAATAGCGCATTGGCTTATATGACAAGCTGGCGTGAGAGCACGCAGCTTATTTTTTGCGTCGGCTCCAACGAGAAAATGCGCGACAAATTGCTTGCGGACTCGCGCTTCCTTCATCCCAACATCCGCATAATCGGATTTACCCGCGAAATCAACAAGCTGATGGACGCCGCGGATTTGCTCGTTACCAAACCCGGCGGCATGACTTGTACCGAAGGCATGAGCAAAGGCATTCCAATGCTGTTCTATGAACCGATTCCCGGACAAGAAGAGGAAAATTGCGATTATTTTATTCAAAACGGCTTCGGCCAAATGCTTGACTCGACCGATACCGCTGACCGTTGGCTAAAGCTGATTCACGATCGCGATGCGCGGGAGCAAAATCGCGGCGAGTTATTGAGCAAACGCAACGAACAATACGATCCGCTTACTTGCCCTCAAGCCGTGCTGCGCCTTATGCAGTAGCGGCTTTTTTACTAAAAAAAATTGAAACCATTTTCGGGCAAATTACGTATTGCATGCTAAGCCGTGCTATAATTATAAAGTAGCCGTATTTTTTAATTAGAATCATGAATAATGCATACAGCATATAAAGGTAAGTAATTATTTCATAATTATACTGCCTGGCAGGCTTTATGTACGCCCAAGTCTACTATGGAGGAGCCTGTGCTATGTTTCAAGCGATTATTGATTTTTTAAAAAGCTTTGGACCGTGGGGATTGTTCATACATTCCTTTTTTGACGCTATTATCTTTCCAATACCAGCCTTCTTCACGCAAGTATCGCTAAGCCTGATTAATCCCTCCAACGCCCTGGTTCTTGCAACAATGGGCTTCGTCGCCTGTCTGCTCGGCACCCCGATCGGCTACATGCTAGGCAAGATTATGGGGAAATCCGTCCTCTACCGTTTCATCAAAACGGAATGGATTGACGCCGCTACTACACAGTTTCAAAAAAACGGAGAAGCGGCCATTATGATCGGCTCCTTTACTCCGATTCCTTTTAAAGTTTTCACCATTCTGTCCGGCTGCTTGAACTTTCCGCTTTGGCGGCTAATCGCTTATGCCGCTCTTGGCCGGGGGCTTAAGTTTTATGTAGTCGGCGCGCTGTTTTATTTTTACGGCCGTGCCGCAGAAAAAATGGTCGGCAACGTATCGCTTTATATTTTTCTCATTGGTGTCCCTCTTGTCGTTATCTTTCTGCTCGTTCGGAAACGCCGCAAGAAAAAGAAAGCCCTCGAGGAGCAATCGCAGGAAACCGCTTTGCTGCAGTCCTCCGACTCCTCTAACGAGGATGGCGCTCAGGCTGTCGAAGTGAAGCCTGAAGAGCAAGCTGTAAAGGGATCCGCACCAAGCGCAAAAACGAATGAAAGCGTGAGCGGCTTTCCTATGAACTAACGCTTAACATCTTAAAAAGGACGATTCCCAGGCTCAGCTGAGCCGTGAATCGTCCTTTTTTAATGATCTCTATAGGGCGCTTCCGCCGAACAGGAAGCGATGCTCCCAATGCGTCCCTTTAATATTGCTGATCGTAACGCCGCCGCTTTCCTTGGAATAGGTGTGCAGTATTTTTCCGTCTCCCAAATAAATGCCGTCATGCGTAATGGTAGCCGTATTTTTGTTAACGCCGCTGTATGCGGATGCTTTGGAGCCTTTATAAGACATAAAGAACATCAAGTCGCCGCGCTTCAGCTTCGTCCAATCCTTCTGCACGACTCCGTTGTCCTTAACATATTGACCCTGCTTGCGTGAATCGGCCGGCAGCGTAACGCCTGCTCCTTCTTTGAAAATCTGCCTCACGAAATCCGAGCAATCAAATGTTGTCGTCGTATTGCGATCAGAGCCGTACTCGTACGGCGTGCCCAGATAGGACATGCCCACTTTGATGATGTTCTCTATCGTCTTGCTGCTTGATTGTTGTCCCGTGCCGCCGCTTGAAGAGCCGCTATTGCCGGAATTGGAAGAGCCGGAATTCGGAATCGTACCGGTTACTTTAATATAGCTTGAGCTGGAGCTCACATAGCCCGTCACGCCGCTGCTGTCCTTCACCTGATACCAGTAGCTGTTCGGCTTGGAAAGCACCGTTACCTTCTCGCCCTTTTTCATATAACGAATACGGTCAGATGAGGTTGATGCGCCTTTGCGGAACGATACCGAGCCTTGAATGACGCCAGCCGCTCCATCATTGCTTGTTATGCCGGAATTGGAATTTGATGAACTGGAGCTGCCGCTGCCCGAAGATGAGCCGCTTACGCTTACATATTTAGAGGAAGTGGATATGTAACCCGTTTTTCCAGACTTATCTTTTACTTGATACCAGTAATCGTTCACTTTTTTTACAATCGTAATATCTTCGCCCTTTTTTAAAGTGCGGATGACATTTGCTGACGTGGACGGCGATGTTCGCATGTTAACGCCCGCTACAACCTCCGCCGATTGCGCCGCGAGCGCTGCCGGAGCTGAGAATGCGCCTAACAATAATGTCGCCGATAAGGCGGCAGTAACTATTTTGCTCTTCATGCTGTGGTTCAACTTGATTAACCTCCTTGTTGTCGAAAGATGCGAAATAGGGTACATCTCTCATTGTAAGGTCAGTTCAAATTGACAAGCATCGTCCTATCCTCCTAATTGCCAATTTGGCAAATTGGGAATGTGGAAGCATTCATCGGCTGTAAAAAAATACAAAAAGGGAATCTCAACAAGAGATTCCCTTTTTTGAGCACAGTGTTCAAAGTCAGTCTGGCATTGCGTTAGCCTATCATTCATTAGAATTATAAGAAAGGCTTATTTCATCCCGCAAGAAATAGGCCTTTCGAACTATTTTCATTTGGCGCAAATACCCTTGGAAACAATTACCGATTTCTTTAGACTCAACTTTGACCCCATGGCTTGGAGATAACTGGATAAACTTATTCCGTCTCAAGCGGTTCAACGTGGACATGAATGCCCAATATGTTATGCTTCCGTTCCATTCGTTGCTCGATATCGTCGCATATGCGATGGCTTTCAATAAGCGACAGGCCGGGATCGACTTGGACGATAACATCGATGAGAACGTTGCTGCCGTGAGCTCTCGCTTTTATATCCTTGATCGCCTTAACGCCCTTCGTCTTCGCAATCGTCGCCTTAAGCTTGCCAAGCTCCTTCTCGTCAAAGCCGTCTGTCAGCGCGTGCGTACAGCTGTAGAAAATATCCCATGCCGTCTTGCAAATGATGATGCCGACTAGAAGCGCTGCGACGGGATCGAGCCAAGGCAGCCCGAATTGCGCCCCGATAATGCCTACTGCCGCACCAATGCTGACAAGCGCATCGGACATATTGTCCTTAGCAGCTGCAAAGAGAGCCTGGTTGTTAATTTTGCGGGCCAAATTGCGATTATACAAATAAACGCCGCCCATGCATGCCGCAGCCGCCAGCGCAATCCAAGCGGACGTTAAATCCGGCGCGGTATGCTCCGGCGACATCAGCGATTTTACGGCGCTAATGAGCACCTGAATGCCCACCGTCGCCATAATAAAGGACGCGATCAGCGCAGCGATCGTCTCTGCGCGGAAATGGCCGTACCGATGGTCTTTATCGGGCGGCTTCTGCGAAATGCGCAGTCCGATCAGCACCGCGACAGAGGCGACAATATCGGTTAAGTTGTTGAATCCATCGGCGACAAGCGCTCCGGACGCGAACCAGTAGCCCGCGCCAAGCTTAACGGCAGATAGAACGAGGTAGGCAATGATACTGACCCAAGCGCCCTTTTCGCCCTGTTTAATTTCTTCATACTGAACCAGCTTCATTACCCTCCCAAACAGTAGTAAAGACGATTATCCCTTGCGCAACGTCTTGTTAAACAACATAACGGTATAATACCCGACGAAACCTATGTGGGTCTAGAGAAACAGTGTTGACCATGGACGCACTTTTATGCATAGAGGAAACTTTATTTCACTGGGACAAGCTTGCTGCAAGCAAACTGCCCTCCTCGCCATACGGCAAAGAGGGCAGTGATTTTCTGCTATTCTAACTCATAAATTTTGTAAAGCTCGTCGATCATCAGATTCGCTGCAAGCACGCCGCCTGCCGTATTCCAGATCGCATCGTCTACACGGATCGCCTTGTCGTTTTTCACGACATTCAAGCTCTGCCAGAGCGGATCCTTCAATACATCCTGCTCCATCTCGCTGCCCTTGCCGTTGCCTGTTTCATAAGTGAAATAGAACAGCATGTCGGCGTCAACCTCAGGAATGCGCTCCTTCGTAATTTCTTCTACGAATGTGTCCTTATAGTTTTGCTGGCTGTCAGGACGAGTAATGCCCATTTGCGAGAATGCGATGCCTGTGAACGTATCCTCCAAGTAAATACGGATTTTGCCTTCCATGAAACGAACGACGGAAACCTTCTGATTCAGCTTGTCTCCTGCTTTCTCTTTAAAGGCAGCAGTACGGGCGTCGTAATCGGCAATGACCTTTTCGCCTTCAGCCGTTTTGCCTACCGCTTCGGCATACAAGGCGAAATTCGTTTGCCATGCGCCGCGAAGCGTTTCTGAAAATACAGTCGGTGCAATTCCGTTCAATTGATCATATACTTTCTCTTGGCGCAGCTTGTTGCCGATAATTAAATCCGGCTGGAGGCTCGCAATCAGCTCCATATTCGGCTGCGATTCGTCGCCAACGACGGTTACGTCCGCCATTTGGTCGGCAATATGGCTGTACCAAGGATCGCCTGTCCAGGATTTAACCGCTCCGACCGGCTTAATGCCAAGCGCGAGCAGCGCTTCCGTTCCTTCATTCGTAAGAACGACGATTCGCTGCGGCGTTCCTTTCACATCTGTCGTTCCCATTGCATGCGTAATCGTGCGCGTATCTTCTGATTGCGGAGCATCTGTGGCAGGAACCTTGCCGGCATTGCCGTTATTCCCCGAACCGCCCGTATTCGACCCGCCGCAGCCGGTTACGACTAGCGCAACAGCCATCAGCAGCGTGAAAATATAGGTTGTTGTTTTCTGTCCAATTGCTTTTAGCATCTTGCTATCCCCTTTGAATGAAAATGATTCTCAAAACAAGTTCATCGAAACTATATCAACTGTATTCCGTAATGTCAATCCCTTTTTTGAAAATGATTTTCAAAGTCATTGACAGCTATAGGCCAATCTCCTAAAATGACAAAGTATCCATATCACGATTACTTGGGAAGTGGGCCTTATGCACAATGTTCTAACTCTCCGCTGGCAGAAAATAGCCGGCCTGCTGGCAGCGCTTCTCTGCTTGGCAGCTTTCGTCTTTAGCAGCATCGTATTCGGTGTAGCGGACATCAGCCTGCGCACCATTATTGAATCCTTTGTCGCCTTCAACGGCTCGCAGGAGCATTTGATTATACAGACCGCCAGATGGCCGCGGGCGCTTATCGCCGCAGCTGTCGGCGCAGCGCTGGCCGTAGCCGGGATGCTTATGCAGGGCATCACGCGCAACCCGCTGGCCTCGCCGAGCTTGTTCGGCATCAATGCCGGGGCTGCCTTTTTTATCGTTGCGGGCGTCGCGTTTTTCGGCGCAAGCGGCTTATCGACGATGGCGACGCTTGCTTTTATAGGCGCTGCTTGCACCGCAGCGGTCGTCTACATATTAGGCTCGATCGGCACGGACGGGCTGACGCCGCTGAAAATAACGCTCGCAGGCGCAGCGCTCACCTCGTTTTTCTCTTCCCTATCGCTTGGCCTGCTGCTTACGGGCGGCCAAACGTTCGATCAAGTGCTAATCTGGTTTGTCGGCTCCGTATCCGGGCGCGACATTCATATTTTCAATGCCGCCGCACCGTTTATGGGCGTTGCGCTGCTTGGCGCGATCGTTCTTTCCCGTCATATGAATGTGCTCGCTCTGGGGGACGATATAGCGGCAGGGCTTGGACAGAAAACCGCTTATATTAAGCTCGCCGCTGCTATTATTATCGTTCTGCTTGCTGGCGGCTCCGTTTCAATGGCCGGCCCGATCGCCTTCATCGGCATCATCGTGCCGCATCTGACCCGTTATTTAGTAGGCAACGATTATCGGTGGTGCATCCCTTACTGCATTCTGCTCGGAAGCAATCTGCTGCTTGCGGCGGACATTGGCTCACGCTTCATCTCATATCCGAAGGAGCTTCCTGTCGGCGTCATGACAGCCATCATCGGAATTCCTTTCTTTGTCTACATCGCGCGTAAAGGAGGGAAAGCTTAATATGGGACAATGGCTGACAATAAGAGGACGAGCTTTCTCCTTCCAGCTTAATAAGCGGACGATGCTCGTCATCGCCCTGCTGCTGCTCGCAAATGCGGCTGCCGTCGTCATATGCGTCGGTATGGGAAGCCAGCGGATCAGCCCGCTGGCCGTTATACAGACGCTGCTGGGACATGGAGACGGACCGAATACGACCATCATATACAATCTTCGGCTGCCTCGCGTTCTGATCGCGATTCTCGTAGGCGCGTCGTTGGGCGTTGCGGGCGCTCTGCTGCAAGGCATCGTCCGCAATCCGCTCACCTCGCCGGACATAATCGGCATTACCGGAGGCGCCTCGCTTGGCGCAGTTATTTTTATTATCTATTTCTCGCATCTGACGATTAAGCTGCTGCCGGTTAGTGCTGTTATCGGCGCTTTCGCAGCCGCTATTATCATTTATGCTTTCGCCTACCGGGGCGGAGTGACGCCGATGCGGCTCGTGCTTATTGGCATAGGCATCGCGACGGCCATTACGGCTGTCACCTATATGCTCATTATTACTGCGTCATTCACGCCGACGGCTGTAGCCGTAAAAGCCTTTACGTTTATGACCGGCAGCATTTACGGCGTATCATGGACAAGAGATGTCGCAACCTTATTGCCATGGGTAGCTGTGCTTCTTCCTGTCGCATTCTTCTTCGCCAGACATCTGAATGTGCAGGAGCTTGGCGATGAGGTTGCCGGCAGCGTCGGAAGCTCCGTGCAGCGCACAAGACTGATGCTGCTGTTCATAAGCGTCGCGCTGGCAGGCGCCGCCGTCGCAATCGGAGGAGCAATTAATTTCATCGGATTGATGGCGCCGCATATTGCGCGCAAGCTTGTCGGCCCATCCTACGGCGGCGTTATTCCCGTATCCGCATTAGTCGGCTCGCTTGTGCTGCTTCTCGCCGATCTTATCGCGAGAACGGCGTTTGTGCCGCTCGATATTCCTGCAGGCGTATTTACAGCCGCTATCGGCGCGCCGTTTTTTATCTTTTTGCTGTATCGCCATCGCAAAGGCGCATAACCGGCGCGAGCATTTCATATGATGCCAGCCTATGATAAGGAAGTGAAGCTATGTCCGCTATACAAGCCCAAGGCATAACGCTAAGCTATGGCCAGAAGCCTATATTCGCCGAGTTGGATTTAGCGCTGCCCGCTGGGAAAATAACCGTTTTTATCGGCAGCAACGGCTGCGGCAAATCGACGATTCTTCGTTCGCTCGCAAGGCTGCTGAAGCCGCAGCAAGGCTCCATCGTGCTTGACGGAAGCGATATTGCCAAGCTCTCCAGCAAGGAAGTCGCTAAGCGCCTCGCCATACTGCCGCAAGGGCCGATTGCCCCGGAAGGGCTAACGGTCCATCAGCTCGTCAAGCAGGGCCGTTACCCGTACCAAACTTGGCTGCAGCAGTGGTCTCGCGAGGATGAAGCGCTTGTCGCAAAAGCGCTGGACGTGACCGGCATGGCAGACCTGGCTGCCCGTCCGGTCGACTCGCTCTCTGGCGGGCAGCGCCAGCGCGCATGGATTGCCATGACGCTAGCCCAGAATACCCAAAATATATTGCTCGACGAGCCGACGACTTATTTGGATATGGCTCATCAGGTTGAAATATTGGACCTGCTGTTCGAGCTGAACGAGCAGGAGCGGCGCACGATCGTCATGGTGCTCCATGACATCAATCTGGCCTGCCGCTATGCTCATCATATCGTAGCCGTCAAGGACGGCGCCATTTACGCGCAAGGAGCTCCTGAGGCTATTATGACCGAGCAGCTTATCCGGGACGTTTTTGATATGGAATGCCAAATTACACGCGATCCGCTTTTTGGAACGCCGATGTGCATCCCGTACGGCAAAGGGCGCAAGGTGGAATAGAACCTCAACAAAAAAAAGCCAAGCATCGGGCGAGCCGCCCTTTGCTTGGCTTTTTGCTATACTATTGCACCGCGTACATGCGCTCGCGAATTTCTTGAATTTCTTTGCTCTCAAGATATTCGTCATAGGACATCATGCGGTCGATGACGCCGTTCGGCGTAAATTCAATAATACGGTTAGCGATCGTTTGAACGAACTGATGGTCATGAGAAGTGAACAGCACTGTGCAGTCAGTATCGGTCAAGCCATTGTTAAGCGCCGTGATCGATTCCAAGTCCAAGTGGTTCGTCGGCTCATCCATAATAAATACGTTAGCGCCCTCAAGCATCATCTTCGAAAGCATGCACCGAACTTTCTCGCCCCCGGACAATACGCTTGCCTTCTTCATCGCCTCGTCGCCCGAGAACAGCATGCGGCCCAGGAAGCCGCGCAGGAACGTCTCGTCCGGATCCTTCGAATATTGGCGCAGCCATTCGACAAGATTGAGATCAACGCCGTCAAAATACGCCGAGTTGTCCTTAGGGAAGTAAGCGCGCGTCGTCGTTACGCCCCATGAGTACGTGCCGGCATCCGGCTCTACCTCGCCGGCGATCATTTGGAAAAATGTCGTCTTCGGTAGGCCGTTCGGACCTACGAATGCGATCTTGTCGCCCTTATTGATTGTAATCGTCAGATTGTCAATCAGCTTCTCGCCTTCGATCGACTTCGTCAAGCCCTCAACAAGCAGCAGCTGCTTGCCGGCCTCGCGCTCGCCTTTGAACAGAATGAACGGATATTTACGGTTGGACGGACGAATGTCGTCAAGCGTAATTTTATCGAGCAATTTTTTACGCGATGTCGCTTGCTTCGATTTCGATTTATTCGCGCTGAAGCGCTGGATGAATGCTTGCAGCTCCTTAATTTTGTCTTCCTTCTTCTTGTTCTCCGAACGCATCAGCGAGAGAGCAAGCTGGCTGGACTCGTACCAGAAGTCATAGTTGCCGACATACATTTGGATTTTGCCAAAATCGATGTCCGCAATATGCGTACAAACCGTATTCAAGAAGTGACGGTCATGACTGACTACGACAACAGTACCTTCATAATCTGCTAGGAAATCCTCCAGCCAGCGGATCGATTCGATATCCAAATGGTTGGTAGGCTCGTCGAGTAATAGAATGTGCGGCGATCCGAACAACGCTTGCGCAAGCAAGACGCGAACCTTCTCATTGCCGCTTAGCTCCGCCATTTTCTTGTCGTGCAGGTCAGGCGTAATGCCAAGGCCGTTAAGCATTTCAGCCGCTTCCGACTCTGCTTCCCAGCCGTTCATGTCGGCAAATTCCGCTTCAAGCTCGCCGGCACGCATGCCGTCCTCGTCGGTGAAGTCCGCTTTTGCATATAGCGCGTCCTTCTCCTTCATTACTTCATACAGCTTCTTATGGCCCATAATGACCGTTTCCAGGACAACGAACTCATCGTATTCATAATGGTTCTGCTTCAATACCGCGAACCGCTCGCCCGGCGTAATGTGAACTTCGCCTGATGAAGGCTCGATTTCTCCGGACAATATTTTTAGAAACGTCGACTTGCCTGCGCCGTTAGCTCCAATAAGGCCGTAGCAGTTGCCAGGCGTGAACTTAATATTTACATCTTCAAAAAGCGCCCGCTTCCCGAATCGAAGCGTGATGCCACTTGTACTAATCATTTATTGTATCCCGTCCTTCATAGCATGATCAATTATCTCGAACTATTATAGCATAGTACCGCGTGAAACCGAACTTACTTTTGACGAATTCCGCACATTTCTCGATCTTTTCCATAATACCCAGGCGCTTACGGCATATAGCACGGCGCTTATATAGAATAATATATTTATGGTAAGCCAATCAATCAAATACCCGCCTAACAAAACCGCAAAACCGGAAGCGGCCGACGTCCAAAAATGATAATTGCCTAACGGACGCCCTCTTTCATCGGGAACGGTATACTCCGCAAGCAGCAGCCTTTCGCTCATTCGCTGCATCGCATTGCACACGCCCATCACAAGCTGCAGCCCGAGCACCATCGCGTATGAAGCCGTCCAAGGAAAAGCAAGCATCGCCGCCATCATGCCGAGCGCGCTCCAGAACATCATACGAAGACCGTGCCTGTCAAGAAGCGGGCCTAGCCATTGCGACACAGCAGCGGAGCTGATCGTAAACACGGCAAAAGCAAGGCCGTATTTCGAGTAGCTGTTGCCCAAATTTTTAAGAAACAGCAGGTAGTAGGGGTAGATCATCCCGGCCGCCAGCGTCATAATGCTCTGCGAACGAATCAGCCATTTCAAATCCATCGGTTGTCTCCTTAATGCGAATTAAGATTTATAGTCCTCGTAAAAATAGTTAACGAACAGCTCTTCGGGGTCGTATTGCCGCTTTTTTTGCCAAAAATAGCTCTGGCGCGGGTAAGCCGCCTCAAACTGCTCCTGCGTCGCGAACGACGCGTAAGGCAAGTAATAGCTGCCTCCTGCAAGAAGCGCTTCGTCGATGATTCGTTGCACGCCATGCTGCAGCTTGCTTTGCGCTTCTTTGGACAGCGGCGTATGAAACAGGCAGACGAGGGCGAGCATATCCTCCTTCGCGTACGAGAGCACAGCTTCTTCATCCTTGTTCACATAGCGCACCGTTATATTCAACAGGTTAAGCTCTTCCTCCTCAACGATAGCGCCAAGCTTCTGCGCAAAGGGGTAAAGCTCATCAATCGGCACAAAATATTCCTGAAGCAAATCGTTGCTCCCCGGCTCGCTATGCTCCATGAACATCCAGGCTGCCCGCATCGCGTTGTTGCGGCTGACGATATTGTCCGTCTGCTCGACGAAGGCTTTCGTCTGCAAATCCCACATCAAGTTTTTGCCCCAATCATTCATCCGGTTCAGATTGAACAAAAGCTTGCCGGGCGCGACCCATTTGTCATTGTTCTCCAGCCTGCTGTAGTCGGCAAGCGCAAGCTCGTTGTCGACACGGTAGCTTTTGGCCAGAAGCTCAGTGAAATAGCCCTCTCCAGGCGCTACAGAAATACGGGCAATATGCAGCTTAATATCGTCGTCGGGCAAAACGGTATTTTTAAAATAGTCTGGATAATCTTCAAGCTCAAGCAATACGGTCGATTCGCGGTATACCTCGTCGTCGGTTAGCAGCAGCGTCACATCCAATATGATTCCGAACAAGCCGTAGCCGCCGAGCGCAAGCGGGAACAGCTCCGGATTTTCCGTGCGGCTGACGTTAATAATGTCGCCATCTGCGTCAAGCAGACGGAAGGATTCGACGCTTTCGATGAGCGAACCGTTGCGTATATCTCTGCCATGGGCATTGATGCTGATTGAGCCGCCTATCGTAAATGTATTTTGCGATTGCATTGTCTTAATGGACAACCCGTGCGGATTGACGCTCTTCTGCACATCCTCCCATGTCGCTCCGCTTTGAACCGTTATTCTCTTTGCCTCAGCATCAAGCGACAGCACTTTGTTATAGCCCGTCATATCGATGACGATTCCATCCTCATAATAGGTATGCCCGCCTTGGCTGTGACGCTGTCCGGCGATCGATAACGTCTTGCCTTCCGCCTTCGCTCTGCGAACGAGCTCGACAAGCTGCTCCTCGGCCTTCCCTTCGACTACACGCTCCACCTTGACCGGACGCAATCGGCTGTAATCGGTAATGAGAAACGGGTCTTGTTCGGCCGGGCTCGTCCGCACATATTGGAAAACGGCCATTGCGGCAAGGAGCAGCAAAACGATTGCTTTCTTCATTGCTTCCCCCTTTATGTCAATAAAAAATCCTCTCAGCGAATTGGACTTGATGTCTAGTTCACTAAGAGGATAAAAATTAGTTCCAGTTCAGCTTCACTTCATTGCCGGTACGGGACGATTCATAGATCGCATCCAATATCCGGTTTGTCGTATACCCGGAGAGCGCCGAGGTGATCGGCTGCTTGCCTTCGCGGACGCATTCCAGAAAATGACGGCTCATGAGGATCCGATCCGCTTCGCCTTCCAGCGGCGCTACGTCCGTCACAACGACCTCATCGTTCTCGTGCACGACTTTTTTGCCTTCATTGCCCATAATCGATAAGCCGCCTTCGCTGCCCATCAAATGGACGAACGGATCTTGGGACAAGCCGGCTGCATGGGCTGCCCAGCTTACTTCCAGTGAAAGCGTCGCCCCATTGTCCAGCTTAATGAGCGCAGTGGCCAAGTCCTCGACATCGAAGTACCCATCCCAATTCGGCGTGCCCCAGTTGCCCATCCCTATACGTTTTGGCCCAAACTCGGCATAGGTCGAGCCGTACACCGAGACCGGCTTCGGATTGCCCATCAAATAAAGCGTCAGATCCAGCATATGTACGCCGATATCGATCAGCGGACCGCCGCCCGACTCCTCCATGCGAGTAAACCAGCTGCCCCAGCCGGGAATGCCTTTTTTGCGGAACCACCCGGTCTTTGCATTATATATTTTGCCGACAGCGCCGTTGTCAATTTGCTCCTTGATCGCGCGGCTGATCGGCGTCCAGCGCATTTGATGCGACATCATGACAATTTTGCCGGCTCGCTCCGCCTCTTGGACGATCGCATGCGCCGATTCCGAATTGATCGACATCGGCTTCTCAAGCAGCACATGCTTGCCATGCTTCAGCGCTTCAATCGACAGCTCGGCATGAAATTTATTAGGTACGCAAATAACGACTGCATCGATAGACGGATCCTCAAGAAGCGCCTGCGGGCTTGCATGGACCGTTGCTATGCCATGCTCCGCCGCACGCTGCTCCGCAAGCGGCAAATACGCATCGGTTACTGCCGCGATTTCAACTTCTTCACTTAGGCTGCTGAAGGTTTGCATATGCACATTGCCGATCATGCCCGCTCCAACTACGCCTAGACGCATTTTTGACTGGCTCATCTTAATCCTCCTGTAACTAGCGCATTAATGGTTTAATTTATAAAAATGTAAGCGTTTCGTCCAAGCTCAGTATAACGCTTTTGTCCGCAATCGTCATTGTGCAATATTGGCGCGCTCTTGTTCTCATTTGCTCTGTTATAGGAGGCGTTTAGAATTACGGCTGCTATTTGCCAGACAGCTTCCACGTCTCGCCATGCGAAAGAACGGCGATGCGCCCGCCATCGATACCTTTTGCGCAACGCTCGGCATCAAGCCGGTCAAGCGCCTCCCGCGGCGTATCGTCGGCAAGCTTGAACGCCCCGTAATGCATCGGCACGAACCATTTTGCCCCAACGTCCTCGAACGCTTGAAGCGCTTCCTCTGGCGTTACATGCTGCGGTCCCATAAACCATTCAGGCTCATAAGCGCCAATCGGCATTAGGGCCACATCAATCGCGAAGCGGCTGCCAATTTCTTTAAAGCCTTGAAAATAGCCGCTGTCGCCGGCAAAATAAATCGTCGGAGCTTCCGCAACGTATGCGCGGCACTCCTCGGAAGCCGCTGCCGTATGCTCTGCCGCTATGCCGCTAAAGCGCAGCAGTCCGCCCTGCTTTTCGCCGTTTCTTCCGCTATGACGGTCTATAGATGTTTCCTGCGGCTTCGATATGCGCTCTGTCGGCTCCATCATCCAGCCCCCCCAATGGGAGCTGTTCGTATCCCACGGATTGCGCCGCGTCCAGTGCTGGGCAGGCACAAACGTAAAGCGGACGCCGTGAAGCAGGACCGATTCCCACCAGTGCAGCTCCGTTACTTGTTTAAAGCCTTTCAGCTTAAGCTTCGAGCCTAGTCCGGCAGGCACAAGCAGATGCTTCTGCCCGGCAAGCCTGCGAAGCGACGGTATATTCAAATGATCATAATGGGAATGGGAAATGAGAACGATATCGATCGGCGGGACATCCCCAATCGGAAGCCCCGGCGGCGAAAGCCGTTTCTGAAAAGCCATTCTGTCAGCCCATACCGGGTCGGTAATCATATTAAGGCCGCTCAGCTGAATGAGAAAGGTAGAGTGGCCTATCCACGTTACTGAAGGATGCTTTCTATTGCTCTGCAAATAGCCGATTTCCGGCTCGACATTCGGAACGACATAGGAGTAATCCTTGCTGCTCAGCTTGCGGATTCTTTCCTTCCGCCATCTGGAGAACTGCTTAAACGAATTGTGCTGCTCAATCGGATCTAAGTTGGCAAATCTTTTCAAGCGCAAACCTCCATCCCTCCTTACTCGTTACAATATTAATGTAACAAGCGAGGGGTGCGAATTGCAAATTTTTGGTCCCTTATTCGCTTCAAAACTGAAAATCGGTTAAAATAATGGAAGACGCCGCTGGCGTCAAATAAGGCAACATAAGGCCTTTTTTCAGGATTATATATTGCAGGAGGTTTGATTAATGAAACTGCTGTCTATAGAACCGACACCAAGCCCGAACTCAATGAAGCTTAACGTCGATGTCATGCTGCCCCGCGGCAAGCGTGTAACCTACACCGTGAACGAAGCGGATTCCGCGCCGGAGCAGCTGAAGCAGCTGTTGCTTATTAACGGCGTGCGCAGCGTATTCCAGACAGCTGACTTTATCGCGCTGGACCGCAAGCCTAATGCGAGCTGGAGCGATATTTTGGCTGAAGCCCGGCAAATATTGCAGGCGGACGAAGATGGAGGACAAGCTGCGCAGCAAGGCGCCGCTGCAACCTTCGGCGAAGCGCAGGTGCTCGTCCAAATGTATCGCGGCATTCCGATTCAGGTGCGGGTCCGTACAGGCGACAGCGAGTTCCGTTCCGCTGTTTCTCCTAAATTCGCGGAAGCGGTTCAGATCGCGGCAGGATCGTCGATGATCAGAGAACGCAAGCTGGAGGAGTTTGGCGTACGCTACGGCGAGCCTGAGGAGATCGCAGCGGAAATCGTCCGCGAGCTGGATGCGGCTTATACGGAGGAGCGTCTGGAGTCTCTGGTCGAGGCTGCGCAAGCGATGGGCGCCTCTGCCGAAGCCGAGGGCGCAGCCGCTTATGTGCGGCCTGCTCCCCTCAGCGCAGAAGAAGTGCTTGAGCAGTTCCAGTCGCCGGAATGGCAGCATCGCTATGCGGCGCTCGAGCGGTTCACGCCGGAGCTTTCAGACCTGCGTGTGCTGGAGGCGGCGCTCAAGGACGGCAACACATCCGTCCGCAGGCTGGCTGTCGTCTACTTGGGCGATCTACGCGCCCCTGAAGCGATGCCGCTTCTGTTCGCGGCGCTGCGCGACAGCTCCGTGTCTGTTCGCCGCACCGCCGGCGATACGCTATCCGATTTGGGCGATCCGGCAGCGATCGGCCCGATGATTGAGGCGCTTGGCGACAAGAACAAGCTTGTCCGCTGGCGCGCCGCGCGCTTCCTCTACGAAGCAGGCGACGAGAGCGCTATCGAGGCGCTTCGCGTCGCGGCGCAGGACGAGGAATTCGAAATTAAGCTGCAGGCGCAAATGGCGCTCGAACGCATCGAGCGCGGCGAAGAAGCGGCCGGCTCCGTCTGGCAGCAAATGACCGCCGCCCGCAATCGCGAGCAGTAGGCGTTTGGGGTTCGGGGAAACTAGCTTGATCGGGATTAGTTCAGCATAACGCTTTAGCTGAAAAGCTGCTCTAGCGTGTTGCTGCTAATGGGCTATCTGCAGACAGACTGCTTGGCGAGTGAGGGCCTTATTTTAGTAAATAGCGGATCTACAATCCCTTTTTACGCTGTAATCGTTGCATTTGGCACAAATAGCGGAACGTGGAGCCACTTTGTTTAATCGCGGCACAGGAGGATGAACTATCTGCTGACTGGTTGGTAGGTGCGCGGACTGTGGTTCCGTTATTTTAAGTAATATTGGGGTTTTAAGGCTTTCTGCGGCCTATGGTTCCGTTATTTCGTTAAAAACGGCAAAAAGCGGCCTTTTTTTAGCAAATAGCGGATCTACAATCCCTTTTTACGCTGTATCCGTTGCATTTGGCACAAATAGCGGAACGTGGAGCCGCTTTGTTTCGTTAAAAAACCTTTCCTCCAATTTTTGTTGATTCAATTTCTCACTAACGTTATACTTGTCATATAGGTCGTGAAGAACACGCCGCTTTGATACAAATGCCACACTGAGGCCATTCAGTTGTGATGCTTGTATTGAAGCGGCTTTTCTTATGAGAGGAGCAAGTGGAGATGTCAAATTTTGAGCAAAAGTATGAGAAATGGATCGAACATAATCTTGCAAATGAAACAAACCCGCGCCGGCGTGAGCAGCTGTTGAAAGGATTGAGCCACGGGACGATTAGATTTTTGAAATCCGTTTGGTATCCTGCCGTTGGCAACTTCAATAACCTTTTTCCAGAGTGGGAAGTTCGTGACTCATTCAATAAGTATCGTTATTTAGATCTCGCTTATATGCCTTCTGGAGCAAAAGGCGCCATTGAAATACCAGGATTACGGCTCTCATGCCAGAGATTTAGATGTGGGCCGATTCAAAGATCTATGCAAAAGACATTCCCAATTGTCCCTCGACAACTGGATTTTTCTTTTCATTGCATTCCCTTCTATCACCGATGAGCCGAAACAATGCCAACAACTGATCCTTTCGTTTATAGGAAAATTTGTATCAACGGATGTTTCCGGCAGTCTAACATGGCTTGAAGCCGAAACCGTCCGCTTTGCAAGGCGCATGTACCGCCCGGTTATGCCGATGGAGGTTGCCGAGCACCTGCGCATATGCGACCGCCATGCAAGGCGTATACTTCACAAGCTAACAGATAAACAAATACTGTCCGCAGCTAGCGGCAATCACAGAATACGGTCATATGCAATTAAAGAAACTATAGATGTTTAGGGCTAGAAGCTCGATTTTTGCGTCTGCAACTACTTTTCGTAAAAGAATCCAAATAGATAGTTCGACTAAATAGCCTAGTTGACGCAATAAAGGCACTCTGATATTGGAGGACCTGTGGGGCTAAAGTGGGTGGGGAGCGATGGATGCAGTAAATAGGTAGTCGGGGCAATTGTGTAAAGCATATAAGCTGACGGCGGTTGGAGCGGGTTGGAGTAGATTTGTGAAGGAGATAAGGAGTCGGGGGTGGAGCAGATTTGTGAAGGATTTAGGCGTATGGTGGTAGGTATGGCTGGTATGGAGGCATATTGCTGGACTGAGATTCCGTTATTTTAGCAATTTTGCTCGTTTTCAGCACTGTGGTGGACTGAGATTCCGCTATTTTCGGAAAATAATCATTTTTGAGCCATTTTTCTATAAATAACGGAACTGAAGTCCGGTTATGCGCGATTTCTGCGATTATTGCCTAAATAGCGGAATCTGGAGCCGCTAGCAATGCAGGCAGCTATCCCAATCGTCGTAAACGTGATAGGAGGTCGATATGCTTGTACACAAAGGTGCGGGCGCACCAACGCTAGCTTTAGCGCTGGCATTCACGCCAGACTCATGCTTCTGGCGCCTCCCCTGCTATCCGCACGCGCCCAGCTCTACGCCCGGTACTCCAGCTGTATGTTGACGAGCAGCGCGCCGTCGTTGCTGTATTCCTCGTAGCCGACTCTGTAGCCGACAGCGATGTAGGTGCCTTCGAACGCGGAGCGCAGCGTTTCGGGGAAGCCTTGCTCGCCGGGCACATAGCGAAATTGCAGGCTCGTCGTTCGCTTGCTGATCGCAGCTTGAATCAGTGTGCGAAGCTCCTCTGCGTTAGCCACTGTATTTTCATCTTCCAGCCAATGCAGCCCGATTTGGCGCTTCAGACGATCGAACCGTTCCGCTTCGTCGCCGTCTGTGCTTCGGGACAGCTCGCCAATGGCTGCGGCATAGCTCGTGGAAGCGGCGGGATACTCGCGCGTCCACGTATGGTCGACGGCCAGCTCAGCGTCCGTCTTCAAGTAATAATTGTAGCGGATCGGCTTGCTTTTCCGGTCTACCGCCTCGCCGTCACCCGATTTTACAACCGGATCATCCCAAGTCGTGTCGATATGGTACCACACGCCGTCCAATTGGACCATATTCCAGGCATGCTCCCCCGTATCAACAGCCCCTTCGGCAATTAGCACAGGAATTCCCGCTTCCTTCATCAGCTTATATGTGAGCAGGGAGTAGCCTTGGCATACGGCAAGCCCGTGCTGCAACGCTTCATACGCGGTGTAATAAGAGAGAGACTGGTCATATTCCACGACAGTTACTACCCAGTCATGAATCGCTTTCACCTTCTCATGATCGTTCATCGAAGGCTTCACAATTTCAGCAATCGTTTGTTTAACCTGCTTATCGACGAAAGCGGTCTGCTCCTTTGTTTCCCGATAATTCACGTCCAGCGAAACGGTCGACTGGTCGCCTCTGCTCCGAATCGTATACACATACGATTTCAGTATATAAGCCGAGTAGTCGTCATGCCTCAAGGAAGCCCGGATTACATCCGACATGCGCTCGGCGAGCTCATCCTTGTTGCCTTTATAGGATACTGTGAAATGTTCCTCATGATTTTGAAAATGCTCGGCCAGCTTATGCTCCAATGACTTCAAATCCGTATGCTCGCCGGTCTGTGCAACCGCAGGCAAAAAATCAAGCTTCGCTTCCAGGCTGTATGCCGCGGCACCAAAAATAACGAGCATTAAAACTAACCATTTTCGCATAGTGGCCTCCTTGTTGTAAGCTTGTAATATAAATGTAATATCTGCTTCATCTTGGTTTCATATTATGCGGCTATACTAATAACATGACCCCCCTTATTTCATATAAACTCTCTCTCTTGAAGCCTGCGGCTTAATGCCGCAGGCAACTTTTTTGAGAAGGGGGTATATTAACTTATAACTGCTCGACAGCCTGCACAAATTGCTTCGCCCGCTCTGTCACCAAATCGTATTTTCCTTCGCGGATCCATTCTAGATTGACTAGCTTGCCGCCCATGCCTACCGCATTGGCGCCAGCTGCAAAATACTCAGTTATGTTATGAAGATCAACGCCGCCGGTAGCCAATATCGGCACATCGTTAAGCGGCCCTCGTATCTCCTTTAAATAGCCCGTTCCGAGCGTTCCCATCGGGAACAGCTTGATCGCTTCCGCTCCAGCCTTCACCGCGCGAACAATTTCTGTCGGCGTCATTACGCCCGGCCATACGGAAATGCCTAGCTCCTTGCCATAGCGGATAACGTCCTCATCCAGATTGGGAGAGATAAGAAATTGCGCGCCAGCAGCAACAGCCTCCTTCGCAAGCTCCATATCGGTGACCGTTCCCGCGCCAACCGCCGCTTCTCCGTCAAACGAAGAGCGCCAGCGATATATCATTTGCGCAGCTCCGCTCGTATTCATCGTAATTTCCATCAGTCTAATGCCGCCGTCGATAAGAGCTTGTCCGGCAGCTTCAGCCTTATCAGCTTCGATGCCGCGCAATATCGCGACAATTTTATGTTGAAGCAGCCTATCAAGCATCGTACTCATCATTATTCCCCCGCAACGTATGTTTTCTACCTGTCTATCGCATTTATTATCGCAAATTCCAATATTCTTTTAAAATACGTATAAATAAATTCGGAAACGGGAGCTCCTTCATATCATCCGGACCGATCCAGCGATAATTAGCTGGAGCCGGACGATAAGCAGGTGCCGACGAAGAACCCGTCAACATACCCGGCTCCGATGCGGCTGCTGTTAATTTAGCACCACCCGCTCCGGCATACGCCGATGCCGCTTCGGCGGCGAGCAGCGGACTATCCGCAGCGCTCTCGCCCAGATCGGTCACGTACACCCGCATATGCCAATGAATATGACTGAACACATGCTCGGCATCCATGAACCAGCGGCGCGGCCTTACAAGCAAGCCCGTCTCAGACTCAACCTGCTCGCCTACCTGCCTGACAAGCGCGCCTTGCTCCTTGCTGGTCTCATCCTTGAACAAAGGGGCATGCTCCTTGCCTATAAGCACATGGGGCAGCTCCCACATCCCTGCCAGCAGCCCCGTATCGGGACGCCTCCTTACGAGCAACTTTCCGGCACGCTCTCCGCCGCCTTCCACGATTGCAGCTACCCGCAGCTCCGGCCGGGGCGGCTTTGCTTTCGTCTTGACCGGCAGCTCAAGCTCTCTTCCGGCCAGGCGCGCGGCGCAATGCTCCATAACGGGGCACGGAAGGCAGCTCGGCGACTTCGGCGTGCACACTAGCGCGCCAAGCTCCATCAGCGCTTGGTTGAAATCGCCGGCAGCTCCTTCCGGAATTAATGAAGCAGCGAGCTTCTCAATTTTGACTCTAGTTGCCGGCTTTGCAATATCGTCCTCCAAACAGAAATAACGCGACAGCACGCGCATTACATTTCCGTCCACCGCCGGCTCCGGCTTATTGAAGGCAATGCTCATAATTGCCCCGCTCGTATATGGCCCTATGCCTTTAAGCGCTGCTACAGCGGCTTTGTCGTTAGGGATAATGCCGTCGTAACGCTCGACGACTTCCTTCGCTCCAGCCTGCAGGTTGCGGGCACGCGAATAATAGCCGAGGCCTTCCCAGCTTTTGAGCACCTCAATCTCCGGCGCCTGCGCCAAAGCCTTCACATTCGGAAATCTATTCATAAAATTCTCATAGTAAGGTATAACCGTATCTACTCTTGTCTGCTGCAGCATAATTTCCGAGACCCATATCCGATAGGGGTCGCGATTGATCCGCCATGGCAAATCGCGTTTTTGCCTCCTATACCACAATAACAGCCCGTTGCTGAAATATTCGGCTGCATGATGTTCATTCATCTGCTTCTCTCCCTTGCCGCATTCCATTCCATGCTTCAATTAATAATTTTATCCGTATTTCTCGTTGTCCGGCGATAGTGGACAGGCGTAACGCCCGTATAACGCTTGAACAGGCGGGACAAATAATGGTTTTGCAGCCCTACCCTGTTTGCGATTTCCGCTACCGGCAGTGCCGAATTGGACAGCAGCTGCTTTGCCGTTGCAATTCTTCGATTCGTCACATATTGAATCGGCGAGCAGCCCATCCTGCTTTTGAACGCGGTTATAAAATAATTCGGATGCAAATAAGCGACTTTGGCCAGCTCATCCACGGAAATATTCGTATGCAGGTACCGCTCGATATACATTAAAATTTCATTCCATTTCAGTTCCAGATCCGCCTTATCCGATTCTGCCTGCTTGGCGTTGCTCTCATCGAGATAATAGGCAAACAGTTCGAGCAAAACCGCCTTCTGGCGCAGCTCCCGCGTAAGCGACGGAGAGTTTTGCAGAGCTGCCAGCTTGGTAAACAGCTCCAGCAGCAGCGCGCCGTTGCGAACCTCTATATACAAGGGCAGCTTCAAAGAATCGACAAAATGGAGCTCATCATGCCCGACCTGAAAATTGCACCAGTACCGCACATATGCTTCCTCGCCCATCACGCTATAGGATTGGATGAGGCGTAACGGCAAAAAGTACAAGCGGCCCGGCATTAATGGATAGCGCTCATCCTTGAAAATCAGCTGCGCTGTCCCTTTCAGGACATATACCATACGATAGTAATCGGATTCCGGGTTGTTCACGTTAATGCCGGGAGCGCTTTCGGAATAGGCGCATATATCTACCTTTGCGTGCATCTTCGTTAAATGGTTATGCAAAACAGTGTCATTTTTCGATTTCATGTTTCATGTCGGCTCCTGATTCTGTAGCTCATCTATGATGTTCTTCATCTAAGTTGTATATTTAGTCAACTTATTCTATTATACGAACTAACGGCCCAAAATTATAGGGAATATCATTGTAAATATTGGAGGTAGAGCCTATGAGCAAGCAGACAACGTTTTTATCGCAAAAAAAAATAAGCATCCCGCTGCTCTTCATGTTCGCTGCAGCAG